>Ga0316197_10004201_pt1 | contig 10226 bp, 9 predicted proteins | sample OudBiesiAoxic_MG_FD_204939 | JGI IMG/M metagenome (GOLD analysis project Ga0316197, IMG submission 204939) | Coastal sediment microbial communities from Oude Bieten Haven, Netherlands - site A oxic | ecosystem: Environmental > Aquatic > Marine > Coastal > Sediment | place: Netherlands... | reverse complement strand
CTGGCTGAAGCGGCCCGTCGGCGCGGCCTCGAGATAGTCGAAGGTGATGTGCTCGAAGTCCTCAAAGAAATGGAATCCGAAAGCCGGGGAGCGGTCACCGCTGTGCATCTTTTCGAGCACCTGACGCCGGCAAGCCTGGCGGCGGTGTTGTCTGAGATCCGGCGAGTTCTGAAATCCGGGGGTTTGCTGATCGCCGAGTGCCCGAATCCTCACAGCCTGCGGGTCGGTGCATCCCTTTACTGGCAGGACCCGACCCATCAGCGGCCGCTCCTTCCGGAGACCCTGGAGCTGATGTTACGTGCGGCGGGCTTCGAATTAGACCGCCGTGAGCTGCTGCACCCCTTTCCACACGATCAACTGCTGGCGGATGACGAAGGCGGCACCGGGGCGGTCACCGACCCCGAGATTTCGATGCTGGCGGAAAGGGTCGACCGGCTTCGAGACCGTCTCGACGAAATCCTTCACGGCCCTCGCGACTTTGCGGTGTGGGCCACCAAACCCGATTAGGAAAATGACCACGGAGGTGTGAGATGTGGCAACGGGGAATCATGGTTTTTCTGTGCGGCCTGGTTGTTCTCGGATGTGGGCAGCATGAGAGTTCGCAGCCCGCGGGAGGGTTGATGGTCGCGACCGATATCGTCGAGCGTCGCGCGCAGTTTGTCGAGCAGTCGCTGACCGCAGACGTGTCCCACCTCTCGGAGGGTGATCGCGAGGCGCTGAAGTACTTGGTTGCTGCGGCGCGGGAGATGGACGAGATCTTCCGCCTCCAGGCGTGGGCGGGCAACCCCGGATTCGCGCCTGAGGTCGCGGCCCTCGAAGGTGACGGAGCGGAGGCCGCCCGAGACTACTACCGCATCATGTACGGACCCTGGGATCGGCTGGTGCACCATGAGCCATTCCTCGGCGATCGCGCCCACCCTGACGGTGCAGGCTACTACCCCGAGGACATGACGGCCGCCGAGTTCGAGGCGTGGCTCGAAGCCCACCCGTTGGACCGCGAGGCCTTTACCTCACTATTCACGGTCATACGCCGTGACGGTGAAGACCTGATCGCGGTGCCCTACTCGGGCGCCTACAGTGAGCAGCTCGAAAACGCGGCGCAGCAGCTTCGCGCAGCCGCGGAAGCAACCGACAACGAGAGCCTGCGGCTTTTTCTCGAGCTGAGAGCCGATGCCCTCTCTACCGACGACTACTACGAGTCCGACAAGGCGTGGATGGATCTCGACTCGGCGATCGAGGTGGTTGTCGGGCCCTACGAGACCTACGAGGACAGCCTTTTCGGCTTCAAGGCGGCCTTTGAGTCGTTCGTCTGTGTGGCGCAACCAAAAGACTCGGCCCGCCTCGAGGTCTTCAAGTCTCAGCTGCCCTTCCTCGAGCGCAATCTGCCGATTCCGGACGAGCACAAGAATTTCGACCGTGGCTCGGAGTCGCCGATTCGTGTCGTCGACGAAGTCTTCACCGGTGGCGACACGCGTGCCGGGGTCCAGACGATCGCCTTCAACCTTCCCAACGACGAGCGGGTGCGCGAGGAGAAGGGTTCCAAAAAGGTCCTGCTGAAAAATGTCATGCGCGCCAAATACGACGCCATCCTGACTCCGATCGCCGGCCGTGTTCTACCGGCGGATGAGGCACATCTCATCGATTTCGAGGCCTTCTACCAGTTCACCCTTCATCACGAGCTTTCGCACGGCATCGGACCGGGCCAGATCACGATCGATGGCCGCGACACCGAGGTTCGGCTCGAGCTCAGGGACCTTTACTCCGCTTTCGAGGAGGCCAAGGCCGACGTGCTCGGCGTCTACGACATCTATGCCCTGGTCGAGAGCGGGGTGATGGGGCCGGAAATCCTCGACAGCTTGCCGTGGACCTTCACCGCAGGGATGTTCCGCACCACGCGCTTCGGGGTTGCCGAGGCACACGGTCTGGGGATGGTCCTTCAAACCAACTTCCTGCTCGAAAAGGGCGCAGTCGAACTCACCGAGGACGGCCGCTTCCGGCCCGTTCCCGAGCTCTTCGGGGAGACTTTCCGTGACCTTGCCCACGAACTCCTGATGATCCAGGCACTTGGCGACTACGACGCGGCGCTCGGCTTTGTCGAGCGCTATGGTACGGTCCATCCGGCGATGGTGGCAGCGATCGCAGCATTGACCGATCTGCCGGTCGACATCGATCCTTCCTATCCGCTCGAGGGTCTCCAGTGATCGCCGGCGTCGATGGCAGAATTGCCATTGTTGGTGGCTCTTCTTCGGGACTCGGTTATGCGGTGGCCGAGTTGCTGTCGCGATCCGGTGCCCAGGTCATGGTGGTCTCTCGTTCCGATGAGCGGGTGGCGAAAGCGGTTGCCGGTATTCGAGTGGCTGGGGGGAAGGTCGTCGAGGGGTGCGCGGCCGACTTCATGGACGCAGATGCGCCGGCCGCGGTTGTGGCGGCGACCCGCGATGCCTTCGGCCCACCGGATATCGTTGTCACCAACGGCGGTGGCCCGCCCGGTATGCCCGCGGTATCTGCAACGGCCGAAGACCTCAGCGCTGCTTGCGAGCTCCTCCTTCTGCCAGTGCAGCGATTTGCCGAGCTGACGCTGCCGGAAATGCGTTCTTCAGGCTGGGGACGGTTCGTCGCCGTCACCTCGATTGCGGCCAGAGAGCCGCTGCAGGGGCTGGTGCTGTCGAATGCGCTCCGCGCCGCTGTCACCGGCTATCTCAAGAGCGTCTCGGACGAGGTCGCGGCCGATGGTGTGACTGTCAACACTGTCTGCCCCGGGTTCACCGCCACCGATCGCCTCGGCGTGCTGGCTAAAAACGTCGCTGAGCGCGAGGGATTGACCGTCGACGAGGTCTTCGCCCAATGGGCAGAGACAGCGCCGGTTCACCGTCTGCTACAGCCGGAGGAAGTTGCTGCGGCGGTCGGATTCCTGTGCTCGGAAGGTGCCTCCGGTATCACCGGTGTTGCCTTGCCTGTCGACGGGGGATTGGGGCGAAGCCTGATCTGATTTCGACCGGTCGTCCCCAGATCTTGCAGGGTCCGGCTATACAAAGACTCGATACGAATCTTGAAGTTTTGAACCGGTGGACTTTTGATGTGAAAGGGTTCACAATCTCTTGAGGCGGGTCAAGACCCGCCGTTTCGGAAAAACGTGTTCTAGGGAGGAAAATCCATGCCGACACGGGACTTGACGTTCGCGATCGTCGGATCCGGTGGTGATGGTGTCATCACCGTTGGAGACATGATGGCGCAGGCTGGAGCGTCCGAAGGGCTCCATGTCATGAAAGTGGAGGCCTACGGGCCGCAGATCCGCGGTGGCGAATCATCGTGCACGGTACGTCTGAGTGCCGACCCGATCTTCGCCCAGGGTGATCTGGTGCAGGTGCTGGTGGTCTTCAACTGGGCGGACTTTGCCCGCTTCCGGGGTGAAATCATTTGCGCCGAAAACGCAATCGTTCTCTACGAGGCGACCGACGAAACCCCACACGACCAGATCGACCTCGGCCCGATCGAGGAGGCCAAGTGGGTACCGGTGCCGTTCATCGAGCTTGCCAAGGAGTCGGCTGGGACCACCCTGGCCAAGAACATCGTGACCATCGGACTCTTGAGCGAGCTCTTCAACCTCCCCAGGAAGCCCCTGGAACGGGCGATCAACAAAAAGTTTTCAAAGAAGAAGAAAGAGGTGCTCGAGGCCAACATCAAGGGCTTCGACGCCGGCGTCGAGCACGCCTCGAAGATCGAGGAGGCGGCGACCGGTATGCGTCTCCAGTACACCCCCGGCGAGCCGATGCTGCTGATGTCGGGCAACGAGCTGTCGGCGGTGGCCGCTTTGCATGCCGGCTGCCGCTTCTTTGCCGGCTACCCGATCACCCCATCGTCCGAGGTGCTCCACTTGTTGTCGGAATGGATGCCGAAGGTGGGTGGCTACCTGGTGCAAACCGAGGACGAACTTTCGGCTATCGGCGCAGTTATCGGCGGCTCATTTGCAGGTGTCAAATCGATGACCGCCACCTCCGGTCCCGGTCTCGCGCTGATGACCGAGATGCTGGGTCTCGCTTCGATGGCCGAGATCCCGGCGGTGATCATCGATGTCCAACGCGGAGGCCCCTCGACCGGCCTACCGACCAAATCCGAGCAATCGGACCTGTGGCAGGCGTTGTGGGGCTCACACGGAGATGCGCCGAGGGTCGTGCTGGCTCCGGCGGACGTCGAAGACTGTTTCCACGCTACGGTAGCGGCCTTCAATATCGCGGAAGAGGCGCAGATGCCGGTGATCGTCCTCTCGGACCAGTTCATTGCTCAACGCCGCGAGACGCTGTCGATGCTGACCCTCGATCACGAGGTCATCGGCCGTCAGGTACCGTCGGCGGGTGACCTCCGGGAATACAAGCGCTATAAGGACACAAAGTCGGGGATCTCGCCGATGTCCTGGCCGGGCATGAAGGGCGGCGAATACCAGACCAACGGTCTTGAGCACCTGGAGGATGGATCGCCGACCTCGATGCACCTCGTGCATGAGCAGATGAATGCCAAGCGCTACCGTAAGCTGCGCGCGGTGCGAGCCAAGTACAGCTTTTACCGGCGCTACGGTGCCGAGAAGGCCGATGTCGGCATCATCTGCTGGGGCTCGTCCAAGGGTCCGGTGAAGGAGGCCGTGCAGAAGGCGACTGCGCGCGGCGAAAGGGTCTCTGCCTTCGTCCCGCAGCTCCTCTACCCCTTCCCGTATCACGAGTTCAACGAGTACTTGAAGACGGTCGACAACGTTGTCGTCATCGAGCTTTCGTACTCAGCGCAGTTTTACAAATACCTGCAGACCTTCCTCAATCTGCCCGAGGCACGGACCTTCGTCTACAAACGATCCGGCGGCAAGAATCTGACGGTTGGCGAGGTCGAGGACAAGATCCAAAAGGTGCTGGAGATGGGTGCGCTCCGGCGGGAGGTTCTGGTATGAGTCCGCCAACCAAAGTCGAGTTGAAACCTGGTGCCTACAAGACTGATCTCAAACCGGTGTGGTGTCCGGGCTGTGGAGACTTCGGCGTTCTCAACGCCCTCTACCGGTCGATGGCGGCACTCCAGATCGAACCATGGAACACGGTGATTCTCTCCGGAATCGGCTGCTCTTCGCGGCTGCCGGGATATGTCACGACCTACGGTTTCAACGGAGTCCACGGACGCGCGCTGACCCTCGCCACCGGCGTCAAGATGGCGCGCCCTGAGCTGACGGTGATTGCTGTAGGCGGTGACGGCGACGGCCTTGCCATTGGTGGTAACCACTTGATCCACGCTTGCCGCCGCAACCTCGACGTCACCTACATCCTGATGGACAACGAGATCTACGGTCTGACCAAGGGCCAGGTGGCGCCGACCACGCCGATCGGCGACAAAACGAAGTCCACCTACTGGGGCAACCCGGAGCCGGCGTTTGACCCCTGCGAGCTCGCCATCTCGACGGGCGCGTCCTGGGTTGGGCGTGGATTCTCGGGCGATATGAAGGGCATGACCGAGCTCATCACCAAAGCCATCGAGCACGATGGTTTCTCGTTTCTCAATGCGATGTCACCCTGTGTCACTTGGCGAGGCGATGACGAGTTCAAGAGGCTCAAGGCCATGCATCAGAAACTGCCGGAGGACCACGATCCTTCGAAGCGCTCCAACGCTATCGTCTACACGCGCGAAAAAGAGGTCATGACGACCGGTGTATTGTACGAGGTCGAGGTGCCGACGATGATTGACCGGGTTGAAGCCATCAAACGCGATGCGATGGGCGACAAGCCCGCGCCCTCGACCAAAGAGATCTTGAAGACCTTCTATCCCTCGTTCTGACGAGAGCTTTGACCAATTCAAACGGGTACGGGCTCACCCCCGTGCCCGTTTTCTATCTCCGATCCTGATCCCGTTCCCGATTCCGACGAGGCGTTGGGTTCTCCGTGTCGCCACCGTATCAGGAGCCACCCTCCGCATTGTTGGCCCCAAAGGCATGCTCGCTTTGTCGATGGGACTCCAACAATGCAAAAGATGGCACCTGGCGCTTCTTGGTGAAGTGTACGAGTTTCAGTCTCAACTTCAATATCGCGAAAACACTTGACGTCTGTGAATGAGGCACTAAATTGTTAACGGCGGAAAATATTCGCCACGTGAAATATGTCAATCGGCGACAATCGCTTTGATTCGCTCGATAGACCCGCAAATGCGGGCGTGCCGAGTGAGCATTTCTACCGCTTTCTACGGTCTGGTCACGTCCTGCGATCCCTCCTGCGAGAATTTCTGGAAGAGGATTTCCTGCACAAAGTGCCGCCGCACCGTCTGACCCGATCCCAGTTCTGCTTCCTCAAGCTGATTGCCGCAAAAGCGGATCTGCAGGTTGGCGAGCTCGCCCGTGCGCTCGGCGTTTCACCGGCGGCGAGCAGCAAGAACCTCGACCGGCTGGAAAAGCTCGGTCTCGTCTACCGCGAGACTTCGGAACAAGATCGCCGCGTTATCACCTTGCGTGCCAGCTCCATGGGGGTGGCTCTCGTACGTACCTACGAGAGCCTCAAGGCGGACCACCTCGAGCCGGTGATCGAAAAACTCGGACAGGAGAAGACGGAGCTGCTTTGCGAGCTCCTGGAAGAGGTATGTGGCGGGGTGCTGGAGCGAGCCGAACACCCCCGGCAGACATGCCTCCGCTGCGCCGGCTATTACCTCCCCGATTGTTCCTTCGAAAAGTTCCAGGGGGAGTGTGCCATGCGGCCGCGGGAGAGTGATGGGGAGGTGGAGGCGTGAATTTCGAATCGGGAATGAGGAATTCGGAATCAGGAATTCCCACGGGCCCGCCCATTTCAAGCGCGGACGCGGACTCGGACGCGAGATTGGAAGATCGTTATGTCTGAGGAGGGATCTCGGATGAGGAATTGGAGAACACCGCTGGACGCGGACAAGGTGAAGGTCCCGGTCGGACGGGTGGTCGTCATCAATGATCGCTGCAAGGGTTGTGCCTTCTGCGTCGAATATTGTCCCAAGGACGTGCTCGTCATGTCCGAGGGTTTCAATCGTAAGGGCTACCACCCGCCGGAGGTGATCAAAGACGGTGAATGCGTGAACTGCAATCTCTGCGAAATGATCTGCCCCGACTTCGCGATTTTCTGCCTGCCGGCGGAAGACGAGGCGGCGGCTGACGAGGGAGGTCCCAATTGAAGGCCGATCCTACTGGTGTGCTGACCGGTGTCCATTACCTCGACGGTGACTACGCCTGTGGCGAGGGAGCGATGGCGGCGGGCTGCCGCTTTGTGGCCGGCTATCCCATTACGCCGTCCACCGAGGTGGTGGAGCGCATTTCACAGAGATTTCCCATGATGGGTGGGACCTTCATTCAGATGGAGGATGAACTGGCGAGCATGGCGGCGGTGGCCGGTGCTGCGTGGACCGGTTCGAAGACCATGACCGTCACTTCGGGGCCGGGTTTTTCATTGATGATGGAAAACATCGGGCTCGCGACGATGATGGAGGCGCCGTGCGTGGTGGTCAACGTCCAGCGCGGCGGCCCCTCCACCGGTCTGCCGACCATGGTCGGACAGGCCGACATGATGCAGGCTCGATGGGGCTCGCACGGCGACTACGAGCTCATCGCCCTGTGCCCACAATCACCTCAGGAGGCCTTCGATCTCACCATCGAGGCCTTTAATCTCTCCGAGACCTGGCGGGTGCCGGTGATGTTCATGATGGATGAGTGTGTCGGCCACATGACCGAAAAGGTCGTGATCCCGGCTGCCGATGAGATCGATGTCGTTCCCCGAAAACTGACCGACAAAAAACCCGGTGACTACAAACCCTACGAGGTCAACGGCAAACCGGTGCCGGAGATGGTCCGAGCCGGTGATGGTTACCGCTTCCACACCACTGGGCTGACCCACGATGAGCGGGGTTATCCGGTGATGTCGGTCGAGTGCCAGTCGGTGAGTGTGAAACGGCTGATGGACAAGATTCGCCTCAACGCGGACCAGATCGTCCGCTACGAGGAAGAGGAAATTGAAGGCGCCGACGTTGTGGTGGTGGCCTACGGAATCACCGCGCGGGTGACGCGAGCCGGGATCGACATGGCGCGCGCCAAGGGCATCAAGGTCGGTTTCATGCGGTTGATCGTGGTCTGGCCCTTCCCGGAAACCCGCATCCGCGAGCTTGCCGGCCAGGTCAAGGCCTTCGTCATGCCGGAGATCAACTACGGGCAGATGGTGCTCGAGCTCGAACGCTGTGCCGGAGGCAAGGCGACGACGACACTGGTCCCCCACGGGGGTGGCGGCGTACACGACCCGGCAGACATCTGTAAAGCCATCGAGGAGGCCGCCAAATGAGCACAGAATCCGACGCGATCCTTGCCCAGGAGCACCCGATTGCGCCTTTTTTGCGGATGGATCGGATGCCCCACATCTGGTGCCCAACATGCGGAATCGGCACCGTCGTCAAATGCTTCGCCACCGCCCTCGACGAAGCCAAGGTTGATCTCGATAAGGTCGCCATTACATCCGGCATCGGTTGTACCGGACGCGTGGCGGGCTACATGAACCTCGATGCCTTCCACGCCACCCATGGCCGGGCGATCCCCTTTGCCACCGGTCTCAAGCTCGGGAGGCCGGAGCTCGAAGTTGTGGTCTTCTCCGGTGATGGAGATCTGACCGGGATCGGCGGCAACCATTTCATCCACGCCGCCCGACGCAACATGGACATGCTGGTCATCCTGGTCAACAACTTCATCTACGGGATGACGGGTGGCCAGAATGCGCCGACGACCCCGGAGACCGCTCGCTCGTCGACGATGCCATTCGGCAACTTCGAGCGCCCGTTCAACCTGCCGCACCTGGCCGCGAGTTGCGGCGCCTCCTTTGTCGCACGTTGGACATGCCTCCACATCCGGAGGCTCACAAAAACCATCCGCACGGCCCTCAACCGTAAAGGCTTTCGATTCATCGAAGTCATCGCGCCCTGCCCGACCCTCTATTCGCGGCTCAACCGATTGGGGAGCGGCCTCGATCTGGTCAAGTTCTACCACGACAACTCGGAGATCAAGCACGGCGCGGATACGCGCGAGCTCGACATCGCTTTCCAGGATCGATTCATCTGCGGCAACTTCATCGACGAGGAGCGCCCGACCTTCCTCGACATGATGCATGCGCATTACACGGAAATCCTCGGTGACCGCTATGTACCCATGTCGCCCGAAGGGGGGTGGCTCCATGAGTAACCGAACCGAGATCCGCATCACCGGATTCGGCGGCCAGGGGGTTGTGCTCGCCGGCCACATCATCGGCCATGCCTGTGCGGTCAACGGCGGGCTTCACGCCACCATGATTCAGAGCTTCGGACCGGAAGCTCGTGGGTCGGCGTGCTCGACGACACTCGCGGTCTCAGACACCGAGGTTCTTTATCCTTACATCAGCCGGCCCGACATTTTCGTCGTCATGTCGGCCGAGGGTTACGAGAAGTACCGCGACGAGCTCAAAGACGAAGGCACGCTGGTCTACGAAAAAGACCTGGTTTCCTTCGAGCCCAAGGAAGGCCAGCCGGCCTACGGCGTGTCGTCGACCAGGATCGCCGAAGAGATTGGTCGCGCCATCGTTCAGAACATCGTCATGCTCGGGTTCTTTGCCGCCGCCACCAAGATCGTGCCGGTCGAAACGATGCGGCAGGCGGTCGAGGAATCGGTTCCAAAGGGTACCGAGGAACTCAATCTGCGCGCCTTCGACGCGGGCTGCGCTGCCTTCGAGGAGAGCTACGGCAGCAAAGCAAAAAAAGAAGAGGCAGTGCCGGTGGGGGGCTGATATGGCAAAGGTCGGCGTCTTCGTCTGTCATTGCGGCGAGAACATCGCCCGCACCGTTCAGGTGCAGGATGTGGTGGATTTCGCCAGCGATATCCCAGGGGCCGAAATCTCCCAGGATTACCCGTATCTGTGCTCTGCACCAGGACAACAGATGGTGATCGATGCCATCAAAGAGCACGATCTCGATCGAGTGGTGGTGGCGGCCTGTTCGCCGCAACTTCACGAGCCCACCTTCCGCGCTGCTGCGGCGCAGGCGGGTCTGAATCCTCACCTGGTCGAGATCGCCAATATCCGTGAGCACTGCTCGTGGGTCCACCACGACAAAGACGAGGCCAGCGCCAAGGCCTGCCAGACCGTTACCGCGGCGGTCGAGCGTGTCAAACAGGCACGGCCGCTCGACCCGGTGGAAGTACCTGTGACCAAAAGGGCGCTTGTCATTGGTGGCGGCGTGGC
>Ga0316197_10004200_pt1 | contig 10227 bp, 8 predicted proteins | sample OudBiesiAoxic_MG_FD_204939 | JGI IMG/M metagenome (GOLD analysis project Ga0316197, IMG submission 204939) | Coastal sediment microbial communities from Oude Bieten Haven, Netherlands - site A oxic | ecosystem: Environmental > Aquatic > Marine > Coastal > Sediment | place: Netherlands... | reverse complement strand
GTCAACGGGGCTGTCAGGTCCGCACTGCTCGGCGACCCGGTCCAGAGCTGCCGCGACCGCCTCGGCGCTCACCTCGGGCCCGAGCCCGAGCGAGTGCAGCGCCGCCAGCGCGGGGACGGAGACGGCCAGGGCGTCGGCGGACCTGGCGGGAAGGACCGTGCCCCGGCCGTCGGCGAGCCGGTGCAGCATCGAGTCGCTCGGGCACACCAGCACGAGCTCGCACCCGCGGCGCACCGCCTCGGCGACCGTCGCCTGCTCCTGCACCGAGCCCTCCTCGGTCGTGGACAGCACGACGACGAGGTCCAGCGGGCCAGCCCAGCCGGGCAGCCCACCATGCGGCCAGGCCACGAAGGGCACCGGGCACACCGGCTCGAGCACCGTGCGCAGCAGCCGACCGTCCGGACCGGCTGCCAGAACCGCGCGGGGTCGAACGGCGGCGTCACCGACCAGGTCGGCCAACCGCGGCTGCGCGGCAGCGTCGGCCAGCCGGACGGTGGCCCCCCACTCGGCGATCACCCGCAGGGCGCCATCCACCGAGCGGAGCGAGGCCGGGTCGGACAGGCGCGTCTCGTCGAACACGGCGCTATGCCTCACCAGAGCGTCGTGCCTCGTCCAGCAGCAGGACGGGGATCCCGTCCTCGATGCGGTACACCCGGTCGCAGGAGGTGCATGCCAGCTCGCCGGCACCGTCGGCCGCGGACGCGTCGTAGCTCAGCGGCGCGTGCTCGTCACAGGGGCAGGCGAGGATCTCGAGCACCCAGGGCTGCAGGCTCACGAACGACTCCTTGTCTGGGCCGGTTCCTCGCCGGCGTGGGCGGCGACGAACGCCAGCACCTCGTCGCGGACGGACATCATCTGCTCATGATCTCCTGCCTCGACGTTGAGCCGGAGCAGGGGCTCGGTGTTGGACGCCCGAAGGTTGAACCACCAGTCCTCGGCCTGAACGGTCAGGCCGTCGAGGTGGTCGATATCCATGCCCTCCCGCCCGCCGAACTCCCGCTCCGCCGCGACGAGCACAGCGGCGGGGTCGGCGACGGTCGAGTTCACCTCGCCGGAACGCGAGTAGCGCTCGAAGTCGGCGACCAGCCGGCTCGCGGGTGTACCGAGAGGCGTCTGCCCCAGGGCGGCGAGCACGTGCATGGCTGCCAGCAGACCGGAGTCGGCCTTCCAGAAGTCGGCGAAGTAGAAGTGCCCGGAGTGTTCCCCGCCGAAGACGGCGCCGGTGCGCGCCATGGTCGCCTTGATGTAGGAGTGCCCCACCCGGGTGCGGACCGGCACGCCGCCGTTCTCGACGATCACCTCGGGGACAGCCTTGGATGTGATGAGGTTGTGGATGATCGACGCCCCGGGGTGGCGGGCAAGCTCACGTTCGGCGATGAGACCAGTGATGGCCGAGGGCGAGACGAGGGCCCCGGCCTCGTCCACGACGAAGCACCGGTCGGCGTCGCCGTCGAAGGCCAGCCCGAGGTCTGCGCCGGTCGCGACTACCCGAGCCTGCAGGTCGACGAGCGTGCTGCTGTCCAGCGGATTGGCGTCGTGGTTCGGGAACGTGCCGTCGAGCTCGAGGTAGAGCCCGTCGACCGTCACCGCCGAGTCGGCGAAGACGGGTTGGACGGTCAGCCCGGCCATGCCGTTGCCGGCGTCCACCACGACGCGCAGGTCGCGCAGCCCGTCGAGCGGGACGAGCTGGCGCAGGTAGGCCACGAAGGCGTCGAGCAGGTCGTGGCGAGTGACACTGCCCGGCGCGGCTGCGGGCGCCCGCTCCGGCTCGGCGGGGGCTGTGGCGTCGAGCTGCTCGGCGATCCAGGACAGGCCGGTGTCCCAGCCGACGGGGACGGCGGCGGATCGGCACAGCTTGATCCCGTTGTAGCCGCCCGGGTTGTGGCTGGCGGTGATCATGGCCCCAGGGAGGTTCATCGATCCGGCACCGAAGTAGAGAAGGTCGGTCGACGCCAGCCCGATGTCGATGACGTCGACCCCGGCGCTGGTCACTCCTTCGGCGAAGGCCCCGGCCAGTTCGGGTGAGGACAGGCGGGCGTCACGTCCCACCAGCACCCCGGGATGGGCGGGCGCACCGTCACCGGTCAGCTCAGCGAACGCCCGCCCCACTCGCCGCACGATCGTGGCGTCGAGCTCCTCGGGCACGAGGCCACGGATGTCGTAGGCCTTGACGACCGCTGAGGTTCGTGGCTGCGCTGCATGACTCGGCACAGCGACCGAACCTAGCGGTCTCAGTCGCTCGAGCGCAGCACACGCAGGTGCGCCCGCCGGCCCACCTCGACCATGCCCGGCTCCGGCGCCCCGGCGACGGGCCGGGCTGCCTCACGCACGGCGTCGGCCAACGCCTCGATGTCGTCCGGCGAGGGGCCCTGGGCGGCCGGGTCGACCGCAAGGCGCACCACCTCCCACCCACGCGGGGCGGTGAGGCGGCCGGAGTGCTCGGCGCACAGGTCGTAGCAGTGTGGCTCGGCGTACGTGGCAAGCGGACCCAGCACAGCGGTGGAGTCGGCGTAGACGTAGGTGAGCGTGGCGACGGCGGGCATGGTGCAGCCGGCGCGCGTGCACCGCCGAATCCCGACCACGGCTGCCACCGTACCGGGGAGAGGCTGCCCGCCCGGCTCACCGGCGACTCCTGCCCGGCCCGTGTCGCCGCGCGTAGCCTTCGCCCCGTGCTGCCCATCCAGCGAGTCGGCCCGGTCTCAGACCCAGCCGTTCGGCGGCCCCATCGGGACCGACGCGGTCGAGGGGTGCGCAGCTCCCTGGCCCCGGCGGAGGTGCCGCTGGCCCGCGGCGCCGCCGAGCGCTTCGACGACGTGGCAACGGCCGCTGTCGCCCGCATCGACAAGCGCTGGGGACGCGAGCTGTCCGACGTCCAGTTCGTGGTGGAGGACGTGCCGGACCTGTCGGACTGGGACCGCGAGTGGGTGCCGCTCGGCAGGGGCGAGGCCGCCGAGGCCGGCCTACCCGCCCGCGTCGTCCTGCACCGGCGACCGATCCAGACACGAGCAGGCGGCGAGATCGAGCTGCGCCGACTGGTGCTCGACACCGTCGTCGAGCAGGTGGCCGACCTGCTGGGCGTCGACCCGGAAGAGGTCGACCCGTCCTACTCCGGCGGCGCGTAGCCCGGCCGCAGAGCGCTCCAGCAGCGTGGGACAGGCGTCCACGCCCGCAGCAACGCCCCGGACGGGGGGATCCGGGGCGTGCTGTGGTGCTGGGAGGACGCCGGCTTCATGCCGACACCACGAGGGTAGAAGAAGGCTCCTGGTGCCGCCATCTCAACGACCACCACCATCGTCCTCGCCTGTTGCCTACCGGCGCTGGCCTCCCAGGCCCACCGTGATGTCGGCGACGACGGCCGGCACCTCGACACTGACCCGCGCACCTTGCAGGGCCACGAGGTCGAGCCAGAAGGCCCGACGTCTGGTGTCGGGGTCCAACGGGTCGGGAACGCGCACCGTCGTCGTCGTCTCCCGGGCTGCCAGCACGAGGCCCGGTTCGACGGGTTCGACCTTCACCCAGCCCTCGTCGACCCCGTCGGGCAGGTCGACGGGAAAGGTGTCGGTCGTGCCCAGCGCCAGCGTGGCCACGTTCGCGTCGACGATGGTGCCGTCGACGTCGAGCACCGTCACCACGACCTGCGTCGTCGGGGTGTCGATGTCGACCAGGGTCTCGCCGTCAGCGGCGGGTGTGGCTGTGACTGTGGCTGTAGGGGGCGCGGACGGCTCCGGGGTGGCGGTCGGCGACGCCGCGGCCGGAGGGCTGCCGGTCGCGGACTGTGTCGGCTGGGGGGTCGGCTGGGGGGTCGGCTGGGGGGTCGCCTGCGGGGTGGGGCTCGGTTGGCCGGCGTCGTCGCCGGTCGGCAGGGCGGTCAGCACGACCCGGGACGAGCGACGGTCGTCGGTCGTCAGCCACGACGCCGCGAAGGGGTCGATGGTGTCGGCGCTGCCGATCACGGCCAGGTCACCCAGACCGCTGCGGGGTGTCTGGCGCACCTGCACAGCCGAGACGACAGGAGTCGTCGAGTCGATCTCGAGGGCGAAGGCCTCCTCGCCGGCCGGCTCAAGGTCGACGTCGACCACCTGCCCGGCGGGGACGTCGATCGCCTCCAGCCCGACCGGGGTGAACGGACCCTGGCCCGACAGCGCACGCAGGGAGACGATCGCGTCCTCCTCTCCCGGGTTGAGCAGCCGCAGCCGACGGTCGCCGAAGGCGGGCAACCCGGGAACGTAGGCGCGCAGCGCAGGCGGCTGGCTCGGGGTCACGAAGCTGAGCCCGATCGGGTCGGCGCCATCGATCTCGCGCAGTAGCACAGCCGCGCTCACCCGGCCCACGAGTGCGGTGACGTGCACCGCGGTGCGGTCATTGCCGAGGGCGAGGGCATCGAGCGAGAGGATGCGCGTGCCACCCGCCTCGATCCCAACATCACTGGTGCCGGCCGCCAGCAGCGGCCCGGACTCCGTCCAGATCTCGACGTCCACGACAGCGGTGGCCTCTGACGGGTTGGCGAGCATGAGGGTCGCTCGTCGCCCGACCGCACCCGACCCCGCGGCGAACCACCATTCCCTGCCCGGCTGCAGGCACGGCTGCCCGGCCAGACCCGACGTCCGATCGCCGGCCGCCGTCACGTTCGCCTCACTCACCACCCCCGGGGCGAGCGAGCCCGCGGCCCGGACCAGCACGGGGTCGTCGGCCGGCGCGCTCACCGTCTCCCCGCGCGCGTCGGTACGCTCGAGGATCGCTCCTGAGGACTCCCCGCCGTCGAGGGGGCGCAGGGAGAGCTCGGGGTCGCCGGCGCTGGGCACGTCGCGCAGCGACGGGTCCGGTAGCGCCACGGCCGAGGCCAGCGCGTCGGACTGGACCGTCCCCAGAGCGCTTGGGCAGACCTGCGTCGCCCCTGTCAGGAACTGCTCGGTCGGCTGAGGTTGCTGGGCGGCCGAGCCCGGTGGCGGCACGGCGGAGCCCACGCCCACGACAGCCCCCACCGCGACGACGGCGATCGCCGACACCAACCAGCTCATCCGGCTCACAGCAGGCTCTCCTCGAGGGACTCGCGGCGGCCGCCGAGCGAGGGCACCATCAGGACGAGCACCACGACCAGTGCGCCAGCCTGCCCGACCAGCAGCCAGGGCCGCACCGGGTCGTCGTGCACGATCTGCAGATCGCCGGTGCCTCGGGGGAGCTCGAACGAGACCAGACCGCCGGCGTAGGCCCGCTTGACCAGCGCTTCGCCGTCGAGAGTCGCCGACCAGCCGGGGTCGTCCAGGTCGGCCACCACCACGCGGTCAGCTGACTCGGTGCTGATGACCGCCGACACGTCCGTCTCGGCCGACGGCACCGCCACGCCGACCGCTGCCTCGCCGGACTCGTCCGGCTCGAGCAGACGTACCCGCGCGGTCGTCCCGTCGACGCGCCAGATCGCCCCGCCGTCCGGGGCAGAGGCGCGCACCAGCCCCGCCTGGCCGTCCAACGTCTCGATCACGCTCGGTGCAGCCGCCCCCGGGACAAACACGTAGCGGATGCCGAAGGTGGCGAGCCTGGCCGCCGACACCGAGCCCCGTCCGGCCACGACGTCGGCGACGACCGGAGCGAGCAGGTCGGACCCCGCCGGGTCGACCACGGCCGCATCACCGAGGGCGGCCGGCCCGGCACGCACCACCGTGAACTCCAGGGTGCCGGACCCGTCGGCAGCCTCGGGCCGCAGCACGAGGGTGCGTACCTGGTCGGGGCCGGCAGCCTCCTCGGCCACGTAGGCGGGCAGAAGCACCGAGTCGAGGCGGCCCAACGGGTCGGTCGTCGCCGACGCGAAGCCGAGCCCGGCGACACCCAGCGTCGTGACCAGCGCTCCCGCGACCACGACGGCGGCGAGCGGCCGGCTCTGCTCGCGCAGGGCCCTCAGATCGACTCCCACGGCCGTTGCGAGCAGCAGGGCAAGACCGACGACGACGACAGCCGGGCCCGGCCACCCTGCTGCCGTCCCTTCCCCGAGCGGCGTGCTCACGCCCACCCGTGAGGTTGTGACCGCGGCCGCCATCGCGGCCACGGCCAGCAGCCAGGCCAACCCGACGTGGACCGATCGGCTCAGCGCCAGGCCGAGCAGAGCGACGACCGGAATGATCGCGAGCAGTCCGGCCGGGAGGCTGCCGGGTCCTCCGGGGGACAGAACAACCGGAGACCACGCCGGCAGGGACACCTGGGAGAGCTCGCCCCCGCGGCCGGTCAACCCCACCTCGCCGACGAGGAGCTCGGGCCGGGCCTGAAGGGTGGGCAGCCAGGGTGCCAGCAGCAGGGCAGGGACCACCGAGACGATGAGCCAGCGCGCCAGACCCGCCGCCGACCTGGCGAGCACCAGGGTTGTCGCCAACGCTGCGGCAACAGTCACGGGCCACACGACCGGCGTGACCGCGGTGACGACCGCGAGGAGCAGCGCCGCCCGCCACGAGTGACGCAGGGGGGCACCGGGCCGCAGCGCGGTACCGACGGCACGAAGGAGGAACGGGGCGAGCACGGCCGTCACACAGGTGCCCAGCCTGCCGGCGGCCACCGCACCCGTGCTCAGCAGCAGCACTCCGTAGGTACCGGCAGCCCACAGGCGCAGCGGGAGGGACGTCGCGAGGCCGCGCAGCGCCCAGTAGGCCGACGCCGTGGCCAGCGGCACCGCAGCCAGCAGCAGCCCGGTTACGAGCGCGGACGCGCTGCCGAGCAGCGGCACCGACATGGCCGACAGCGCGGCGAGCCACGGTGGAGCACCCTCGCCGGAGCCGAGGCCGACGGGGTGCCAGCTGGCGAGGTAGGACGTCCACCAGTCCCCCGCGGACTCCGGTGCCGGGAGCAGGGCTCCCCCGGCGAGCTGCCCGCCGAGCAGCAGGGTGCGCGCCGACAGCAACGTGAGCAGCGCGACGCCGCCGACGAGCCACACGCCCGGCCGCCCGGATGCCCGGGCCAACCAGCCGTCGGAGACCGGCAACGCCTCGTGCTCATCGCCGACGAGGGGCTCGTCAGGTGCTAGCCGGCGGCGCGCAGCAGGGACGTCCTGCCCTCCGCTGCGTCCGGACACGACAGCCGTGGCGTTGTCGAGCGCATGTCGAATCTGGGTGCCGAGGGTGGGTCGCAGACCGCGCACCGATGCCACTCGCGGGGCGCCCGCCCGCCAGCGACGTGCCCGGCGCAGGCGCCCGGGGTGGAGCGCAGCGGTCACGGCGACGGCCTCATCCCAGGCCACACCGGGCACCTTGCCGATCACGAATCCGATCGATCGCAGCACCGACCCGGCGACGACGCGCAGCAGCACCGGTAGGAATGCCCACCGGCTCGCGTTGGCCAGCATCACGTGGACGGCGTTGCGCCGGTCGGTCAGCGGCCCCCGCTGCGAGGTGGCCGCCAGGCGCCGACGTCCGGTAGACGCCGATGCCGCGTGCTCGACGACGGCGCGTGGCTCGACGACCACTCGGCGACCGCTCAGGCGTGCCCGCCAGCCGAAGTCGACGTCGTCCCGGAAGAGGTCGATCGCCGGGTCGAGACCCCCGAGAGCCTCCCACGCGTCGCGCCGCACGAGCATGCCGGCCGTACCGACGGCCAGCACGTCGCGCCGGTCGTCGTGCTGGCCCTGGTCGAACTCGCGGCCCTCCAGCCCGGTGTAGCGCCGACCCGAGCCGGTGATGCTCAGGCCCAGCTCCACGAGCAGCCGGCGTCCGTTCCAGTCCAGCACCTTGGGGCCGACGACGGCGGCGTCATGCTCGATAGCGGCGTGCAGCAGCCATCGCAGCGTGTCCGGTCGGGCGGCCACGTCGTCGTGCAGCAGCCACAGCCACTCGGCCTCGCCCGATGCCGTCGGCAGCGAGGCAGGAAGGTGCGACACCGCGTCGTTGACCGCGTGAGGAAAGCCGGTGGTCCCAGCTCGGGTGAGCACGCTGGAGACGACAGGCGCCTGCCCGAGCAGCCGGGCCGTCTCGTCCGTGCTGCCGGTGTCCACGGCGGTCACCGTCGCCATCGGACCGTCGACCCGGCTCAGTGCCTCGAGCGTGCGGGGAAGCCAACGGGTGCCGTCGTGTGCGACGAGGACGACGTGCACCACCTGCCGGTCCAGCCTCGGGTCGGCGATCGGCTCGTCGGTGGCCTCGACGGTCTCGGCCTCGAGCAACTCGGGGGCGAGCGCGGCGTAGATCTGCTGGACGGACTCGGCAGAGGCCACGGCCTCGGCGTCGGCCTCGGCAGGCCCCAGGGGATGGTCGGAGTCACTCATGGTTGGCGGACGGGCAACGATGCCCGGGCGAACACTACGCCGCTCGCCCTACGCCACGTGAGCGCCTAACCGGCCGCGGCTGCGCGGCGAAGTCGCCGTCGCTCACGCTCGCTCAGACCACCCCAGATGCCGAAGCGCTCGTCGTGCGTGAGGGCGTACTCCAGGCACTCGACCCGCACCTCGCACGACAGGCACACCTTCTTGGCCTCGCGGGTCGATCCCCCCTTCTCAGGGAAGAACGCCTCCGGGTCGGTCTGCGCGCACAGGGCGCGCTCCTGCCAGGAGAGCTCGTCTGCCTCGTCGTCTGACACCAATTCCAGCCACTCGCTCACGGGGCTTCTCCTTCGCTCGACCTCGGCTGGCCCCGTGCCGTGCGGTGGCCGACTCCTACCCGACCTCCGCGCGGGCCCCTTCGCGGTGGGACCCGAACGACACGGGTGTGATTACAACGATGAAATCCGACTGCGTCAAGTGCAGATCTGATATTCGCCTTGATCCTTTGTGCCGCGCCCACCCCCAGGCGGGCGTTCGCTCGCAGTGATTACGGTGTCGTGACATCTCCCCGGGCAGCGGCACGTGGGGAGGCCACAGCCAGGTCGGGGACGTATGTTCGATGCGTGTCCGCACAAGCCCAGGTGCTGCTCGTCGAGGACGACGAGACGGTCGCCGACGTCGTGCGCCAGTACCTGACCCGCAGCGGCTACGACGTCACCCACGTGACCGACGGGCTGGCCGCCGTGTCGGCGGCGCGTGCGATCGAGCCGGACATCCTCGTGCTCGATCTGATGCTGCCCGGAATCGACGGGCTTGAGGTGTGCCGAGCGGTGCGTGCCGAGCAGGACGTACCGATCGTCATGCTGACAGCCCTGGGTGCGGAGTCCGACCGCGTCCTGGGCCTCGAGGTGGGTGCCGACGACTACATCACCAAGCCGTTCAGCCCGCGCGAGCTCGTGCTGCGGGTGCAGTCGGTGCTGCGCCGCGCCGGGCAGCAGGGCGCATCGCCGTCGCCCGGCGCGCTGCGGCTCAGCGACGGCGACCTGGTGGTCGAGCCGACGGCCCATCGCGCGGAGCGAGACGGGCAACCGCTGGCGATGACCGCTCGTGAGTTCGACCTGCTCAGCTTCTTCATGAGCAACCCGGGCCGCGCCTTCAGCAGGTCCGAGCTGCTGGAGAAGGTCTGGGGCTGGTCGTTCGGCGACGCCTCGACGGTGACCGTTCACGTGCGACGGCTGCGCGAGAAGGTCGAGCCCGACCCGAGCGAGCCGAGTCGCCTGGTGACCGTGTGGGGTGTCGGGTACCGATGGGACCCGACACCGTGACCGATCAGCTGCCGTGGGGCGACGTGGCTGCCGTCGCCGGCATCGCCCTGCTGGCCACCCTGCTCTTCGGTGCGCTCGGGGCGGGCCTGCTGTGGGTGGGCCGGCACCGGTCACTGCAGGCCCTGGTGCCCGGCGTGGCAGTCGCGACGATGCTCGCGGTGGTGGCCGGTCTGCTCGGTGCCGCGGCGGCCATGTTCCTGTCCGTCCACGACCTGCAGGTGGTGCTCGTCGTCGCCACGACCGCGGGAGCCGCCGGGGTCGTCATCGCCCTGCTTCTGGGGCGCGCCGTCCTGCACGGCAGCCGCGCGGTCGCAGCCGCCGCTCACGACCTGGGTGACGGACGCACGCCGACCCTGCGGCGGCGCCCGGTCTCCTCAGAGCTCGCCACCATCGCCGCCGAGCTCGAACGCGCCGGGGCCCGGCTGGCCGATGCCCGCGATCGCGAACAGGCCGTCGAGGCGTCGCGGCGCGAGCTCGTCGCCTGGGTGTCGCACGACCTGCGCACGCCCCTGGCCGGTATGCGGGCGATGGCCGAGGCGCTCGAGGACGGCATGGTCGACGACCCGAGTGCGTACCACCGCCAGATTCGCCGCGAGGTCGACCGGCTCTCCGGCCTGGTCGACGACCTCTTCGAGCTGTCCCGGATCAGGGCCGGTGCGTTGCGCCTGA
>Ga0316197_10004197_pt1 | contig 10234 bp, 10 predicted proteins | sample OudBiesiAoxic_MG_FD_204939 | JGI IMG/M metagenome (GOLD analysis project Ga0316197, IMG submission 204939) | Coastal sediment microbial communities from Oude Bieten Haven, Netherlands - site A oxic | ecosystem: Environmental > Aquatic > Marine > Coastal > Sediment | place: Netherlands... | reverse complement strand
TTCTAGCCATGCCAACCATCGGGGCCCGCTTGCGTTTGGGCCCTTGATCAGTAGAACATGTTTCAGTCGACGCCCTCTGGGCTGCGAAGAAACAGGAGCAGATCGATGGCCATTGTCGAACCACTTCCCCCGACCTCCGAGGGGCGCCGGAGGCTTGGGATACGGAGCCCGGCCACGCTCGAATCCGTGGGCGAGATCCTCGTCAACGGCCAAGCCGATGTAGAGGCTGCGATCGCCAAGGGGCAAGACGCGCAGCGGGAATGGGCCCGGGTGCCCGTCGCGGAACGCGCGCGCATCGTTCGGGGTGCGATCGACGTTCTGGTCGAGCAGCGCGAAGCGGTGGCGAAGACGATCATCGACGAAACGGGCAAGACGAAGCTCGAGTCGTTGATCATGGAAGTCCTTCCATCCTGCGACTACATCAACTTCTGGTGCGGGAGGGCGGTCAAGGAGCTTTCGGACGAGAAGCGAAAGCTCCATGGTTATCTTCGCCCTTACAAGAAGCTCCTGATGCACTACCGGCCGCTTGGCGTCGTCGGCATCATCACGCCTTGGAACGGCCCCTTTTCCTTGGCGATGAACCCCACGGTGCAGGCGCTACTCGCGGGTAACGCGGTCATCTTGAAGCCCTCTGAAGTCGCGCCGTACTCCGGCGACTGGGCGGTCCGACTGCTCAGGGAAGCGGGGGTGCCCGAAGGCGTCGTGCAGACCGTCCACGGTGATGGCGAAACGGGAGCAGCGCTGGTTCGCGGCAACGTCCAGAAAATCTCGTTCACCGGCAGCGTTCGAACCGGCAAGAAGATCGCTGCGGCCTGCGCGGAGCGGCTGATTCCATACACACTGGAGCTCGGCGGAAAAGACGCCATGATCGTCTGCGAAGACGCCGACCTCGAACGTGCTGCGGGAGGTGCGGTCTTCAACTCGATGATGAATTCGGGCCATGTTTGCATGGGTGTGGAGCGGGTCTACGTGGTCGAAAGCGTGGCCGACGAGTTCGAAGAACGGGTGAAGAAGATGGTCAGCGAGCTCCGATACGGCTCCGGCGATGACATCGACGTGGGTTCGGTGTTCTGGGATCGCCAATTGCCGATTATCGAGCGCCACATCGAGGACGCGAAATCGAAAGGCGCAGAGATCGTGGTCGGTGGAGAAGCCGACACTCGAGATGGCCTTTTCTACAAGCCGACGTTCGTGCGCAACGTCGATCACACGATGGAGCTGATGCGGGAAGAAACCTTTGGTCCGATCGTCTCGGTCATGCGTGTCGCAGACGAAGAAGAGGCGATTCGCCTTGCCAACGATTCACAATACGGGCTCAGCGGCAGCGTCTGGACGAGCAACATTCACAAGGGCATCGAGATTGCAAAGCGACTCGAAACGGGCTCGGTCGTGATCAACGATGCTTCGATGGCCTACGGCGCACCCGAAGCGCCGTTTGGTGGCATGAAGGACAGCGGCGTGGGCCAGGTCAACGGCCTCGGAGGGCTTCGGGGATACACCCATCAGCAGCCGATTTTCATCGACCGATGGGCAGTCAAGAAAGAGCGGGTTTGGTACCCGCACACGGCGAAAACCATAGAGGAAATCGATGGGATGATTCGATTCATCTATGGGAGCGCGCTCAAGAAACTCGGCTTCTTTTCCTAGGCCGCTTCGTCCCCTATAATTGAGCCATGGCCCGTCCCCGTGACTCGCTCATGCCGTTGGTGCGCAACGGCGTGGATAAGGCAGCGAATCGCCTTTCGCATGTCGGGTACGGCGTGCTGCCCTGGGTCGTTCAAAGCTGGCGCCGTGTTCACGTCGAACACAACGTACCGTACCGAAACACGGGCAGGCGCTCGCACCTCCTAGACATTTACCGAAGCAAGGACGCCGTTGGGTCTCTACCTACGATCGTCTACATCCACGGCGGCGCGTTCTCGATGATGTCGAAGGACACCCATCGAATCATGGCGTACGTCCTGGCGGCCCAGGGCTATCAGGTCTTCAACATCAACTACCGGCTCGGCCCCGTACACACCTATCCGAAGCCCCTCAAGGATGCAATCGCGGCGTTCGAGTGGGTGCTCGACAACGGGGCCAAGTACGGTGCCGATACCACGCGGCTGGCGATCATTGGAGAGTCCGCCGGCGCAAATCTCACTGCGGCGCTGGCCTATTGCGCAACGCACCCGCGCCCGGAGCCGTTCGCCCGGAGCATCTTCGAGCGCAATGCGAAGATCGCCTGCGTCGCTCCCCTGTACGGTTTGCTCGACGTGCACGACGTCCGACGCTTCTGGCGCGACCCGGAAAAGAGCCGGCGCATGGCCAGCTGGATCAAAGGAGAGATAAGAGGCACCGCCTACTCCTACCTGGGCCGGCGTCTCAACCGAGCACTGCAGTTCCCACTGGCCAGCCCACTGCGGCTGTTTGAAAGGCCGGCAGTTCGAAGGAGCCGGCCGCTCCCGCCTTTCTTCACCACAGTGGGAACCGCTGATCCGCTGTTGGGAGACACGATTCGCTTGAACGATGCGCTTGCGAAACGGAACACCGAATGCGAGATGCACGTGTTCCGCGGAGAGATCCACGCATTCAACGTAATGCTCTGGCGCGCCGCTGCGCGTGAGCAGTGGGGCGCTCTCTTTGATTTCCTCGACAAGCACATGCACGGCACTGCGGCGGAAGCGCCCGAGCATGCGCCGCACTACGTTTCGCTGGCCGAGACGTTTGCCGAATAGTCGCGGGTTTCGACTGTTTCGGCGAATGGCAGCGGCTCGATCGCTCTTCCATGCCGTCGCGCCCAGGCTCGCGTGAAGACTGCGCCCAACAGGAAGATCTGCGTGGTGTAGTAGATCCACAGAAGCAAAACGATCAGCGAACCAGCCGCCCCGTAAATCGACGCCGGGCTCGCGTAGCCGAGGTAGATGCCGATCAGAAAGGAGCCGCCTAGGACGAATAGGCAAGTCACCGCAGCGCCTACCCAGACGTCACGCCAGGAGATCACGGCGTCGGGAAGCCAGCGGTAGACCAGGGCGATCAAGGGCGCCATGACGGCAAACGCGCTGCCAAACTCAGCCAAACTCAGCATGTATTGGCTGTCGCCGAAGAGGCGAGCCGCCGCCGCGGCGCCCGAGTGCAGCACGACCAAGGCGATCAGCGAGCTTCCGAACACCAAGACCATTGCAAACGCGAGCAGACGCCGCTGGACCAGATGCAAGGACTCGGAACGACTGGCGTGAACGAAGAGCTTGGGTCGAATGCCCCACATGTGGTTGAGCGCACGGCGCAGCATGGAGAACAAGCGCGCGGAGATGTAGAGCATGAAGATCGCGCCGATTACGGGAGCTGCAAAGCTCGTCGCCTCATCGCCGAGCTTGACGATTGTGTTGATGAGGTAGGCAGCCAGATCGGGACCGAGAAAGGCCGCAACCTGCCCGACGAGCTCCTCGCGCGCCGTCGACTCCGACATGACCAGCGAGGCGATGAGCAAGGCGACGACGCCGAGCGGCGCAATCGCCAACGACGCATAAAAGGCGATTGCCCCGGAGAGCAATCGCCCATCATGCGACGCAAAGTAGCGCCAAGTCTCGATCAAGAGCGAGACCATCGTGGCTCAGTAGCGGTAGTAGCTCGGCTTGAACGGCCCCTGCACTGGAACGCCCAGGTACTCGGCCTGGGCCGGCGTGAGCTTGGTGAGCTTGGCGCCGAGCTGCCCGAGATGGAGCTCCGCAACCTTCTCGTCGAGCTCCTTCGACAGGACGTAGACCTTTCCGTCTTCGTAGCGATCGCGCTCGGTCCAGAGTGAAATCTGGGCGAGCACCTGGTTGCTGAACGAGTTGCTCATCACGAAGCTCGGGTGACCGGTGGCGCAGCCGAGGTTCACCAGGCGACCGCGGGCAAGCACGATGATGCGCTTACCGTCGGGGAAGATGAAATGGTCGACCTGGGGCTTGATCGGCTCTTCGGTGACCCCGTTGGACGGGTCCGTGAGCCAGGCGACTTGAATCTCGGAATCGAAGTGGCCGATGTTGCAGAGGATCGCCTCGTTCTTCATCTGCTTCATGTGCTCGCCGGTGACGACGTCACAGCAGCCGGTGGCCGTGACGAAGATGTCGGCGATGGGCGCGGCCTCTTCCATCGTGACGACCTGCAGACCCTCCATCGTCGCCTGGAGCGCGCAAATCGGATCGACTTCGGTCACGAGAACACGAGCGCCCGCGCGGGCCACCGCTTGAACGCACCCCTTGCCGACGTCGCCGTAGCCCGCAACGACGATCACTTTGCCGGCGATCATCACGTCGGTCGCTCGCTTGATTCCGTCGACGAGAGACTCGCGGCAGCCGTAGAGGTTGTCGAACTTTGCCTTGGTCACGGAGTCGTTTACGTTGATCGCAGGGCACTTGAGGGTGCCGTCGCGCTCCATTTCATAGAGGCGATGCACGCCCGTCGTGGTCTCCTCGGAGAGGCCGAGGATGCGATCGGGGCCTTCGAATAGCTCCGGGTACTGCTGGTGGACAACGGCCGTCAGATCACCGCCGTCATCGAGCAGCATGTTCGGCGCCTTGCCGCCGTCGAATGCGCGAATCTGCTGTTGGATGCACCAGTCGTACTCTTCCTCGGTCTCCCCCTTCCAGGCGAAGACGGGAACGCCGGTCGCGGCGATGGCGGCAGCGGCATGGTCCTGAGTCGAGTAGATGTTGCAGCTCGTCCAGGTAACCTCCGCGCCGAGGTCGCGAAGCGTCTCGATCAGAACTGCGGTTTGAATCGTCATGTGAAGGCAGCCCGCAATCCGGGCGCCGGCGAGCGGCTTTGACGCGCCGTGCTCTCGTCGAAGCGCCATCAAGCCCGGCATTTCGTGCTCGGCGATTGCGATTTCCTTTCGTCCCCAGTCGGCCAACGAAAGGTCGGCAACTTTGTGCTTCAGATCTGGATTTGGGCTCATGATTGTGTTGTCTCCTATTTCGGTCCGCGTTGCGCTGCGAGCACCTGCCACTTCAAATGGGCGTCAGGCCCAGGCCCGTAGCGCGCCGCGGGAATTTCAAATAAGTCGGGATCGATCAACCCCGCTGACTTCGCGAAACGCGATAGCTCATCGCGGTCGAATCCCAGCCATAGGTCGGCCTGGCGCTCTCGCATGAGCTCGTCATCGTGGGACACGTAGTCGATGACCACCGCCCGGCCACCCGGGCGAATGAGAGAGGCCAGCAGCGCCACTACTTGCTGCGGTTTCGGTGCATGGTGAAGCAGACGCACTGCGAACACGGCGTCCGCACCGCCTAGCTCGCGAACACGATCCAAGACGGCTGGATCGTCGTACTCCGCTTGAATGAGCTCGACGTGATCGTAGCCGTGGTTCGAAAGCCTGCGCTGGGCGGCTGCCAGTTGCTTTTCGGAGCGGTCGACGGCGATGACGCGGTCGAAGAGAGGCGCGAGCAGCTCGACGAGCGCACCGTCGCCAGTGCCTAGGTCAACCGCGAGAGATCGCCGGGGCAGCAAGGTGCGAATCGCGGTGAGGTAGGCCGACCATTCGGACACCGACCTTGGAGATGCGTCGTCTTCCGGCTGCTCGAAAAACGCGCGCGCCTGATCGTCCCGGGCTTTGATCACGGTGGCGACGCGCTGGAGGCTGCCATCTTCACTGCAAAGCGCGCGGCCGGATTGAATCGCATCGGCCAAGAGCGGATCCCCGTTCAAGTCCGGCGAGAGCCTCGCAAATGCGCGCGTCCCTTGGCGGCGTACGGCCACCAGCCCGGCCTCCCGGAGCAGCTTCAAATGCTTGGAGACGTTTGGCTGCGCTTCCCGCGTAAGCTCCGCGAGCTCGCCGATGGACAGCTCGTCTTCAGACGTAAGGCCGAGCAAACGGAGCCGCCGTGGCTCACCGAGAAGTCGGTAGAGCTCCCAGCGTGGGGATTCGACGAGCGCCAAGGCCATGAGCAATCATATATTCCCTCATTCGCATGGATGCAAGCTAGGTAGCCCTATAATTCGTGTAAGCTATTGAAATCACGCGTTTTTCTCTTTCATTGCGCGTAGGTAGTATGCCTGTGCGAAGTCGCCTCCCCGCTCGCAGGCCTGTTCCAGCAGAGGGACGGCGTCTGCGGGCTTCCCGAGCTCGACGAGGACGGCCCCCTCCAGAGCCGGGTCGGCAGTTCGCTCCCCAGACATCGAGCTCAGCGCTTGGTGGGCCTCGGCCGGCTCTCCATTGATGAGCCTCCCCCAGGCCAAGAGGTGGAAGGCCTCATCGAGCTGTTGGGTCGAATCGGCTTCGGTGATGAGCTGGGACGCTGCACCAATCACGGCCTGTCCGTCGCCACGCTCCAGCGCGTCGAACGCTTGCTGGACCAGGCTTGGGGGCGCCACACCCTGCTCCGGCGGCGAGGCCAGACGCTGCCGTTCGATCCGAAAGGCTTGGTACGTGCTGAAAGCGAGCAGGAAAAGGAGAATGGTCATCGGATACTGTCGCAAGCTCACCGTCACCGCGAAGAGCAAGCCAATGACCCCGAAGGAAACATAGCAGGCGAGCAATCGCCCGCGCGATGGAGCCAGAAGCTCCATGAGCGACGCCACGATGTTGCCGCCGTCGAGCGGCAGCACCGGCAGTAGATTCAAGATACCCCAGCCGAGGTTGACGAAGATCAGCGAGCGAAACGCATAGCGGGCAAGCGACGGATCGGGAATGCGCAAGACGTCCATCAAGACCAAGGAGACCGACCCGATGAAAATGCCCACGGCAGGACCCGCAGCGCTCACCATCAGGCTTCGCCCAGGGCTCATCGGCTCTTGTTGCTCCCACCAAGTCAGACCACCGAGCGCGATCAGCTCGATTCGAGGCTGCCTGCCAAACACGCGACCGACGATCGCGTGGCCGAGCTCGTGCATCAGGATCCCCTGGAATACGACGACGACCCAGATCAAGAGCCCCGCCCAGCCCTGCTCACTGTTCAGCGTCCAAAGCCAGAGCGCCATCAGCCAAAACCACAAATGGATGCGGACGGGGATTCGAAACAGGCTGAATTCGATGCTCATCGCCCAGAATATGGGTCGTGGCCGGGTCGACGACCAGTGCCCGTCTTCAGCGGCGCCGCGATTCTTCGGCAATTCGCTTCTTGGTCGCCGCCCAGCCGCAAATCGGACACTGCTGGAGGTCGTGTCCTCGCGCGGGGCAATGCTCGCGGCCGAAGTAGATGATCTGCAAGTGGCGGCGAATCCAAGTGTCCTCTGGGAAGAGTTTCTTCAGATCGGTCTCGGTCTTGACGACGTTCTTTCCGTCCGAGAGCCCCCAGCGCGCGGCGAGGCGATGGATGTGCGTATCGACCGGAAAGGCAGGTCGCCCAAAGGCCTGACAGACCACGACGGACGCCGTCTTGTGCCCGACACCCGGAAGCGCCTCGAGCGCGTCGATGTCGTCGGGAACCCGGCCACCGTGGCGCTCGACCAGCAATCGAGCCATTGCCTGGAGGTTCTTTGCCTTGGTAGGCGCGAGCCCCACCGTGCGAATGTGCGCAAGGATGCGATCGACAGGCAGCGCAGCCATCGACTCGGGATCAGGAGCCTCGGAAAACAAAGCAGGCGTGACCTCGTTGACCTTCTTGTCCGTGGTCTGCGCGCTCAGCAAAACCGACACGAGGAGCGTAAACGGATCCTGGTGATCGAGCGGAATCGGAGGCTGAGGGTACAGCCTGTCGAGGATCTCTCCGATGCGGTCGGCTTTTTCCCGACGGGTCATCGTCGGGCGTTACAGCTCTTTGGCATCGGCGTTGATCGTGTACTTCGCGACCATGCTCGCCTCGCCCAGCACGTGCCCCTCCATCGCAGCCAGCACGTCTCCGGCCGTGAATTTCCCGTCGACGCCGAGACGGTCGACGTCGAGCGCATAGACGGTGAAACGATAGTGATGGACGATGCTGTCGTTGAACGGAGGACAGGGGCCGTCGTAGCCGTAATAGTCGCCGGCCATCTCGGGATCGGACGCGAACCAGCCGGTGTAGTCGTTGATGCCCTGACGACTGCCCTGAGGACCCCCGGGTCCATCCTTTCCCTTTGCGGTGATTCCGTCGCAGAAGGCCCCCGAGGCGACCTTGGCATCAGGAGCGAGGTCGATGAGAACCCAGTGACTGAAGTCGGTGCGCGGCAGCTCTGCGGGCACGACGCGGCCGACCTGATTCACATCGTCGGGCTTGGTCGGCACGTCGCTATCGATACATAGGATCGCGATCGATCGGGTGCCTGGCGGCAGGTCTGACCAAGCCAAGTGGGGGTTTCGATTGTCGGAAAGATCAATCTGCCCCTCGGCGCTTCTCTTTCCGAACGCGTACTGGACGGGCAGGAAGTCCCCGTCGTTGAAACTGTCACTGCGAAGCTTCATGGGGCGAAGATCAGCACCCGGATTGCGCGGTGTCAATTGGTCCGTGTCGAGGTTTGGTTACACCGCCCGCCCACCCCCACCCGTAGTCCTCCCTGCCGCGCCCGTCGCTGCGCTCGGGCTTGGCGGCGCTTTGCGCCGGGCTTCGCCCTGCGGGCTCGCGCTGCCGCGCAAGTGTTGGTGTCGGTGTCAGAGTCCGCGCAGGACGGTTAGATAGCGTTCCGCCGTGCTGTCCCAGGGGAACGTCGAGGTGACGTACTCGGCAGTGCGTTCGCTTGCGGCACGCAGGCCTTCGGGGTCATCCGCTAGAGCTTGAATTCGTCTCGCAAACGCATCCGCGTCTTCGGTCGGTGCGAACCATCCGTTGATGCCTTCGTCGATCACATCTCGGATGCCTTCGAGGTCGGCGGCGAGTGTGGGAAGGCCACAGGCGCCAGCTTCGAGCATCACGATGCCGAAGCCCTCCATGTCGCCGGGGACGACGATGTTCGGCATGACGAACAGCTGGCCTCTTCGGTAGAGCTCGACGAGCTCGTCCTCGGAGATCTTTCCCAAGCAGCATACACGCCCTTGAAGCCCGTTGCGTGCAATCGCCGCTTCGATGTTCTCCCGTTCCGGTCCGTCGCCTGCGAGCCAAAAGACGACGCGGTCGGGAAGCCTCGGCATGACGTTCTCGATGAACCAGGCAAATCCCTTACGACGGACTTGGCGTCCCACCGTGACCAGGAGGAAAGCGTCCGCTGGCAGCGGTGGCGCCCCAGCAATGGGCAGCGTGGCGGGCTCCATGCGCGACGCCGCCACCCCCTCGAAGCGATCCAGGTCGACGGCATTGGGAACCACATGCACGCGTTCACGCGGCAACCCGCGCTCCACCAACTGTTCACCGGTGGCGCGGCTGACCGGCATGACGGCATCGAGCATTCCGCAGAGACGACGCACTGCCAGCTGATAAACTGGGTTCGGATCGGTGACGTCCAATCCGTGCACGATCGCAGCCAACCGGATGCCCTTCTTCTTCAGTGCGGGGCCAGCGACCAGAAGCGGCAGCGCGGTCGTCATGCTGGTGAATAGAATGGTATCTGCCCGATGTGCGTCGGCCTCGCGCCCAAGCCTAATCGCGAGCGATGCCAAGAACGGCACGGCCTTCACGTGCACCCACTTCCAACTCGAGCGAAGCGCCAAGGTTCGCATCGCCATGTCATCGCGTTTGTCGAGCTCGCTATGAAGCTCGGTCGCCACGCGCTGCATCCCCCCCATGTTACTCAACGGGGCCGCCGGCGGCGGAAACGAATGGGAGACGAAAAGGAGTCGCACCAGGACGCGTCCCTACTCGTAGGTGCAGAGGTACGCCGTGTCGACCGCAACCCGCAGCTGGAATTTCCGGTGCGCATCGACCACGAAGCTCGTACCTGCATCGTAGCGGGCCCAGTCGTCGGAGCCCGGAAGCTTCACGGTCAGCGACCCGCTAACGACGGTCACCGTCTCTTTCTCGCTCGTGTCAAACTCGTAGTTCCCGGGGACCATCACGCCCACCGTGGCTCGGAGCGTCTCGGTCCGAAAGCCGATCGACTTGACCTTGCCGTCGAAGTACTCATTGACGTCGAGCATGCTCACTCTCCCGGGATCATCGGCGCCGTGGTCTCCATCGCGCTGCCGACTAAGAGCGCGGGCGTAGCACGACCCCGGCGCCATGTCAGTACCGGAGCGGCAGTGACACTGGCGCCGCAGCTACCGGGGCGCGGAAAAAACCCGTCACGGGGTTCCATCGAAGGGCTCGGCTTGCAGATGTGGTTGGAAGCACTTGGGGGCCTGGACCACGCAAGCCGAGCCTCGGAACTCGCGCCAATCGGAGCGGGTTGCTGTCTTGCCGATTGTCACTCGTTACGTCGACTC
>Ga0316197_10004195_pt1 | contig 10238 bp, 5 predicted proteins | sample OudBiesiAoxic_MG_FD_204939 | JGI IMG/M metagenome (GOLD analysis project Ga0316197, IMG submission 204939) | Coastal sediment microbial communities from Oude Bieten Haven, Netherlands - site A oxic | ecosystem: Environmental > Aquatic > Marine > Coastal > Sediment | place: Netherlands... | reverse complement strand
CTGGTCTGGACCCTGAATGATGAAAACGATTTGAATTTTGGTTTGATTTACAACGACCGCGAAGTCAAAAGCAAGCAGTATGAGTGCGGTTCTTGCGTCGACCAAACGGATATCGCTGGCCTGGGCAAAGTATTAACCTATGATGATACCGGCGGCTATGGCAGCGATACAGAGCTGGACTTCTGGGTTCTGGACTTCAAAAAGGCCAGGGCAGCCTATGGCGTAGGTGATTACACCTTGTCACAGGGAACCGGTATTGCGACATGGGACGTCAAGGAGAAAACCAAGGGCGCTTACATCGATTACAACCTGAACACCGAATTAGCCGGACATGGTTTCCGCTTAAACGCCGGTGTCCGCTATGTCGATACAGATGTAAAAGCGCTGGGTTGGCTAACATCAACCATCAGTAATACGGAGAAGAATGACTATAGCAACTGGTTGCCTTCATTGAATGTTGCATTTGACGCAACCGATGACCTGGTGCTGCGAGCCGGATTCAGCAAAACGATGACACGAGCCAGTCTTTCCAGCCTGGCACCCAGCAAGTCTTACTCTGATGTGAACTTCACCGTGAGTGGTGGTAATTCACAATTGGATCCCCTCGAATCTGACAATATCGACCTGTCAGTGGAGTGGTATTTCACAGAACAGGCTGTTCTATCGTTTGCGTGGTTCCATAAAAAGATCGACAGCTTCATCTCATCACCGTCAACAGAAGAACCTCTGCGTCCAGTAGATTACCCCGGTGTTGCATCGGTTTACCCCGATCAGCCCGAGCTGCTTGATCCAAGTTTGATCTGGACTTACAGCACATCTGCCAACACGGATGGTACCAAGCTGGATGGCTGGGAAATTGCTTACCAGCAGGCGTTTACGTCACTGCCCGGTTTCTGGGGCAACTTCGGCGCCATCGGTAACTACTCTTATGTCGATGCCACCACCGAAGTCATCCGCAATGGTCAGTCCGTGAAGGTACCGCTGGAAGGGTTGTCCCAGCATTCCTGGAACGCGACGCTTTACTATGAGGTCGATCGTTGGGGTGCACGACTTTCGGTTAACAATCGCGATGATTACATCACGGACAACACCGGTAGCAATGGTAACCTCGAGCATGGTACAACCGGCCCGACACACTGGGATATGAGCGCCTTCTTCCACATCAACGAGCAATGGTCTCTGACCTTTGAAGGCATCAACCTGACCGATGAAGATGAGCGTCTGTTCACCACCGGTGACGGTACTTTGGACCTGGTACGTGAGTTTAACCATACCGGTCGTCAGTATTTCCTCGGTGCACGTTATAACTTTTAGACCCTGAGTTTGCGCTCTAAACAACCCCAACCGGCTATGCTGGTTGGGGTTTAATTGAATTAGGATTAAGTCGCGTGAAACCTTCAAATTTTTTTTTGGTCCTACCTGTTCTCTTTCTTGGGTGTCAGGACGCAACAACAGACACAGCGAGTGTGCTTCCCGCGTTGGAAAAAGATGTAGTTGTGAAATCTGTCGCCTCGCTTGAGGTTTCAAACCCATCCGGATTTGTGCGCTCCGATACACTGATCAGCCTCTCACTGAATCAACTCGGCGTAGTGAGCGGTCCTTTGCAAGTTTGGAAAGATGACACGGCACAACCCTCCCAGTTGATTGACGATAATGGTGATGGTAATCCTGACAGACTGGTATTTCTGACTGATCTTGGAGCCGCGGCTACCCAAAGATTCAGGATTGACGGGCAACAGGGCGGGCAAGGCTTTTCAAAGCGTACTCATGCCGAGGTGTCCATCAAAGAAGGTGGCGACTGGCAGGAGTCAACTTATGTAGGTGGTGGATTCAAGAACGTTGATCACGTCACCACCCCGCCACAGTACACCGATCACAGTGAATATTTACGCTATGAAGGCCCTGGCATTGAAAGTGAACTGGTGGGGTACAGGGTATATCTTGACTGGCGCAACGGTTTTGACATTTTCGGCAAAAAACAACCTAGATTAGTCTTGCAGGATGTCGGACAGGATGGTTACGACAGCTATCACGAGATGTCAGACTGGGGTGCCGATATACTGAAAGTTGGTCAAAGCCTGGGTATGGGTGGTTACGGCTTCTGGGACGGTGTCAAAACGGTACTGGTGTCCGATGTTGCAGAAAGATCCACGACCATCAGGTCAGATGGTCCGGTGCACTCATCCCTGGATATTGACTATAAGGACTGGAACATCGGTACCGATACCGTGGATCTGAAGGCCACACTCTCCATGCAGGCCGGTAGCCCGATGGTGGAGGTTGATCTGACAAGCTCTTCACCGCTGGACAATATCGCCATCGGTATTGTCGCCCATCCCGATACCGAACTGATCATCGGTGACCTGGATGTTACCGGTGAAGCCTGGAGTTATATGGCCAGTTATGGCCAGCAGACCCTGTTTGACGATAACCTGGGTATGGTGGTGCTGTTTAAAAAGAGAGACCTGGTTAAGCAGGCCAGGGACGAGAACAGTTATGTCCTGGTGATGAGACCTCGGGGCAACAATCTGTCCTATGTGTTCGGTGCACTCTGGTCTGGCCAGCAGGGTGGTGTCCAGTCTCGCGAGGATTTGATTGACTATCTTGCCGCCGAGGTGGAGCGTCGTACGATACCTCCGCGCTTGAGATTGAAGACCGAAGCGTCAAAACAGGTCAGCATGCTGGATCCACTGGAGGTCTCAACACTCCTGGCCAGTTCCGAAATAAGGAGGCGTGGTGAGAGTCTGTCCTATGGCGGTTGGGATACGGTGCGGGCAGCACCGAGTAGCTGGTCGTACACCACGGGTCTTATGATGCAAGCAATGGACGACATGTCTATTGCTACAGGTGACCCCGCATATGCGGATTATGCAAGGCGCACCATGGATAGCTATCTGGGTGAAAATGGTCAGATCCACACTTACGAGCCCGAAAAATTCAACATCGACCACATCAACTCGGGCAAGATGCTGCAACGACTGTATGCGTATCACGGAGACGACAAATATCGCCTGGCCATTGAGACCCTGTCGGCACAATTAACGGATCATCCACGCACATCCGAAGGGGCGTTCTGGCACAAGCTACGATACCCCCATCAACTGTGGCTCGACGGTGTTTATATGGGAATGCCATTCCTCGCCGGCGTAGGTGTGATGGAGGGTGACGATAACAAGCTCGAAGAGGCCGCAGGGGAATTCATAATCGCCCGTGCCCATCTTCGCGATACTGAAACGGGTTTGTATTACCACGCCTGGGATGAAGCAAAGGAACAGGAATGGGCAGACCCGGAGACGGGCAGGTCTCACTATGTCTGGGCGAGGGGCCTCGGCTGGTACGCCATGGCACTGGTGGATATCCTTGATGTGATACCTCTGGACAAGACTGAGCTGCGAGAACCATTGCTCGAAATCATTCCGGAGTTGGCCGATAGCCTGATCAAAACCCAGGATGCCAGCGGTACCTGGTTCCAGATAATGGATCTTCCGGGCGAGCCGGGTAACTATCGTGAGTCATCGGGCTCCGCGATGTTCACATACTTCCTGGCAAAAGCTATCAATAAGGGTTACCTGCCTGAAACCTACGCCGCAGCTGCCAAAAATGCCTACGCTGGCCTTGCCAATGAGTTTATTTCAGTCTATGCGGATGGGTCTTATCACCTGACCAACCTGTGTGAGGTCGGAGGTCTTGGCTACGGACGGGATGGAAGCTATCGCTATTACATGAGTGAGCGGGTGGTGACAGATGATCCGAAAGGCCTTGGCCCAGCCATCATGGCAGGTGTTCAAGTATCCCAATTGTTGAACAGATAGCATCAGCAGCGGAAGTTTGTGCTTGGTTGATGAGGGCAGGGTGACCCACCCTGAATACTTGACAATTCCCAGACGACAATAGGACACGCGGGCGGAGCAACACAAAATACATAATGATTTAGCGCTATTCAATCCCGCGCCGATCACGCGAACTGTAAGAGGAGAAAGTGATGTTTTCACATATGCGAAGAAACTTGCAACTACTCTGTGTCCTGGCGGTAATTGCCATGTCTCCCGCTTTTGCCGCAACCGAAACATGGCTGACGGCAGAGGAGATTCTGACAGCCATTCAACTACCTGACATACCAGACAGAGCGTTCAATATCGAAGACTTCGGTGCGAAATCAAAAGAAGGTTACGATAACCTTCCCGCGATCAAGGCGGCCATCGAGGCAGCTGCCTCATCCGGTGGCGGAAAAGTGATTGTTCCAGAAGGATTCTGGTATGTGAAAGGGCCGATTCACCTTAAAAGCAGAATTAATCTTTATCTGGCAAAAGGCAGTCATCTGCAATTTTCCGAACACCCGGCCCACTATCTACCCACAGTTCTGACACGCTGGGAAGGCACTGAACTTTACTCCTATTCACCCCTGATCTACGCAGCCAATGTGCATGATGTGGCAATCACCGGTGAAGGAACCCTGGACGGTCATGAAAACAGCCAATTCAAGCAGTGGCAGTCAAAACAAAATGACGACATGCAGCGCTTGCGTAACATGGGGGCTAACGGTGTTCCCAATGAAGAACGTATTTTTGCCGACGGCACCTATTTGCGACCCGTTTTTGTGCAATTCTTCCATGCTGAACGCGTACTGCTTGAAAACTATACGATTATCAATGCGCCATTCTGGATAAACCATCTTGTTTATACCTCCTCGGCAACGGTAAGAAACCTCAAGGTCGAAAGCCACTTTGCAAACAATGATGGCCTCGATATTGAATCAAGCCAACTGGTGCTGGCCGAGAATAATTGGTTCCGAACGGGTGACGACTCTGTTGTGGTCAAATCCGGGCGTGACCTTGACGGACGCAATATCGGCATACCAAGCAAGGACATCGTTGTTCGTAACAACGATATGGGCGGTGAAGACGGGATTGCGCTGGGCAGCGAAATGTCGGGCGGCATCAGCAATGTACACTTCATCGACAACGTTCTGCGCAAAGGCGTTTCTGCCATTCGCTTCAAGGCCAATCTTGATCGCGGTGGATTAGTGGAACATATCCGTGTGAAGAATTTTAAAGTTGAATCATTCGAGACACTTTTCTGGTTCCAACTCAATTATCCAGGAGAGCTGGGTGGTAACTTCCCTTCAACCTATCGGGATATCGTTTTCGAGAACTTTGAGGTCGAAGAAGCGGGTACTTTCCTGGAAGTGCATGCGCCTGCGGTTGCGCCTCTGGAAAATGTTAAATTTGTTGATATTGTAGTCGATAAAAATGTCACACCTTTCGTGTTGGAAAACGCCAGAAACCTGGAGTTTTCCAATGTAAAGATCGGCTCACAGACCATCAACGGCGAGCTGGACTGGGTTGAATGAACCTAACTCATTGGTAGGTTGCTACCCGACCCATGGTGCCTATTCCGGGTTATTGAACGAGAAGTTCATAACGCCTTCGTCTGTTCTTTTTACCGGCTTAATGGTTCCGTCATTATTGAAGTAGACATACTCGGCGCTGATGTGTCTTTGTTTCTTATGGCAGGTAGAGTTGCTATCTAACCACCTGTGGTAGAACAGGATCCACTGGCCTTTGAACTCAACGATCGAGTGGTGGTTATTGGCACCTTCCGATTCCATGATGACACCCTGGTACTGCCATGGCCCTTTCGGTGATTTACCCGTGTAATACGTCAATGTGCGGTTATTTTCCGGCATGGTGAAATAGTAGATGCCGTTTCTCTTGAAGACCCACGGCCCTTCCATCTTGGGCTCATAGCCACCCATGTCCATCTTATAGAAATCACCTTTCACGCTCAGTAGGTCATCTGCCATTTCAACGACGGAATAATCGTGGTTCTTCCCGTGGAAATAGAGGTAGGCCTTGCCATCGTCGTCCATGAACAGAGCGGGGTCGTTCGCATAGGGCTCTCTCCACAATGGCCCGCCTATGGCGTCAGTGAATGGTCCGGTTGGCGAGTCGCTGACCGCAATGCCGATACCCATCCATTTTGTACTTTTCTCCGGGTTTACACGGTCTTTCTCACCGGTTCCGGCCGGAAAGACCAGGTAGTACTTACCATTTTTATAGGCGGCGTCGGGCGCCCAGGCATAATTGTCTGCCCATGCCAGGTCATGCACCGATAGACTTGGGCCGTGATCAACCCACTTAACCAGGTCGCTGGAGGAAAATGTATGCCAATTTTTCATGAAGAAATCCGTTTGACACTCTTCATCATGCGAGGTGTAGAGATACATCTTCCCATCATTCCAGACATGAGCTGATGGGTCGGCAGTTTTAATGTTGCTTCCTACGTTTAGCGGGTTCTGTGCAAAAGATAAACCTGTACAAAACATGAAAATGATCAATGCTGAATAAACAATGTGATGCTTCATTTTGGACATTGCCGCTACATCTCCGGCTGGTTCAATCGAATCATTTCGCTGGCAGCCAACAGGAATGAGCCTATGCCGTGTGCGTCATCACTGACACGATCGGTGGAAATGTAATATTCATAGGTTCCATCACGGTACGGTGTTCCGCCCAGGCCGGCGCTGCGACAGATATCATTCACATGGACCTTGCCCTCTTCATCAATGGATACGATTTTCTTAAGAAGTCCCGAGTAGCCTTTTTTTGCAACTGCAGTTAACTGGTCATTAAGAATTCCCAGCCTGACGCCCTTGGCGATGGCATAGGTAAACATGGCTGAACCCGAAGCCTCGAGCCAGTTGCCTGCACGATTTCCCTGGTTGGTTACCTGGTACCAAAGTCCGCTTTCGTGCTGGTATGGTATCAATGCTTCAACCAGCCGAGCCATGATCGCGCCCAGTACCTGGCGCCCCTCGTGTGCTTCTGGCAGATGTTCGATCGTATCCACGATGGCCATGGCGTACCAACCCATCGCCCTGGACCAGTGACCGGGTGATAGACCGGTTTCGTCGTCGGCCCACTGTTGCAGCCCGCTTTCATCCCAGCCGTGGTACAGCAAGCCTGTTTCTTCGTCACGTGTCTTACGTTCGATCACGACGAATTGACTGACGATATCGTCAAACACCGATGGGTCTTCACCAAACAGTATTTCAAACTGGGCATAAAAAGGCTGGGCCATGTAAAGACCATCAAGCCATATCTGCCAGGGATACTTGCGTTTGTGCCAAAAACCGCCCGAGTGTGTGCGCGGCTGCCATTCCAGTTGCTCCCGCAAGGTGTCCATGGCGAGCCTGTAACGATTGTCCCCTGTGTGTTGATAAAGGAAGAACAACATTTTTCCCGCATTGATAGAGTCAATATTGAACTCGGTTATTTTGAAGGTATCGATATTGCCCTCAGCGTCGATAAAGTGATCTGCGTAGGACTGGATATAATCGGCATACGATTCATCGCCACCCTGTTTGAACAATTGCTCCATTCCCAGAAGTACCAGGCCATGTGTATAGCTCCAGGCATACTCACCGTCTGATTTGCGCATCAACCAGGGGTCGGGAAACCTCTCAATTTGCTGGCTGGCAAGTAAATCTGCCACCGGTGAATCGGTGGATTCATTGGCGCAGGCGGGAAAGATCAGGACCAGTAAAAGCAGGCTCAGGATAAATCGAGGGTTGGGGGTTTCCAGGAATCCGCGTTTAATGCTCATTGTGTTATCGATTTCCTCACAGAATTGTTTGCCAGCGCTGGCAAACTAATTATAGTCTATTTTGGAAGAGACTGAATGCGAGTGATTTAACCAGGGGCGAATGCTTGATTCCTGTGAAAGGTATCAAACGGCTTCGAAAGAGACAGAGATAACTGACCCGGGTGGGTTATGGTGTAACTTCTCTGATTTCGTATGAAGCGATCGCAGCCTTGATTCTGGCGAGTTGTGTTTCCGGGTCCCATTTGCTGTTGAAGGTTCTTATGGGGTCAATATCAATCAAATCCATTGGCATATTGTCCTCCAACCAGGCAAATTGTCTGCCTTCCTTGATAGACCCGAAAAAATAGTACCTGTCACCCCATAGATTGGGCCGGTTACGGCTGGTGTCTTCGTAGCTTACCCTGAATATGGGCGTATTCGCCATGTTGGCGGAATAGCTGTTATTGAGCAGGTAAAACTGCGCGTCATAATGCCGCCGGGCGAGGATAAAGCCATTTATGCCATCGAATGACGACCTTCTGATCACCAGTTTTTGTGACTTATCGGCGGCACCATCATGCCAAATGGCAGCAGCGCCTCCGTGGCTGAAAAAGGTACTGTCAGTGATGTAACTCCAGCCCCGGGGGCATACGAAATCTGTGTAGCCTTCGAAATGTGCACGGCGGTGGTAGTACATGCCGTCCTGCTTGTTCCAAAGACTGACTGTATCGGCACCACCCGTTATGAATGTACTGTTTTCAGTGATGATACGGCTGCCCTCAAGCAGTCGAAGCGCAAATTGGTGGCTGTTATCGTTGTAGCGGATACCGTAATCATTGATCACCGTCAGGTTCATGAATGTGATATCACTGGCCTTGATGTTAACTGTGGAAGCACCCCAGTCATCATCATGGGTTTCACGCCAGGTTGCCCTCAAAATAGTCGCGCTTATCTTTGTTCTGTCACGACCGCTGCCCGCGAAGGTGATGTTGTCACGCTGCAGAAAAAGTTGCTCTTCGAAGTCCCCGGGGCCGATTAATATGGTGGCAGGCCCTTCGGTCTGGTCGAGGCTGTTTATGGCATCCTGGATTTTTACAAAATCGCCACTTCCATTCTGTTCCACTCGAATGAATTTTTGAGGCATGATGTCAGGCGTAACTATCTGCAAACTTTCCAGTTCCCGCGCAACCAACGCTGCCATGGCATACGCGCCCCGCTCAGAAAAATGTGTATTGTCTTCTATCGCTCCGTTTGAAGTATTCAAATGTAAATAGATTGCCTTGCTTTCCTGCTCTCCCAGGCCAGCCACAAACCGCGCGCTAAGCCGGGTCATATCAATCAGTGAAACATCTAAGTTGAGAGCCAGTTTGCGGATGGCATCAGGGTACTTTCCATGTGTCTGGATGAGGTTTCCGTCTGCAAATTTTCGCCTCACAACTGGAGTCAATAGAATGGGTTTTGCATTTTTTTGAATCGCCAGTGAAACGTATTTGCGCAGGTACTCTTTGAAAGTGGTCTCTGCCGGAGCATAACGTTCCGGGCTGTGGGCCTTCTGATCATTATGCGCAAACTGAATCAGCAGAATATCACCTGTGCCGAGTTGTCTTTCAAGGTCGGCAAAAAAACCCTCGTTAATAAAACTCTTGGCGCTCCTTCCGGACTGGGCCAGATCGACGACAGTCATCCCTTCACCATAAAAGTCACCAAGAACCTGGCCCCATCCCATGCGCGGGTATTGCTCAAATCCGTACTCACTGGCGGTGCTGTCCCCTACAACAAACAAACTCCGGGCCACAGCTGGTGTAATTGGTGCAAAAAGGCACACCAGTGTGACCAGAACCAGGGAGAAAGAATGGACTCGAGTCATAGTTCTCTGCGCAATTGGGGGCTTGTGAAAAGTATAAAAGGAATATTGGCAATGTCACGATAAAAGCGGGTTACATATGGTGAGATATAACAATTCAAGTACAATCAGACGGTCATTACAGCCCATATTCAAACACAGACAGGCAATCGATATGATTTATTACGAAACAGGTTCACCTGAAACGTCGCTTTCCAAAGATGATTTAAGGAAAGGCATGGTTGCGGCCCTGGAGAAAATGGGTGAGAAGCACAAAGTCCTCGTGATACCGCCTGATTACACCCGCCTGCCGTCACGCTCAGGGGAGTTGACTGAATATTGCTGGGAGTACCTTGGCGATAAACTGACAGATATCTTACCGGCACTGGGTACACACACACCGATGACCCCTGAGCAGATCAGCCATATGTTTGGTGAGACTCCCAGCGATCTATTCAGAATCCATGACTGGCGTAACGATGTCATTACACTGGGAACTGTACCGGCCGAATTCGTCAGGGAAGTATCAGAGGGTGCCTGTGATTTTACCTGGCCAGCGCAGGTCAACAAACTGCTGGTGGAAGGCGAATTTGACCTGATGCTTTCCATTGGCCAGGTCGTACCCCACGAAGTCGTGGGCATGGCTAACTACAACAAAAACATCTTTGTCGGCACAGGCGGTACAGAAGGTATCCATAAAAGCCATTACATCGGCGCAGCCTATGGAATGGAAAGAATGATGGGTCATGCGGATACACCCGTTCGCCGAATCTTCAATTACGCATCTGAGCACTTTGCCAGTCACCTGCCG
>Ga0316197_10004194_pt1 | contig 10239 bp, 9 predicted proteins | sample OudBiesiAoxic_MG_FD_204939 | JGI IMG/M metagenome (GOLD analysis project Ga0316197, IMG submission 204939) | Coastal sediment microbial communities from Oude Bieten Haven, Netherlands - site A oxic | ecosystem: Environmental > Aquatic > Marine > Coastal > Sediment | place: Netherlands... | reverse complement strand
GAGAATTCCAAGCAGGAATGTTAGGAGTTAATATCGGAGTTCCTGTTCCTAGAGAACCATTTTCATTTGGAGGTATTAAAGATTCTAAATTTGGATACGGAGATATTACAGGAGTTTCTTCCATAGAGTTTTGGACAAATTTAATAAAAATAACTACAAAATGGAACCCTGAACATAAAGTAGATTGGATGAGCTAAATAAGATTTATTTATATTGATAAATTTTTATTTGTTAGACTTATACAAATTTTAAAATTAATTTGAGGAAAACATTTTTTTTAAAATTAAAATATTCTATTCATAAATAGACACTCTTTATTTAAATTGTTTTTGTTGTAATAACAATTTTACATTATAGAGTGTCTATTTTTTTATAATATATAAATCATTATTATGTTATTACCCAAAATAATAATGTAATTTCTTAATATAAAAAAAATACTCAATATCTTTAATATCAAGCTCTTTTTTATAGAATATTGTGAATATAATAATTCGACGGTAAGTTCTACCTTTTTTCAAATTTTATTAGCTGTAATATTAATTTTTTTCACTTTTCATTAAAAAGAATATTACTATTGTAGTCGATAATACAGTTACTAAAACTTCTCCCATTTTTACACCTCCTATTTATTTTTCAACATGATTATAGTAATTTATTGGAATAAGTTCAACAACTATAATCGAGTAATTTTTAACCTAAAAAGAATCCTAATTAACCATTATAACAACTATATTTTTCTAACATTAATTAAAATGTTTCTAAAAAAAACATTTCATTCACAATCAATTCTAAAACACACTTTATAGACTAACAATATAATGTAATAAAGTTTTTTTTATTTTAAAAACAAGCTATTTAAAGTTGAAATATTAATCATAATAATGAAAAAAATAAAAGAAAAATGCATTTAATTATAGTTTTTTTCATTTTAGGTTTATTAATTTTTATTCTCATCATATTTAAATAAAAAAGGGAGATAATTTAAATTAATCTCCCTTTTAACTTTATAGACTACATATAATATTTGATTTCCCTTTCCTCAATTATTTTAGCCTTTTCATCTTCAATTCTGATTTTTTGTATCCAGTTACCGTTTTCATCATACTTATATCTATATATTGTTTTTGACATGGTTAAATAATCCTCATATTTAACCATAAGAGTCAGATCATCTTTTTCTTTATTTTCATACTTGAAATTTTTAATAATTACAGATCCATCTGTTATTACTTTTATTTCTATTATCCTTCCCTTCCCATCATATTTAATATATGTCTTTTCCTTTAATTCATTATCGAGACCATAAGATATAACTTCTAATACTCTTCCTTTTGTATCATATTCAGATTTTAATTTAGAGTATAATTTACCCTTAGAGTCATAACTATTTGTTTCAATGGCATTTTCTTTATCATCCCTTATATATATGATTTTTCCTATGAACTCATCCTTAGAATCAAAATCATTAGTCTCAATTAAATTTTGTTTGTCATCTGTTATATATATTGTTTTCCCTATATATTCATCCTTGAAGTTAAAATTCTTTGTCTCAATTAAATCACCATTTTCATTATATTTATATAGTTTTTTTCTTTGTATCTGACCGTAGGAGTCATATTCTCCCTCCTCTATTTTAACTCCTTTCTCATTAAAATAGTAATACCTATTGTCTCCTCCGAAACTACTCCTAATACCTTTATTAATCTCTCCAAATTTTAATTCTGCATTATAGTTAGAATATTTAACTGATTTAACTCTCCCCTTAAAACCTAAAATTTTAGCATGGTTTTCTTTATCCTTTTCTCGATCTCCACAAGCAGACAATAAAATGATTAAAATCAGTGTGGTCAGTATTTTTATTTTCATATCAAAACCGTCCTTTTGGTTTTTAATTTGTACTAAACAATTAAAATATCATGTTTTCTATTTAAATTTTTGTTTTCTCACATAATCTTTTAAAAATTTTAAATCTCTAGCCAAATCCCTAGCCACATTTAGTATTATCTTCACAAAAAGTTTTGGATCTTTTTGACTCATTTCTATAAAAAAACTTTTAGCAATTACAGCTAATTTAATATCTGTTTTAGCCACTGCAGATACTAATTGTTTTTGAATACCTATAGTAGCTGAAGTCCCAAACAAAAGCCCTACTTCTCCACTAGCTATTTTTTCTTCTAAGATAAAAAACTCCATTTCTCCTTCTAAAAGAATATAAATATTTTCTGGAGAATCTCCCTCTTTGTACACATAATTCCCAGCCAATACTTTTTTTTCATGAATATATTCCATTATATGATGGATCTCTTCATCTGACGTTCCTCCAAAAAATGAAAGTTGAGGAACAATATTAAAAATCTTTTTCTCTAATTCATTTTTTTTCATGATATTTATCTCCCTTCATTATTTTTGTTCTTTCTATATTCTACCTATACCTTATTCTCTTTATACTAAAAATCCTATGAAATCCTCTTTGAAAAATATCACATCTAAATGTCCATTTTTTTTCTCTAGTGATTTCTATAAATCTTTAAGTAAAAAAAAAGAGGCTATGACTACAGTTTGCAGCATAACCTCTTTTTTAGGAAAGATAATTTATAGATTTATCCAATACCTTTTAGTTCCATCTATTATATTTTCAAGAATACCTTTATTATACTCAATTATCTTTTGAGAACCTGTATTGTCGGTGCTACATGTAATTAAAACTTTATTCATTCCTTCTTTTTTCAAAAGGTCTAAACATAGTGAAAGCATTTTTTTCCCATAGCCCTTTCCTCTGTAATCTTTTTTCATATAATACCCTACATGTCCTCCGCGTTTAAGTAAAAATTCATTCATACCCTTTCTTACACGAATAATTCCACAAGGCACCTTATCTTCATAAAGCCAATAAGTCGTTTGTGGAACCCTCCCCCCCTTGATGAATATTAATGTATTTAGAATAAATAAAATAGTTGATTTTTTCCTCTATTTTGTATTCTGACTCCTACAACTTTTTCAAAACATCCCTAAGTTTATCTTTATCTACTACTTTAGTATGTAATATCTCTAGTGATTTTAATTTTTTTATGTTCGATGGAACTTCTACTTTGGATAATTTTTCTAAAGCATCAATGTTTTTAAATTCATTATTTTTTTCTAGGTCAAAAGCTTTCAAAACACTTGAAGAAAATTTATAGATATTAGCAGTAGAAAGAACTACTACCTTACGTGATTTATTTTTTAATGCCCCATTCATAGCAACTGAAGTATGAGGATCAAGCATATAATTGTTTTTATCAAATGTATTATAAATAGTTTCTAAACACTCCTCTTCACTACTGTAGTCTGGAACTATAGTCTCTTGGATCTTTTTTAGAGATACTGCATCTAACTTTAATACTCCATTTTTTTCAAATTCACTGTAAATATCATTTAAAACTTCACTATCTTCTAAAGTATGGTATAGAAGCCTTTCTAAATTAGAAGATACTAAAATATCCATAGATGGACTCATAGTTTTGAAGAACTCTCTCTCCTTGTTATATGTTCCAGTCTTTAAAAAATCATATAATACATTATTTTTATTAGATGCACATATCAATTTCCCCACAGGAAGTCCCATTTGTTTAGCATAATATCCAGCTAATATATCTCCAAAATTTCCAGTAGGGACAGAAAAGTCTACTGTTTCTCCTAGAGTTACTTCACCATCTCTAAGTAATTGAAGGTAAGCTTTAAAGTAATAAACTACTTGTGGTAAAAGTCTACCTAAATTAATTGAGTTAGCTGAAGAAAGTTTAAATTTATCTAAAGATCTATTTAACTCCTTATCTAAAAATATATTTTTAACGGCAGTCTGACAGTCATCAAAGTTTCCATTAACTCCTACTACTTCCACATTTTTTCCCGTAGCTGTCTGCATTTGAAGTCTCTGAACATCACTTACACCATCAGCAGGATAAAACACCACTACCTTTACGCCATCTAAATCTTTAAATCCTTCTAGTGCAGCTTTACCTGTATCACCAGATGTTGCAACTAATATTAGATTATCTTTTTTAGCATTATTTTTTTCCCTTGCCTGAGCAAATAGACGGGGCATAATTTGAAGAGCCATATCTTTAAATGCCAGAGTTGGACCATGCCAAAGTTCTAATACATAGACTCCATCCTTTAATTTTACTACTGGAGTTTTTTCTGGATGGGAAAAAGTTTCATCGTAGACACCTATAGATTCTATCAACTCTTCCTCACTATAATCTGTAAGATATTTTTTTAATACATTTAAAGCTATCGCATTATAATTAGACCCTTTCATATTATTAATCTCTTCTAGTGACACCTTAGGAAATCTTTTAGGTACAAAAAGTCCCCTGTCACTACAAATTCCTTTTTCAATTGCTTGGGAAGCTGTGTATTCTTCCATATTTCCACGAGTACTAATATATTTCATCTGTTTCCTCCTCAAGTAAGATTAAAAGGTCTTTATAACTCTTTACTTCCATATTTTTTCCCTTGTTGTCTTCTACATAGAATTTATTTATCCTCAAAAAGATAAAAGTAAGAGCTGTCTTCAAAACCATTTTTTTGAGTAATTTTTTTTCTTCAAACGTTAATTTTCGTTGATATTCATAGGAATTTAAAAATATTTTTATCAGTTCCTTTTGTTTCTCTTTAGAAGGCTCCTTAATTTTAATCCAAAAATTTATAACAATTGATAGATCTATAACAAGGGGTGCATCCATACAGTCATTAAAGTCTATAAGAGAAAGTCTATCTCCCATAAATACATTATCTGGAAATATATCATTGTGAACAATTCCCTTTGGAAGTTCTGAAAAATCCACTTTTTTAATCTCTTTATAGCTTTCCATAATTAGATCATAGTCATCTTTTAAAATACTTTTTAGATCCACCTTTGAGATTTTATCGTAAAAGAAATCCAAATCTATTTTTCTAACTCTTTCTATAGACCTACCCTTAGACAATTTATGAAACTTTCCTAGAGTATCCCCTATTTTTTTTAAAACCTCACCATCAATATGGTCTACTTTATTACCATGAATAAATTCAAATAAGCAACCCATTTTTTCCTGAATAAACATATGATTTTTTCCTCTATTATTTAAAAATACTTGGGGGCATAAAATATCGTTTTTATTTAAAAAATTTAGGAGTTCTAATTCCTTTAATTCCTCAACAATATCTCTTTTTCCCTCTAAAAGTCTAAATACATATTTTTTATCCTTATCTTTAAGTAGATAATTTGTATTTAATATCCCTTCTGAAATTTCAATAAACTCAGCCTCTTCTCCCAAGTTATAAAGAGTTCTTATATCTTTTTTATGTTCGTTAGTTAAGTTAGTATATACAGCCATAAGATCTCCTATTCAAATAATTCACGATGAAAAATAGCATTAGCATTGTTTAATTTATTTTGAGATATCACATAAGATACACTTGTTTCATTTGAAGAGATTGAATCGATATTGATCTCATTTAAATTTAAAATTTTAGCTAATTTTCTAGGAATATTGTTAGATGCAATCCCTAGTCCTATAACAGATATCATACTTAGATCTTGATTTAATTCTAGAGAATGTCCTCTTTCCTTTAATACCTCATAAAATCTTATAGCATCCTCTTTTTCAGTCAAGATTGAAAATTGAGATTCTCCTAACTGTTGAAATAATTTTACATTGATATGATTTTCTTCTAGATAATCAACGAGTTCATCCATATTTTTTAAATTTATTTTTAAATTTGCCAGATTATTGATATTTGATATTCCCCTAACAACTGAATTTTCCATAGTTTCCTCCCTTTTAATCCAAGTTCCTTCTTCCCATGTAAATGATGAACGTAAGTGAATAGGTATCCCATATTTAGAAGCTAATTCTACACTTCTACAGTGTAGAACTTTTGATCCCTTATCAGCCATCTCAATCATCTCATCAAAAGAAATATTTTTTATTTTCTTTGCATCTTTTATAATTCTAGGGTCTGAAGTATAAACACCGTCTACATCTGTATAGATCTCTACCTCATCAGCATTGACCGCTGCTCCAATGGCTACTGCACTTGTATCACTCCCACCTCTTCCTAGAGTAGTTACATTTCCTTGTTCATCTACCCCTTGAAAACCAGTTACAATAACTATATAATCATCATCTAATTTTTCTAGGATCTTCTCTGAAGGAATATTTAAAATCTTAGCATTGTTGTGTTCACCACTTGTTTTTAATTGCAGTTGGGAAGCATTAAATGAAACAGCTTTTTCTCCTAATTCCTCTATTCCCATGGCAAGTAAAGCTGCTGAAATTTGTTCTCCTACTGAAAGAAGCATATCTAATTCCCTTCCTTTTGGATTTTTATTCATCGCCTTGGCATCTTTTATAAGGGAATCAGTCATCCCTCCAGGAGCTGATACAACAACTATCATCTTTTTCCCTTGATTTTTATTTTTTATTACCCATTTGGCTACTTCTTGTAGTCTCTCGCTGCCCTTTACACTTGTACCGCCAAATTTCTGAACGACTATCATTTCTATCCTCCTAATTTTATCTTATAGATATCTGAAATTACCGCTGTAGCTGTCGCGTCTCCCCCAGCACCTTCACCATAAAAGATCGTTTTACCTGTATAGTTCCCATCTAATTCTACAGCATTATAGACTCCATTTACACTGTATAATAATTCATCTTTTTTTACTGCTACAGGAGCAACACTTATATTTAATTTTTCCCCATCAAAATTAGCTTCTCCTAATAATTTATATCTAAGTCCCTTAGATTTAGCTGCTTCAATATCATCTTTAGTCAATCCATCAATACCAACAATGGAAATTTCAGAAAATTCTTTTAATTCTCCCCAAGCAAGATGAGCTAAGATACTTATTTTATGGGCTGTATCAATCCCTTTTACATCAAATGTTGGATCAGCTTCAGCATATCCCTTTAATTGTGCATCTTCTAAAGCATCAGAATAACTTAGCCCCTCCTCCATCTTTGTTAACATATAGTTACACGTTCCATTTAGAATTCCACGAATATTTTTAAAATTATTTACAAATAAATTTTCCTTTATAGGAGAGATAACTGGAATCCCTCCTCCTACTGAAGCTTCATATTGAAGTTTTACATTATTTTTTTCAGCTAGTGAAAATAATTCTTTTCCATGAAGTGCTAGCAAATGTTTATTAGCAGTGACTAGATTTTTCTTTGAATTTAGAGTATGTTTTGAGATTTCATATGCAACTCCTACTCCTCCAATTAATTCTACTACTGTCTCGATACTAGGATCATTCAAAACTTCCTTATAATCATTTGTAAAATCATGTCCCACAAGATTAGGGTTTTGAATATCACAGACTTTCAAGATCTCTATATCACCAATCTCCTTATTTCTTCTATTTTTTTCCTCTGATAATATCTTTACAACATTTTTTCCAACTGTTCCTAAACCGATAACACCTATTTTCATTAATTTCTCTCCTTATTTTCAGCAATTAATAATTCTGCAATCTGAACTGTATTTGTAGCGGCTCCCTTTCTTATATTATCAGCAACTACCCATAAGTTTATCCCATTTTCAACACTCTCATCTCTCCGAACCCTTCCTACAAATACCTCATTTTTTCCCTTTGCATTAATTGCCATGGGATAGATACTTTTCTTTATATCATCTTCTAAAATTAATCCCTCTACGCTACCTAAATCTTTTTTTATTTGCTCTATCTCAAATTCTTTTTCAAATTCAATATTCATAGATACACTATGAGAATGCATTACAGGTACCCTAACACAAGTCGCAGTTACTTTGACATCTCTACCCAATATTTTTTTTGTTTCATCGATCATCTTTTGTTCCTCTTTTGTATTCCCATTTTCTAAAAATACATCTATATGAGGTAGGCAGTTACCTGCTATTGGATGGGGGTAATTTTTAGGTGGTTTCCCTTCTAATCCTTCTTCTAAATCTTTAATCCCTGCAAACCCAGAACCAGATACTGCTTGATATGTAGAATATATAATTCTTTTAATTTTATATCTCTCCTCTAAAACTTTGAGTGGAACTACAGACTGTATTGTTGAACAGTTAGGATTAGCTATAATTCCATTGTGACTCCACACATCCTCTGGATTAACTTCTGGAACAACCAATGGAACACTCTCTACCATCCTAAAAGCACTACTGTTATCTACTACTATTACACCTTTGGATGCTGCTATAGGTGAAAACTTTTTTGAAATATCTCCCCCTGCAGAAAAGAGTGCAATATCAATTTCTTTATCAAAGGAATTTTCATTTAATTCCTCAACTATTATATCTCTACCCATATATTTTATTACTTTTCCTGCACTCCTAGAAGATGCCATCAAGTATAAGTTTTTAATGGGGAACTTTCTTTCTTCCAATACTTTTAAAAAAGTTTGTCCTACTAACCCAGTAGCTCCTGCAATTGCAATATTGTATTTTTTCATGGTTATTCCTCCAACTTGTAATAAAAATCAATTTAACGTCACAGACAATTAATTATAACTAAAGTCCTCTTTAATTATAAATCATTTGTAAACTTATTATTATTTAATAAAAAAAGTCTATTTAGATAAATTTTCTAAATAGACTTATAAAAACCTATATTAGAAGCATCTCTTGTTTGGATAACTAAAAGAGGTTTGCTTCTGTTTTTCGAAAGCAAACTTTAGGTTAAGGTTATTATGGTTCTAATTATATTTTTAATAAACATGGCTATACTCCTCTGTTGTACATTTTTTTAATCTGTTGTCCACCCCTTGTGGATTTAGAATATGATATAAAATTTACTGGAAAAAGTCAAATTAATTTTTATTAATTTTTAACCATTTCTTTAGTTTCTGACTAAAATTATAGAGTTTCTGACTAAAAAAATTTCTGAAAGCTCTCACTAGAGATCCATCTAAACCTTCTATTTTTAGAGGTGTGATATATAGTTCAAATTCTTTATTGATAAGACATTTTAAATTCTTTAGATTCTCTATAATTACCAAATCTTTTTTTTACAGAATGTGGTGAACTCCAAATTCCTTACTATCTATAGCATCTATCCCTACATCTTTCAAATCAAATTCTATAAGATATTTGGCGGACTCTATACTCAGTGATGGAATTGCTTTTTTTATTTCTTACAATACTTAACTGGAAAAGCTATCTGAGTAATTGAACCTTCTCCATTTCCTAAGTGAACTATAACTTCATTAAAAATTTCTATAGAGTCTCCAATAACCTCATACCCATTGTCTTCTACATACCTCAAGAGTTTTTCGTAACTAACCTCTATGGTATCCCATGTATCCTTGTGTAATATTGAGGCAAACCATCCCCCTTCTATTTTTAAACTATTTTTATAGTTACATGAAGTGGGTGTGAAAAAACCAATACTCTTTACTTCCATTGCATTTCCTAAAAAAATATCTTCTTTTGAGATCCTCACAAAATAATCATCTCCTTGAATATTTAACTCCTGCTTTTTTTCTAATAAATTAGAAAATGTTTTATCATATTTTAAATAATCACAGGGTTTTTCTATAGGGATAACAATAGCTTTCATAGATTCAAAATATAACATCTGTGGTTCAATATCATCTTTTTTCATCATCTTTTTTATCTCAGATATTTTTCTGTCTATTTTAAACTTAGATTCATTCATTTTTTTTATTTTTAGATCTAGTAGTCTTTTTTTTTCTTCTAAATAATCCAAACTTTCTTTAGGAGAACGACTTTTAGTATATTCCCTTATTTCTCTTAATGAAAACCCTGCTTCCTTTAGAGTCAGTATAAATCTCAAATTAGAAAATTGCTCCTCTCCATAGTATCTATAGGAGGTGTCACCGTCTACAAACCTAGGTTTAAATAACCCAATATCATCATAATAGATAAGAGTCTGTCGTGAAATCTTAAAAAAACTAGCTATCTCATTTATCTTATATTTTTTTTTCATAAAAACCTCCTAAATACACTTGACTATATAGTATACAATATAGTTTATAATGTCTATAGAAACAAGGAGGTTCATTATGAAAAATTTAAGTTTAGAAAATGGATGTGTTAAAAAAGTATTTTTTAAGTTTGCAATACCTAGTATAGTAGGATTATTAATTGTATCTATGCAGATAATGATAGATGGAATGTTTATAGGAAATATTGTGGGACCTCGGGGTCTTGCAGCTGTCAATTTAGCCATGCCATATATGAGTACTATTATGAGTATAGTCA
>Ga0316197_10004193_pt1 | contig 10242 bp, 9 predicted proteins | sample OudBiesiAoxic_MG_FD_204939 | JGI IMG/M metagenome (GOLD analysis project Ga0316197, IMG submission 204939) | Coastal sediment microbial communities from Oude Bieten Haven, Netherlands - site A oxic | ecosystem: Environmental > Aquatic > Marine > Coastal > Sediment | place: Netherlands... | reverse complement strand
ATTTTCCTTTAGCCAATTTAGAGATTTTACCAGATTCTACCATGCGATTAAGAGCTTTGACAATTGCTTCTTTCTTTTTCACATCTGCATCAAAGTCTTCATAGGTGAATATATACCCCTTAGGTAGTCTATCTATTCTATTTCTTATGTATTCTGCTATATTCAATTATATATTATTTATTTCAAAGATAGTAAATTGTCCAGTTTATTAAGTAATAAACTGGACATATTATGTGTTTTAAGGAAAGCAATGCTGAGTTTCGCAATCTTTGATTGACTTTTTATTGAATCAGATTATTTTCGTTGATAATACCTTATAATCTATATGATGCTATGAGTGAAATATTGAAGAAGATTCAACAAAGGATCTTCACTATGTGAGATCTTCATGACGATTTAATAACTCTTTCTATTCGAAATTATTATGAATTCGATTTTTGAACATTACTTTTTGAATTTCATCAGATTCATAGAAAATAATACCACCTACTTTAGTATAGGGCAATGTCCCATTGATTCGAAGGTTTTGCAAAGTACCTGAACTAATTTTAAGTAGCGCCATTACTTCGGCAGACTTTAGATACTTTTTTAAGTTTCCTGAAGCATGGTTGGAAAGTAGTTTTTTAATATCATCGAGCAATTCTATTTTGAAATCTCGAAGATCATCGGTTGTAATTATACTTGTTGGCATAGTAAAATAGTTTTAATGAAAAGGGCTACCGTATTATTCTCGTTTTGAGTGATAGCCCTAATCTAAATTGACTTTCGTTACTGTAAATTTAAGCTAGATTAAAGATGAAGGCACCACAATGCCTGTTATTAAATCTTGATCTAAAGATTAATTTTGTTGGGGAGTGTTTTACGTTACGTTATGTTATGATATGTTGACGAATTGTGAACCCATAAAACCCTAATTTATATACTGATTATTCCTCTAAAAAAAGGTAAGTATTTAATTTAGAGGTGTTTTAATCAAAATTCATTTTACAGATATTAAACAGTTTGGTGGCGAAAAACTTCGGATAAACTCTGTGGTTAGGACAATATTGAATAGTGAAATCTTTGCGTAAGCCCCGATAGTTATTGGAGTGACCCGTTCTTGTTTTGTTACGGCTGATAAACGTTAAATAAAACCAGATAGGGACGAACCACTTTTTTGTTTAAATTCATGGTTATTCTACTATTACTATAGTATCATTTCAACTCTTAAAACTGTTTTTGCAGTTTAGCCTTCTAGTCTGAAACCTCAACATTAAAAAAACAAAGAAAATGTATGTGTGTCCCCATGTTGATCATACTGCAACCGAAACCCATATAGCTCACATATTTTTTGGTTAATTGCTAAGCCAAGGCCCAAGGAATCAGTTACCGCATCACCCCTCTGAAACCGATGGAATAACTGTGAAGGCTCTATTTTTGAAACTTCCCCTGTATTGATGATTTCAAATTTTTCCTCGTTAAGCAACATGGTTATATATCCCCCTTCGTGATTATGCTGTACGGCATTTTTAATCAAGTTAGTGAAGAGGATATTGGCCAAAATCAGGTCGCATTTTATCTTTACTTGGTCCAGTTTAATACGTAGTTCGAGATTCTTAAATCGAATAATTTCTTCCATATTGCTGATAATATTATTCACTATGGTACTAATGTCTACAATATCTAACCTCGTGAACTCTTGGTTTTCTATTCGAGATATCAGTGTCAACGATTTGCTTATTTTTGAAAGTTTGTTTACTTCTTGATAGACTGCCTGTACCCATTGCATTTCATTCTCATCCAAGTTTTCGCTTTCCAATAACAATACCATTTTGTTGCGTATAATGGCCAAGGGAGTCTGTATTTCGTGGCTAATGTTTTCGTTGAACTCCTTCAGGGTCTGAAAATCTTTTTTGACTTGATCCATCAACGCCGAAATAACGGCATAAAGCTGCTTAAACTCATTGATATTGGAGGGCTTTAAGAGCACAGGCTGTTTACTGGCAATATGATAATCTTTTAGTTGGGACAAGTTGTGGAAAAAGGGTTTCCATGCCCATCGATAGATGCGTTGGTTGATTAAAAACAACCCGGCTGCGAGCATTAATAAGACAAATGTAGTAGTCGCAAATAACCAAAGTATCAATTCGTTCATCTCCAAAAGAACATGCCGGAGTGAAATCTTCATTTTTTGGGAACCGTATGCAACGGTAAACTGATAGGTACGATAGGGAATCAATTCATTGGCATACCCTTCAAAAACTAATGTATCGCCAAACTGATTTTGACTACTATAGTCCTCAGGAATTGATTTTGTTTCATAAACGTAGTTGGAATTTGGCAAGTTACCGTTTTCCTTTAACGCATACCTAATACGCTCGCTTTCATGCAGCAAAACGTCATTTACCTCATAGTTGACGGAGTATTTGATGACGTAATAATCCGCTGCAACCATAATCGGAAAAAGGAACAACAGAAAATAAAGATAATATGTATTGGTTTTTCTAACTAAATTCATTCGCGGTCCGTGAATTTGTATCCAACACTATAGATTGATTGGATATAGTCATTACCGCCCAATTGGGCAATTTTTTTCCGTAGATTGGCCAAATGGGTGTAGATGAATTTATAGGAGTCAACCATTTCTATATCATCACCCCAGAGATGTTCGGCAATGGCCTCTTTTGTTAGGAGTCGATGTCTGTTGACCACAAAAAAGTGAATAATGTCAAACTCTTTTTTGGTTAGGTTCAAAAGGTGGTCATCTACAAAGACTTCCAGGCTATCGGGTTTTATCTTTATTTCATTGAAAAGGATTTCCCTACTGCCATGGTAGGCTTTTCTTCTAAAAAGTGACTTGATTCTGGCATTAAGTTCGGCCAAGTAAAAAGGCTTGGTCAAATAATCGTCCGCCCCAATTTCCAGTCCGTGGATTTTATCTCCTACTGCATTCTTTGCCGAAATAATGATGATACCCATATCAATGTTTTCCTTTTTTATTGCTTTAATGATATCTAAACCGTTACCGTCGGGTAATGTGATGTCAACGACCAGAATATCGTATGGAAAGTACCCTATTTTGTCATTGGCTGATCTATAATTAGAGGCAATTTCACAGATATTCCCTTCCTCCTCCAGAAAGCTTTTGATGTCCCTTAGCAGTTCAACATTGTCTTCAATTACAAGTACTTTCATCATCGTTTTGCATTCTCCATTTTCAATATGGGAACAAAACTAAGCTTGGAAACAAGGGCATTGTCACTAAATCCAATCGTAGTTTCTTAAGTAAATATAAGAATAAATAGAGAGCATAAAAAAATGATTCGCCCAACATATTGGAAATTTTCAATAAAGGTTTCGCATCCTAAATTTTTCTAAAGATTTTGTCCTTTTATTCTAAATGAAAAAGACCTTCTTTGCACCCAAAGGAAATACCGCACTTCTTGAAAACGATGTTATCATCCAGTTGGCAAGCCCGTCATGGTAAAGATCATTACAAACAATGCAACCGTTTCTACGATCCCAATGATCATGATATACTTTGCAGTATCGTTTGCTCCGGCTGCAATGGCGTCACAGGCTCGTGCGCCGGCCTTGCCTTGAAATATCGCCGACCCTGCCATAGCCGCCCCTGCAATCAGTCCAATGATGATTTGCCATAAGTATGAATCAGGACTCAGATCGGCATCGGCGATCGCATTTTTGAGAATCATACCATAAATGACCTGTGAAAGAGGCGCACCTACAAAAATGAGTAGGGCGGTCGCAGCCTTCTGTCCGCTTATGATCATTTTCTTCCACGCTCCTATTGCGGCCATCCCCGCTATTCCCGTTCCTATTGCGGATCCTATTGCGGCTATGCCCAAAGACATACCCATATCGCCCAATCCTGTTACCGTTGTTGTCAAAAATACCATACTTACCATAATCTAGAATTTCATTAATTTTTATTTTTTTATCCCGTTGGGATGGATTTTTCTCTTTTATTCTTATATCCGTTTTCTTGGGAAATCAGTTTAAAGGGCCTATAGGCTTCACCCGAAAACTGCACGCCAAGGTGCCCGGCAAACTCCAACATGTTCAATCGTATGCCATGTACCATGACGGCCATCAGTGCCAAGGCAATGTTCAAACCGTGGCCCAAGAGCAAGGCAATGGCCGCCATGCCCAAGTTGATGATTCCTATACCCGCCGTTCCCTCAGGTAATATCATGTTGTTAAAGCTAGCCGCCACCGCCGCTGTGGCCATGCCCACGGCAAAAAGCCGAACATAGGATACGATGTCTGAAAAACCGCTAATCAGGCTTAAGGGCAAATTGGCCAGTGAAACCCCAATACTTTTAAAAAAGTTTTTGCTCTCCACCGAAAAAAGAGCCACTAATATGGTCCCGACAACGAACAACCACAGACCCCAATCTGGCATGGCCTTACCGAGTACCAATTGTTCGGTTATCAAAAACAGACCCCAAACCAGAGTGATCCAGCCTACCTCACTGAGCGCCCGTATGGAATTGATAAACTGGAACATTCTAATACTATGGGCAATGGTCAGGTGTAGGGCACCTATCAAAAACGACAGGTGCATCATAAAGGAAATATTATCTACCCCAAAACTGGCGATCTCTGGAATAATCAGGTCGTTGAGGAAAGGAAGGGCCGCTATCTGTTCAGACCCAAAATAGGTGCCACTCAGTACACCCCAGATAATGGTAGCCACGCTCAGCACATAAATCAGAATCTGCATCTGAGGAGCTATTTTTTTCCGGAGGAAGAAAGTAACCAACAGAAAAATCAATCCATACCCGGCATCACCGACCAGCATGGCAAAAAATAGGGCGAATGCGACCAGAAAATAGATGGAGACATCCACTTCTTTATACCCCGGTACGATGTCAATGAATTTCATAACGGGATTGATGATGCTGATCCATTTGGGATTTTTGATATATACAGGAACCTCTTCGGGCTTTTTAGGTTCCCCGATGTGGTAGCCCCAATGGTTTGCTTCTGCTACAGCAACAAAATCGTCCGCCATATCACGGGGAATATAGCCTTTAAGGTATTTTAGCCTGTCTTTAATGTTGCCCATTCCCTCCAAGGCCTGTTGCATACCCAATTGATCTTTCAAGAGTAGGAGATAGTCTTCAAGCCATGGCAAGTTTTCGGCTTGGTCTTTCAAAAAATTTGCTACTTCGGCCAGTTGACGTTCTTTTCTTTTTATTTGTTGCGTGATGCTTCCATAGGACAACTTAGGGAGAAGCACCTCTTTCTGGGACAGTTTTTCGGACTCACTTAGGGCGACCAATACCACAGGAATCTGGCCATTGCATTCGGGGAGCTTTATCAGGGTGCGCTTTTGATCCAAGGAGGCTACCAACGACTTGTCTAATAGGTACAACCGAAGATAAATACCCTTCTTTTCTAAATAGGCAATATCTTTAACATGTACCTTTTCGCCCCAGATTTCATACCAGCTGCGTTGTTGCCGCAGGTCTTCGAGTCTTTCATTTGCTTTTTGACGGATTTCTTCCGTTTGTAATACGCGGTCCACAAGCTGTTTAGGATCGTTAGCGGAATACTTTATCCGATATGTAGGTTCATTTTTCTTTTTTGCATAGTCTTTGAGTACGGAAATGGCATTTTCGGTATGGTCAACCGCTGTCTGTCTTCTTTCAGTGATTCCATTATTTGTTGCATTGACTTCCTTGATGTCCACAAGGCCAAGTTCACCTAACTGCAGCAGGGTATCGTCCACAGAATGTGCACTGGTAAAAAGCAGTATTTCCTTCATTCTAACAATCATGCCTTGGCTTTTTTTAACTCTTTTTTCTTTTTCACTAATTTGGCACACCCTATGGCGAGTCGCTCCACATCACCCAGATAGATTTCTATTTTTCTTATGTTTTCCTTAGTCTCGGGCATGAACACCTCTTTGAGAGCATTTTTCATTCTTCGGGCCTCAGCCAGTTCTTCCCAGAGCAGTTCTAAATTGCGCTCTTCGATTTCCACTAGGGTGCGATTGGTCTTTTGATCCTGAATCACCTCTATGGCCTTATCTACCCACAGAGGAGTATTGAAAAGGTCTACTTCCGTGTCCTTAAATAGAATATCTTTAAACACTTCTATAGTCACCCCTGCGATTTCCCGTTTTCCCGTAATTATGTGGTCTACTTTTACCATTTCAGAAATGTCAATGGTATCCTCGGCCATCACGGCCACCCATTTCTTCGTTTCGGCATTGGTTGTAGCGATGAACCGTTTTAATCGAATAATATCGTTTTCTATCGCCTGAACTACCTCCTTCAACTTCTGCTCTTTCATCTCAAAGACGGGTAGTGCCGTATCATATTCTTTCAGCTCTACCTTTAGAGCCGCTAGGGTATTTTTGTTCATCAAGATTTTATCGGCCATCTCAGTCTTTTTTTGTGATGTTCAAAAAATTATCAAATCCTCTTTTTTGGTCAAAACTCCACAACCGAAGTAAGATCAACAACTTTAGTTTGTAGAGGCACAGTGCTCCAAAATCGGCATAATGCCCTACAGAAAGTTCCTCCAACTTTTTCCATTGCCATTTCAGAAGTTGAATTTCCTCTTCCATTGGAGTACCTGGCACCAAGGGCAACAGTGGTTTTTTTGTTGTGGATGAATCCACCCCATTTTTTCGTGAGATGCGCATTTGTTGGACGTCTGTTTTAAGTGAAAATATATAGGTTGAAAAAGCTGCCAACACTGTGTTCTTACTTTTTTGAAAGGCTTCGGAATGAATATTTTTCAAATCGATTTGTTGATATATTCGAAATGCTTTTAGGCTTAAAAACTTACTGGCTTCCTCCTCCAAAATGAAAATAATACTTTTCTCCACCTCGGAAGGGCCGGCATATTTTTTTAAGATGGAAAATACCCTGGATCTTTCATCATCCTTATCTTGAAAAGATAGGTTGGGCAAGCTACACATGACATATTCCAAGTTTCCTGTAATCATCTGTCCGATTCGTTTTTAAGGATGTTGACCCATTTTGGGCTAAGGTGTGCATTCAAAAGTTCGGCCACTTCTTTGGGCGAAATATGGTAGCTCCATCCTTGGTCGGTTTTGGTAATGGAGAACCCATGGAGCAGGGTCGTATCCGTGGTAATGGAAACTAGATTATTCGAGGCCTGTAAACGTTTCTGGATTTTTTCGGCCAGCTTCGTTTCCATATTTTTAGGAAGAACTAACGTTACCCCGCTGCCCACATTTTCGACAACCTTCAGGACTGCCTTTTCCATAAGATCGGGGGTGAAGTTGGTTTCCAATTCCTGTTCCAGTAAAGCTTTTAGTAGTTTTAGCAAATCATTCTGGGTCGAGATTATTAGATCTCTTGCGGCTTGTCTTAGAGCAGCTTCCCCTTTTTTAAGTGTAGCCTGAGCTTCTTTTTCAGCATTATTTAGAAGTGCTGCCTTTTTAGCCCCTGCCTCTTTGGTGATTTCTTGGGCCTGCAACTGTGCTTTGTCCAAAATTTCCTTTGCTTTCAGGTCGGCGGCTTCGATAGCCTCAGATTTTAAGGTGGCGATTAATTTGTCTAGGGTATTCTCAGTCATGGGTTATCTCTTTTAAAATTTTGAATTTCCCTTTTTTGGGCCAATAGGCCTCGATCAACTTGGAGGACAGGCCCACTTCTTCTTTTTTGAAATTTTGAGCAAGGATTTCCCAACAGAGATCCAAAGCATCTTCCAGTTCCAAATAGCGGAAAGGGTTCATCAGTTCCCTTTGGAAGGTCTTTCTATAATCTAATAACCGTAGAGAGTAATCGTCTTTTACCGACCCGAATTTCTGTGCCTTTACTCGCTCCTCGGCCTCTGACAACAATCTTGCCATGGCGTTCATGATACTTCTATGGTCCGGACGTGTACGGTCGTTTACCTGTTGCTTTAAGCGGCTCAAGGAACCGAAAAGTTCCAGATATCCATCTTTCATGAAAAACTGTCCTTCTGTAATGTATCCCGTGTTGTCGGGCACGGGGTGGGTAACATCGTCCATGGTGGTCACCCCGAGAATGGTCAGACTTCCAGCTCCCTCAATATCCGCGGCCTTTTCGTAGCGACTGGCCAACTGTGAATACAGATCGCCCGGATAGCCCTGATTGGCGGGAATCTGATCTTGAGCGTTGGCCACTTGCCGCAGATAGTCAGACCATTGGGTCATGTCAGACAGCAGGACAAACACATTTTTTCCCTGCAGCGCAAATTGCTCAGCCACGGCCAAGGCCATATCGGGCACCATCAGTCCTTCTACAATTGAATCCCTGTGGGTATGAATGAACATGATGGTCTTGTCCTTGCTGCCTGCCTCTTCGATGCGCCGTCTGAAGTAATGGTACTCGTCAAATTTCAGTCCTACACCACCAATAATGATCACATCGGCATCGGTTTGGGTGGCGATATTGGCCAGCAAACGGTTATAAGGTTCGCCTGCCTTGGCAAAAATGGGGATCTTCTGTGAACGCACCAAGGTGTTGAACACATCGATCATGGGTACTCCTGTACGAATCATTTCTTTAGGAATAAGCCTTTTTACGGGATTGATAGAAGGTCCTGCCACCCGAACCCTATCCGAAAGCAGTTCGGGACCCCCGTCGATTGGCTGGCCGTTGCCGGAATAGACCCTTCCCAACATGTCATCAGAGAATCCGACCTGCATGGGTTTTCCTAAAAACCGGATCTTGCAGTCGGTCGAGACCCCAAATCCGCCCCCGAACAATTGTAGGGTTACATGGTCGCCATCCAAGGCAATTACCTGTGCGAACGCTTTTTGTCCGTTGGGATAGATTACTTCGGCAAGTTCCTTATTGTGTACCCTCTGGGCCTTGATACTCAGAATGGCCCGCCCAATACTATCTATGTTCTCATATGTTTTCTGCAACATGCTCCTTTTGTTTAACCAAGTTCATTAGTTTTGTTTTTTGTTTTTCGAATTCTTCATCGTCCGGTCTCATAGAGTTCCAATCGAGAAAGGCCTGTCGGATAAAGTTAAAGTGCGACCGAATCTCTTCTTTCCCCTTGATATCAAGTGGAGCATCAATAACTTCCTTGACCATATTGAACATTAAGCGTAACCTTTCGGGATGGGTCACCCCATCCACCTCATGAAAACTGTTTTGTTGTAGGAATACCGCATCGAGCAATTCCGCTTTTTGGTAACGGAGGTAGGACTCATCGGAAATTCCTTTTTCACCCATTAGAATGATATTGGAAGCTATGGTTTTACCATCATACAGCAATTCTAACAAATACTTCACTTCCATTTCCTCCAACAACGAGGGGTACTTAGAATTACTGTCAATTCGGTCGATGGCAGGGTATTTTCGTGCATCGGACAATGCCCTTGACAATCCCCAAAAAGCACCTGTACTCAAAAGGGTGGCTTGGGTTACGGGTTCGTCAAAGTTTCCACCAGCTGGGGAAACCGTACCGATAATACTGAGCGAACCTGTGTTGTCAGTTCCTAAGATTTCCACTCCTGCTCGATCATAAAAAGCAGAGATCAAAGTAGAAATATACATGGGGAAGGCCTCAGGACCCGGAATTTCCTCTTTTCGGCCCGAAGTCTCACGAAGTGCCTGCGCCCAACGGGATGTTGAATCGGCCAAAATCAACACGTTCAATCCTTGTTTACGGTAGTATTCTCCCACCGTTGTGGCCATGTAAACGGACGCTTCTCGAGCAGCGACGGGCATAGAAGAAGTATTGCCCACTATGTAAGTGCGGTCCATTAATGACTTGCCCGTTCGAGGATCTATAAGTTCGGGAAAATCCTTAAAAACCTCTACTGCCTCCCCTGCTCTTTCACCACAGGCGGCGATGATAACCACATCGGCCTGGGAGTGGCGCGCCAAACTGTGTTGTAATACCGTTTTTCCTGCTCCAAAAGGACCTGGATTGCAGGCAGTTCCACCGTAAGCGATAGGAAAAAGGGCATCTAAAATACGGATTCCTGTAGGCATGGGTTTTATAGGTACCGAACGCTCGTTAAAGGGCATGGGCTTTTTTACTGGCCATTCAAAGGCCATTTTGAGTTCTGTGTTTCTGCCTGTACTATCCTTGATAGTAGCAATGGGATCATCAACGGTGTATTCGCCCTCCGGCGCAATATACTCAATTGTGTGGTCGCCCTGTATTGAAAAAGGGACAAAAATCTTATGTTCGAACAGCTTTTCGGGCACGAAACCCAATATGGACTCTCCTGTAACGGTAGCTCCTTCTTGGACCATTGGTGTAAAATGCCAT
>Ga0316197_10004192_pt1 | contig 10244 bp, 9 predicted proteins | sample OudBiesiAoxic_MG_FD_204939 | JGI IMG/M metagenome (GOLD analysis project Ga0316197, IMG submission 204939) | Coastal sediment microbial communities from Oude Bieten Haven, Netherlands - site A oxic | ecosystem: Environmental > Aquatic > Marine > Coastal > Sediment | place: Netherlands... | reverse complement strand
CCGTTGGCGGGCAATCAGGGCGTCCTGTGATGCCGGGGTAACAGGCAACTGTTTTTTCTATCGGAGCCAGTATCTGCTCAAAAGGATCATCGTAATAATCATCGGCTACTGCAGCAGGACTGGCAATGAACAGAAACACAATAATGGCATACAGAATTTGTCTATATCGTAAATTAGAATGCATAGTAATATTGTTGAGCTGTGTTTTTGTTATGATATATCTTCTTTTGAATTTTTTTCCACAAAAGCAAACATACTTATGCGTTCTAATTTCCTCAACAGGCTGCTTTACAGTCTCATTCTTTGCACCGCTTCACTCAACAGCCTGGCTGGTTCACTGAGCACCTCCGCTGCAGAACTGAAAAATATCCCACCCATCGGCGAGGCCATTCAATCGGAGGCACTTACCCTGCTGTCTCTTAATCTTGCACATGGCAGGAAAGACGGCCCCAACCAGATTTTTGTATCCACTAACACTATACGCAGCAATCTTCAGGACATCGCTGCACTGCTGACGAAAGTCAACGCTGATGTCGTTGCGCTGCAGGAAGCAGACGGTCCGTCTGCATGGAGCGGGAAATTCGATCATGTTGCTTACCTGTCTGAGTCCGCAGGATATGACTGGAACATTCGCTCAGATCATGCAAAAGGCAATTTAATTAATTTTGGTACAGGACTGCTGTCCACGGTGCCCTTTCAGGAAATTATTTCACATGATTTCCCAAAGTCGCCACCAACACTCAGAAAAGGCTTTACGCTGGGCAAGGTCGGATGGCAGCCGGATAAAAATAAACCGCCACTTGCCGTCGATATCCTGTCGGTACATCTCGATTTTTCACGTAAGAGTGTTAGAGAACAGCAGATCAGCGATATTATCAAGGTGCTGGAGAACAGAACATACCCGGTCATTATACTGGGCGATTTCAATAGCAACTGGCTGGCATCGGGTTCTGCTATTCGCAGGCTGGCGGAATGTGGCGACGTCAAAGTATTCAAACCGGAGGCTGAAAACCTCGGTACATATAAATCGGGCAAACACCGGCTGGACTGGGTGTTGCTGTCAGGTGATCTGGATTTCAAGCGTTACGAGGTGTTGCCCGATATCGTTTCAGACCACCAGCCAATATTGACAGAGGTGACTTACAACGGCAATTCGCATTTGAATACGAAGGCAAACAGCAATACATCTTCCGAATGCGATGATCGACCAGGAAGTGTGCGTGAGCCCGGCTTAAACGAATAAGGGCAACAGCGCATTGACAGCCCTGTTTGCAAGAAAGACAATGCAATTTCTTAACAACCACCATTGAAACAATAACTACTTACATAAAAGGAAACTACTCATGGGTATATTCGACTTCGCCAAAGATATAGGCCGCCAGGTCTTTGCTAGTGATGCTGTAGCAGCAGAAAATATTGACGAAATGCTGAACATTAAACTGAGCCCGATAAAGGACCTCACGGTAGATTTTGACGATGGCACTGTCACTCTCTGTGGAGAATGCATGGACCAGCGCCACCGCGAACAGGCGATACTACTTGCTGGCAACGTCAAAGGTGTGGCCAAGGTTAGCTCTGATGACCTGACTTACCCGGCACCTGCTGAAGATCAGCCAGCGGTTGAAAAGGTCGAGTTCTACGAGATCAAAAGTGGCGACACGCTTTCTGCTATCGCCAAGGCATTCTATGGTGATTTCAACAAATACCCGCAGATCTTTGAGGCCAATAGAGACGTTATAGAAGACCCGGACAAGATCTACCCAGGTCAGAAAATACGTATTCCTCTCGATTGAGGGCACGGTTCAAAAACAACGACTAAAGCAAAGTTGTTCTATTGAGCCTTCCCTGAAGCCAGGACACCTTGTAACTATGAACATGGATTTTAGTGAAAATGTTGTGGTTGCTGGTGATAAGTTGACCTGGGTCGACAGCCCGACAGAAGGTGTAACCCGGGTGAAGCTCGAACGCGAAGAAGATGAATCGGGCCATGTGACAAGCTTTGTCCGCTTTGCTGCCGGTGCCAGCTTTCCGCAGCATCACCACCCGCAGGGTGAAGAAATCTATGTCATGGAAGGCACTTTTTCTGATGAAACGGGTGATTACCCGGCAGGCAGTTACCTGCGTAACCCGGCCGGTAGCTGCCACACGCCTTATAGCAAGGAAGGCTGTAAAATTTTCGTCAAGCTGGACCAGTTCTCAGAAGATGACAATTCGACGGTACTTATTCACCCGCATGAGCATCAGTGGCGCCCGGGCATAGGCGGGCTCAAGGTGCTGCCACTGCACGAATACAAGGGTGAACATACGGCATTAGTCTACTGGCCAGCGAATGAAGTCTTCCAGCCGCATCGCCACTGGGGTGGTGAAGAGATCGTCGTGCTTGAGGGCACTTTCTGTGACGAGTATGGAAAATACCCGGCCGGATCCTGGCTGCGCAGCCCGCATCTCAGTCAGCACAGTCCCTATGTTGAAGGCCAGGCGACGATAATCCTGGTCAAGGTTGGTCATCTTCCTGAAGCATAGACCCTCTCCTATGATGGCAGAGAAAGCTGGCCTGTTAAAAGTCTTCCTTCCCCGGCCCGCACACAGCCACTTCGTGTTATTTATTTTTCGACCGTAGACGCAGTGCATTCGTAACCACAAATAGCGAACTGAACGACATGCCAATCGCTGCCCCCCATGGAGGTATCATGCCAAGCGCTGCAAACGGTATAGCGGTAAAGTTATACGCTGCCGCCCAGGAGAAATTCTGCATGATGTTGCGCCGTGTCCTGATTGCCAGATTCCGTGCATCAACCAGCACGCTGGCGTCCTTGCCGAGTATCAGAAAATCACTGCTGACATTGGCAAGGTCTGTCGCCGCAGAAAAGGATATAGACACATCTGCTGCAGCCAGTGCCGGGGCATCATTTATTCCATCGCCAAACATCGCAATTCGATAGCCTTGTTGCTGCCTGGATTCAATCCATGCCAGCTTCTGCGGTGGTGTCATACCGCCATGACAGTCATCAATACCAAGCTTCTGGCCAATTTTCTCCACACTGCTGCGGGCATCTCCGCTGAGAATTGAAAAGTGCGTGTTAGGTATCTCGGCAAGCCCTGAGAGCATTTCTTCTATGCCGGGTCGCAACGGATCCTCAAATATAAAGATGGCCTGCACGGTGTCATTGTTTGACAGTAGCGATACTGTCTGACCCTGCTTACGGCTGGCGTCGATTTGTTCCTGTATTTCGTTATCCAGTACCGCTGCAGAGAGTGCAAATTCCTGCTTGCCAAAGCGCCACTCATTATTATCGATGGTGGCACTGATTCCGGAGCCGGGTACGTTCTTAATCTTCTCTGCGACAATTTGCGACGGTACTTCAATCGATCGCAATGCCTTCGCTATCGGGTGTTCCGAATCTGCAGACATCGCCGCTGCTAATTGTGTTGCCCGCGTTTCGTCGACACCCGGAAGAGCAATGACATGAACAAGACTCGGTGTGCCGGCTGTCAGGGTGCCTGTCTTATCGAAAACAAAATAATTACACTTTGCCAGCGCATCCAGCGCCCGCATGCGCAACGGTAGAATGCCAAGTTTAATCAAACGCCCGGCGCTAACCGTCAACGCCACCGGCGTCGCCAGTGCCAGCGCACAGGGACAGGTCACTATCAATACGGCAATCGTGCTCGGCAGCCAGTTATCTGATCCGGCCAGTAGCCAGAACATGGCTGTGGCGAATGCAATCACCAGTATGATTGCAACAAATACGCTCGCCACGCGTTCGGCCAGTTCGGCATAATGCGGGCGTTGTTCCAGTCCATACTCAACCTGTTGACGAATTTCACTGAGAGCCGAAGACTGGATAGTTTTTGACACCCGGATGACAACGGGCTGGTCGCCGTTGACTGAACCGGCCACCACGTTATCACCTGTTTGCTTCAGTACTGGACGCGACTCCCCAGTCAACAGTGACTCATCAAAGCTGCTTATCCCGCTGCTGATCTCTCCATCGACAGGGACGGTTTCACCGGGAACAAGGCGCACCAGGTTGCCGGGCACAAGTTCTTCTACGGCAACACTATGCCTTTGTCCATCTTCGTCTATACGTTGTGCGGTTCCCGGTATGACACGGTCCAGTCGCTCAAGATGGTCCGCTGCGATGAGCTTACCGCCGAGTTCAAAACGACGAGCCAGCAGCAGAAAAAAAACAAACATGGCGATGGAGTCAAAATAGACCTCGCCATGGGCCGTGATCGTGGTATACAGACTGCCGGCATAGGCAGCACAAAGCCCGAGTACGACCGGGATATCCATGCCCAGGCGACGATTTCGTATATCGTTCCAGGCACCGGCAAAAAATTCCTGGCCTGAAAAGGCCATGATCATCGTCACCAGTACCAGGCTGGTCCAGCGGCCAATAGTGATCCACAACGGCAGCTGACCTGAGGCATCCGTGTCGCTCATAAAGTAGGTCGCGATCGAGAAATTCATCACCAGCATGCCGACTGCACCTGCAAATATCAGCTTCTCCATGCTGCGGCGCCGACGCAGTTTCTTCAGGTATTCACCACGCGATGCATCATAAGGATGTGCGATATAACCGATATCAGCAATGGCGGTAAGAATCTCGCTGAGCTGAATGCTCTGCGGATCCCAGCGCACGCGTGCACGCTGGGTGACATCGTCAATATGAACATCGATCACCCCGGGCAGACTGCGCAGATGCTTTTCATTCAGCCACAGGCAGGCCGGACAGCGAATATTTTCCAGCAGCAATGCTGCCTCGCTCCAGCCTTGCTCCTGTAAAACAAAGCCTTTCTGAATTTCGGGCCTATCGTAGAGACTTACCCGGCTTAGGAATTCCGGAATGACCGGCTGGTCAGCAGAGGCGGCAGAGCCGCTGCGATGATGGTAGTAATCGGCCAGCCCTGCGTCCACGATCGCCTTGCAAACAGCATGACAACCATGACAGCAGAACTCTCTCTCAGAACCTTCTACCTCCAGAACAGGAGGATGCGGGCCTGCCGGAACCGGCAGGCCGCAATGGAAACAACTATTCAAGCGGACCGTTTGCTCTGCTATTCTTCAGGCAGATCGGCAGCATAATAATCTGCCAGTGCCTCGATTTCTTCCTCAGTCAGAACTTCACTCACAGTACGCATGCGTGAGTAAATATCGTTAGTACGATCTTCATCCTTGAAGGCAACCATGCTATCAACCAGGTAGGTTTTGTTCTGCCCTGCAAGTGCTGGATGATCAAATTGACCACCCCGTCCTTTGCGCCCATGACAGGCTGCACAGGCTTTAAGCAGTCTCTCCGGGTCGCCATGCGTGATCAGTTTCTGAATTTCAGCAGTTACTGTCTTATTTGCACCCGCCTTTGCCGGTTCAAGACTGGCATACCATGCAGACAGGTCTGCCAGCTGCTTATCATCAAGCGCTTTGACCTTCTTGTACATATCCCTGTCATCACGCTTCTTGTCCTGGTAGTCCTTAAGCTGCTTGTAAAGATATGAAGAACTCATGCCCGCAATATTGACATCATCCGGGTCATCGGAAACACCAGCATCACCGTGACACTTGGAGCATTTGCTTTCTTTTGCCAGTGCCTCGCCGTTGGCCGGATCGGCTGATCTGAGTAACTTAATCGTCGGCAAATCAAAAGCAACTGCCGATGACGGCTCTGCATTCGCAAGCGGTACCAGTACAGCGATACCAATAAAAACAGTTATCAAACGCATCATTTTTATATACTCCATGGCACAGTACCGAAGGTTTCCATCAGGAAGAATTGTAGAATTGGATAGCCATAACTGGCGACCATGTAGATCACGATCAGTGCAACCCAGAAGCCAAAACTATTCATCAGCTTCGGCATACGTGCAGTGGAATGCAGTGATTCTGCATATTCTACTTCGAGATTAGTTTCAGCCTGCGCATTGCCATGTGTCTTAAACAGGTTGTATACCAGCATCAGTGCAGAAACAACCAGCACCAGACCACCGACAATCATCGCGTACTCCGCGGTAATCCAGCTTTGCACCAGTGATTCATCGTAGGGTGTTGATGATATACGACGAGGCTGACCTGCTATTCCAAGCTGATGCCAGGGCAAAGTCAGCACCAGCATGCCAATGAACCAGAACCACAGCTGATAGACAGCGAGTTTAGTCGAGTAAAGTGCTTTACCCGACATCTTCGGCCATAAATAGTAAGCCGTGCCGAAATACATAATAACGGTTGTACCGGCGAAGATCAGGTGAAAGTGCCCGGTAATCCACTGTGTATTATGTACCATGGCGTTCATCGAATAACTGGCATTAATCATGCCACCAAAGCCACCGAAGGTAAGCATCAGCAGGGCCAGCAGTGCAGCAAGTACGATAGGGTTATTCCATGGTAAGGCGCCTATCCATCCGAACAGGCCCTTGCCTCCGCGCAGACGTCCGGCCACTTCAAGTGAGGCAATGACGGTAAATCCAGTCAGCAAGGTGGGCACAGAGACCATGAAGGTGCCTGTCATGTGCAGGAATTTCCAGCCAGCTGCCTGGAAAGGATCCATATATAAATGATGGAAACCAATCGGCACTGAGAACAGCAGCAACAGGATGAAGGCTACGCGGCCCATCTGGTCGCTGAATACTTTACCGCCTGCGGCTGCCGGAACCAGTGTATAGAGAGCTATATAGGCAGGGAAAAGCCAGAAGTAGACGATCGCATGCAAAGTCCATGAAAACAGTGTACGTGCAAGTCCGACGTCAACGGTATCAATGATTCCCAGTGACCATGGAATAAGCTGGAACAGAACTTCTGAAGCGACACCAAGACTGGTAATAAACCAGAGAATGGCATTAGCAGTCGTTCCATACATGACCAGCGGAACAGTTTCGCCCGGGTTGGCCTTTTTCCATGAGCTCATCATCATGACCATCTGCAGGCACCACACCCAGGAGCCAACGACCAGTAAAGTGGCGCCAATATAAAACGCTGGATGAGCCATCAACGGCGGATAAAAGGTGTACAGTACTGAGGCGTTGCCAGTTAGCAGCGGCACAGCGGCGATCAGTACACCGATCAGCGAGAGCCAGAAGCCAAACCAGGCAAAAGGCTTACTCCATATTTCCTGCTTTAGACTGGTTGAAGCAGCGTAGTAACCGAACCCCATGACAAAAAATGTAGTCAGCACGAAACCCATCAGAACGCCATGAGTTGACACACTGGCAAAATAGAGCTCAGGTGACTTCAGACCCGGAATGATATCCATTCTCTCGACTGTCTGATACAGGCCGAGTACGGCTGCGACTGCGAAGAAAATGAACGCCACCCACATGTTTGCCAATCCGAGACTGGCAGAAGTTTTATTATTCATTATTTATCCCCTCCGTCAGTTTTATTCACCACCGTCAGCCTTGACCACATACTGTCATGACCGAGGCCACAATATTCATTACAGAGGAATGAATAGGTGCCTGCGGTTGGAAAACTGGTGCTCACTTCTGACACATAACCGGGAACTATCATGGTTGCTGCATTGGTATACGGTACATGAAAGCCGTGCAGCACGTCAGCACTGGCTACGCGAAATTTGACCGGGGTATCGGTGGGAACTTCAACAACGGGTGGGAAGAAGCCATAACGGGCGGCCACCATGGTGACTGTAAGACTGCCATCTTCGTTTTCCTTCACCCCGAGGTTGTCTTCAGCAAACTCTTCTGTCAGGTGTAAGCGTGAGGAATCAATTGTTTCAACATTACTTGGCGGGTGCAGATTACTCTTCAGGGCATAAATCCCGAGTAAAAAACCCATGCCGCCAGCGAGTAAAAGAGAAATCCATAACCAGCGCCGTTCAAGGTCGTCATCGCAAATTGCTTTAAGCGGATCTTGCATCATCTACTCCCCTAGCTGATCGGACCATGTTTAAGAAACATGAAGAAAAACATATATACCCAGCCGGCTGTCATTGCTGCGGCCAGTACTAGCATCAGTGCATAGGTGCCCTTGGGGGCATCTTTGATGGCTTCCTGCTCCTCTGGTGTGAGTTGACTCATCGCTTACTCCTTTGACATTGTTCTTTTCATTAAATACTGCCAAAACTTCCCGTTCACAGATCTCTGCAGTACACAGCTGCCGATGACTGTTTGTTTGGGCAAAATGTAGAGAATAGTGTTTCTTTCTGAAATTGCCTGACGCAGTCTCATAGCAAAAAAGCGTAAATCTCTCTCGCCGCTTCTTAGCGTTTTTCTCTCTCTGTCTCTGGTAGGGGTTGATTCAAGTCTTGATTTAAGTCAAATACCCGCGCCGATTATAATGATAAAAGAGTTCATTACCCAAAGTAAACAGGCGGGGAAAAAAACTTTACTTTTTATATTAGTAAATACAATATACCCATATAAAAAATAGATGAATATTTAATTCATCATCCACTTCCAAAGGAAAAAGGTACAGAGGTCATGTCGAAAACAGTCATGTCAATGATGCCATGAATATTTCAGGCATCCTCGTAATCGTTGCACCCGACAGGGTCGATTCAACAGTCGAAAAACTGACAGCGTTGCAGGGTATCGATGTGCATCATATCGACCCGCCATCAGGACGTATTATCATTACACAGGAAGCCGAAACGGTGCATGACGAGGTCGATGGCCTCAAACGTATCCGTAGCCTGCCCGGCATTATCCTGGCTGAAATGGCATACCACAATTTCGAAGAAGACACTGAGAACCTGGAGAACATTCCCGAGGAGCTCGAAGAAGAAACTCTCGATACTGTCAATGACACAACTTTTCTGAGCAGCTAGCAATACAAAATAATCTAACAAATACAGCAAAAAACTACCAAGGAGACACCAATGGAACTGACACGCAGAGAATTACTGAAAACCAGTGCCGCGGCCGCCACCGCCACCGCCGCCGGGATCACGATACCCGTATCAGCCCTGGCTAAATCCAGAGAAGCTGAAGCCGGTGTGCAGTGGGACAAGGCCGTTTGCCGATTCTGCGGTACAGGCTGCGGCATTATGGTAGGCACCAAGGAAGACCGTATTGTTGCCACCAAAGGTGATCCTGATGCGCCGGTAAACAAGGGGCTCAACTGCATCAAGGGATATTTCAACGGCAAGATACTTTACGGCAAGGATCGCCTGACCAAACCTCTGATGCGGATGAAGAACGGCAAGTTCGACAAGAATGGCAAGTTCCAGGCAGTCAGCTGGGAGGTCGCATTCGACGAGATGGCGAGACAGTTTAAAAAAACCTACCAGGCCAAAGGTCCAACCGGCATCGGTGTTTTTGGTTCAGGCCAGTACACGATTCCAGAAGGCTATACCATGGCCAAGCTGATGAAGGCCGGCTTTCGCAGTAATAACATCGACCCCAACGCCAGGCACTGTATGGCCTCCGCTGTCGTTGGCTTTATTCAGACTTTCGGCATTGATGAACCTGCCGGTAACTACGACGACATCGAGCACACTGATGCCGCCGTCACCTGGGGAGCCAACATGGCCGAGTGCCACCCCATACTCTGGGCACGCGTGTCAGACCGCCGCCTGTCAAATGACAAGGTCAGGCTGGTCAACCTGACGACCTGCAGCAACCAGACCTCCGACATTGCTGACCTTGAAATTGTCTTCAAACCCGGTACCGACCTGGCTATTCAGAACTACCTGATTCGTGAGATGGTAAAGCGAGATGCCGTCAACCATGATTTTGTCAAAAAGCACTGTGTATTCGCCACCGGCCCTTACGATATCGGCTACGGCATGCGAGCCACGGACAAATACTGTTTCGATGCCGAAAAAGATATTCAGGCCAAAGAGCTAAGAGTCACACTGGACAAGCACGAAGCCATTGCTCAGCGCCGCAAGGAAGGCGAAGTGGTGGAACAGAAAAACACCAAGAAGCCGGTCAAGCACTGGATGATCAGTTTCGAGGATTTCAAGAAGGGAGTCGAACCCTACACGTTGGACTTCGTTGCGGAGCTTTCCAAGGGTGATGCTGCTGAAGACATGGAGGCCTACAAAGCCAAGCTAGTACAGCTGGCTGATCTCTACGCTGACCCGGAGCGCAAGGTCACCAGTTTCTGGACCATGGGCTTTAATCAGCACTACCGTGGCAGTTGGGTCAATGAACAGATTTATGCCTTACACCTGTTACTGGGCAAGTACGCACAACCGGGAAACAGTGCGTTTTCGCTTACCGGCCAGCCATCAGCCTGCGGTACTGCACGTGAAGTGGGTACATTCGCACACCGGCTGCCGGCAGAC
>Ga0316197_10004189_pt1 | contig 10245 bp, 13 predicted proteins | sample OudBiesiAoxic_MG_FD_204939 | JGI IMG/M metagenome (GOLD analysis project Ga0316197, IMG submission 204939) | Coastal sediment microbial communities from Oude Bieten Haven, Netherlands - site A oxic | ecosystem: Environmental > Aquatic > Marine > Coastal > Sediment | place: Netherlands... | reverse complement strand
AGTTGCGATGGACGTATACCCGCATGATCCGGCTGACATATTGGTTTGCGGAGGCGGTGCGCACAACCCGGACCTGCTCGGGCGTATACAATCCCGGCTACCCGGAACCGCGGTGCATTCAACCGCCGATTTCGGCCTGCACCCGGATTGGGTGGAAGCGGTGTTGTTTGCCTGGCTGGCGCAGGAACGCCTGTCCGAAAGACCGCTGAATACAGCCAGCATTACCGGAGCAAGCAGCCCCGTGTTGTTGGGCCGGGTTGCAAATCCCCGTTAGCAGCCTTCCAGCATTGCGCTAAGATAAGACGGTAGGAAACTGACAGGAACGAAGCTCATGAACCTGCTTTTGAATATTATCTGGCTTATCTTTGGTGGTTTTATTGTTGTACTCGCTTATCTGCTCGGTGGATTATTGCTGTGCATTACCATCATCGGCATTCCTTTCGGCATCCAGTGTTTCAAGCTGGCAGGATTGGCCATAGCGCCGTTCGGACGGGAAATCCGTGAGAAGGAACCGCCCGGTGGTGCGGTAGCGGTGATCATGAACATCATCTGGATCATTCTCCCGGGCCTTGAACTGGCTATATTTCACCTGGTGATGGCGCTCGTTTTTGCAATCACCATCATCGGGTTACCGATTGCAGCACAACACCTGAAAATGACGCGACTGGCTCTGATTCCATTCGGCTTTCAAGTGCGGGAAATGCCCGGATGAAGATCCAGCCATGGTCGGGCCTGATCGATACCTGGTTTGCCGGAACGCTTGAGGATCCCGAGGAAATCTCACAGCGCATGGCATGGTGGTTTACAGCTGATGCAACTCGCGATGCCGAGTTGACTGACCGTTTTTCCGACCTGGTAGAACAGAGTGGCCAGGGCCTGCATTACCGGTGGCTGGACGACCCGGAAGGCCGTCTCGCCCTGATTCTGGCACTTGACCAGTTACCCAGAAACCTTTTCCGCGGAACCCCGCGGGCCTTTGCACATGATTCCTACACAGCCGCACTTTGCCTTGCTGCAGCCCAAACCGGTCACGACCGGATGTTGAAGCCCATCCAGCGAGTGTTCCTGTATTTGCCTTTGCAACACTTTGAGGATCTGCAGGCCCAGGAAGCCGGTGTCATACTGTACCAGCGCCTTGCTGACGAATTCCCGGAAATGCCCCTGTTAAAAAACGACGTCCTGCCTTTCGCACGGACTCATCGGGATATCATCGCCCGATTTGGCCGGTTTCCTCACCGCAATAAAATCCTGGACCGCAGGAATACGCCCGAGGAAACCGAATACCTGGCAAGCGATAACCCCACTTTCGGGCAGTAACCAGATCAGATCAGGAATTTTATGGACTGGAAAATACTCGCAACTATCTTCGTCAGTGTTTTCATCGCGGAGATGGCAGACAAGACACAATTGGTCACCATGCTGTTTGCGGCAGATAAAGACGTCAGCAAGTGGACAGTATTTTTTGGCTCCGCTTCCGCATTGATTTTAACCAGTGCTATCGGTGTCGCCGCCGGCGCCCTTCTCTCACAGTTTGTGAACGTGAAAATAATGTCGATTATCGCCGGAAGTGGCTTCATTCTGATCGGCGTCTGGACTCTGTACCATGGCATCTACCAGACGCAGTAAAACCTTCAGGATTCGATCATCCCGTAGGCGATTCGCAAACGGTCTGCCAGAACATTCATCACATGCAAAGTGAAATCCGGCACATGCTGGAGTAACGATTCGAAACTACTCTGATCGATTACGGCCAGCAGGCAATCCGTTTGAGCCGTTACGGTTGCGGTTCGAAGGTCGGAGTTAATCAGGGCCATTTCTCCCACGATTTCACCGGCAGACGCCATGGCAACAACTTTGTTTCCCAGGGCGATGGAAACTTCACCTTCCATCACCACGTACATGCGATTTCCTTCCTGACCTTCCCGGATGATGACGGTTCCGGCGGAAAACTCCACTTTATCCTCAGAATCCTTGAAAACTTCCAATAAGTCCATGGCACTAACCCCGCGATAGAGCAACCAGCTTCGAGTTACCTGCGCTCTTCCAATTGCTTGGAAATATACTTGTCTACGGCACGAAGCCGGCTGGCCAATACAGCCATCACATGAAATGAAAATTCTGCGTTTTCACTGACTAACATCCTGAACTGGTCGCGATCCAGGTGCGCCAGCCTGGTTCTACTGAGCGTTGTCACCGTTGCGTTGCGCGAGGCGGAATTGACCATCGCCACTTCACCAAAAATCCCGCCCTCCTTCTCAACACCCAGGGATTCACCATGCAGGGTCACTTCAATCTCACCCTCGACGACAACGTACATCAAACCGGCTGGATCCCCTTCCGCATAAATGACCGTTCCGGCAGGGTATTCTTTAATGTCTTTCCAATCGCGGAACTTATCCAGAAAATTCATAACGACTCACTCTCTCACTTTACCCGTTCAGGCAGAACCGTTTTCCAAGTTACCAGTTTACGCCATTTCCCCGGATATGGTCCGATTCACAATAAGGTAACCATTACCCCTTGTTCCAGGGCGCTACTTTAATCAACATCAACATGCCGGGAATGGCAACGGCGGTGCACACCACGAAAAAGCTGGTCCAACCCATTGCATCGACCAGGAATCCGGTACTCGCATTGGCAAACGTACGGGGCACAGCGATGAAGCTGGAAAATAATGCAAATTGAGTAGCCGTGAATGTCCGACTCGTTTCACGGGCCATAAAAGCAGTCAGCGCTATTGCACCCAGACCCACACCAAGATATTCAGCCGCCACGACCGCAAAGAGACCGGCAGGATTATGACCGACGGTGCTCAACCAGACATAGCCCAGGATCGTCACCATTTGCACCATGCCAAACGCCCAGAGCGCCCGGTTGATGCTCAGCTTGAGCATCAGGACTCCCCCCAGAATGCCACCACCAATCCCGAACACCAGCCCGGCTACTTTTGCGATCGTGCCAATTTCGGTGAGGCTGTATCCCATATCCAGGTAGAAGGGCGTTGCCAGTGCCGTCGCCATGTTGTCGCCGAGTTTGTACAGAAACATGAAAGCCAGGATTGCGAGTGCAGAAGCAATTCCATCCCGCGAAATAAACTCTTTGAATGGACCAATAACAGCCTCACGAAGACTGTGAGGCGCCATCATTTCATCGCTGACTTCCTTGATCATCAACGTCGTTACAATACCAACGCCCATGAACCCTGCCGTGACCCAGAACGAAACCGCCCATGGCACGCTATCAGCAAGGACCAGCGCCAACGAGCCTGGCACAAGAGCGGATAACCGGTATGCGTTCACGAAAAAGGACGTGCCGGTTCCCAGTTCGTCATCGGCCAGCAATTCACGCCGGTAAGCGTCGAGCACGATGTCCTGGCTGGCTGAAAAGAGGCTGACTATGAACACCAATAACACGATCATTTTGAGCGACTGGGACGGGTCGAATTGCCCCATTGAACCGATGGCCAAAAACAGGCCGATCTGCGTCACCAGCGCCCACCCCCGGCGCCTGCCGAGAAACGGCAGCGAAAAACGGTCCATCAAGGGAGACCAGAGAAATTTCCAGGTATAGGGAAGCGATACGATTGAGAACAGACCGATGGTGGTCAGATCCACTTCGTTGCTGCGCAACCAGGCAGGAACCAACTGGATCAGTACATACAGTGGCATTCCGGAACTGAAACCGATAAAAATGCAGGTCAGCATTCTGCGGGTTAACAGAATCTCCTTCCAGTTTCGTTGTTTCGGCGCGCTCAAAAAGTCATTCCCGACCCGGGAATTCGAAATCGTAGTCCAGTATCAACGGCGCATGATCGGAAAAACGTTCTTCTTTGTAGATTTCTGCACGACTGGCTTTGTCAGCCAGCCCGGGTGTCGTTACGTGGTAATCGATCCGCCACCCCGTATTATTGGCCCAGGCCTGCCCGCGGTTCGACCACCAGGTGTATTGCTCTTCCCCGGGCTCAACATTTCGGAAGGCGTCGACCATACCGACCTCTCCAAATACTTCATCAAGCCAGGCCCTCTCTTCCGGAAGAAAGCCGGAATTCTTCTGGTTTCCACGCCAGTTCTTTATATCGATTTTTTTGTGGGCAATGTTCCAGTCTCCACAAATCACGTAATGACGGCCATCGCGCGCCCATTGCGCCAGGCGGGGCTTCAGAAAATCCATGCATTCATACTTTACCTGCTGACGTTCTTCTTTCGAGGAACCGGAAGGCAGATAAAGTGAAACCACCGACAAATGGCCGAAATCCGCCTGTAACCAACGGCCTTCACTGTCCATCACATCCCAGTCCAAACCGTAATTTACACGGGTAGGCTGGTGCCGGGTATAGATGGCGACACCGCTGTAACCTTTTTTCAGGGCATCATGGTAGTAGACATGGTAACCGGGCGGGAAGAAATGCCGGTCCTGTAATTGGGGATGCTGGGCCTTGGTCTCCTGGATGCAAATGACGTCGGCGTCCTGTTTGTGCATCCACTCAAAAAAGCCCTTGCGGGCAGCTGCCCGAATACCGTTGGCATTCAGAGTAATAATTCGCATCCCAATGTGCTCCCGAAGCTTACCTCACAAGCCAGCCAGCATAGCAAAACACCTGCGTGATTTGGCGCACATTTTTTTATTCTCTGCTGCTTTTTTGGCATACTGGGTATCCGTTGGAAAGGATTCTATATTGATAGACTATAAAAACAGGTTCTTCGAGCTCGCTCTCAGGAAGGGAAACCTGGGTTTTGGCAGCTTTACCCTCAAGTCAGGCCGGATCAGTCCTTACTTTTTCAATGCAGGCGGATTTGACGATGGAGCATCCCTGGGTGAGCTTGCACATTGCTATGCCGAGTCCATCCTGGACTCAGGGATAGAATTTGACATGTTATTCGGGCCCGCCTACAAGGGCATACCCCTGGCTGCAGCTACTGCCGTGGCCATGTATGAGCACCTGGACCGCAATGTCCCTTACGCTTATAACCGAAAGGAAGCCAAGGATCACGGCGAGGGTGGCGTCATTGTCGGTGCCCCGTTGGCCGGAAAAGTCCTGGTGATCGATGATGTGATTTCTGCAGGCACATCGGTCAGGGAATCCATTTCCATCATTACATCAGCAGGCGCTGAAGTTGCCGGCATTTCTATTGCACTGGACCGCCAGGAACGCGGCACCGGCAAACGGTCAGCCGCTCAGCAGGTTGAAATCGAATACGAAATACCCTGCACTTCGATTGCCGGTCTGGACGATCTCATCCGGTATCTTGGAACAAAGTCGATTGCAGGCATGGATCTTAATGCCATTGAGCAATACAGGGAACGTTATGGAACTCAAAATTAAAGCTTTGATCGCAATCTTTCTGGTTACCGGACTGCTGGCAAGCACCACGGTTTTCGCCGAGGTCTATCGCTGGGTCGACGAAAACGGGGAGATACATTACAGCGAGTCACTGCCACCCAACTTCAAAGACGATGGGCACGACGTACTCAACGAAAGAGGCATCATCCTGGATGAAGACCTTAGTCTGACGCCACCACCACCGGAGCCCGAAGAAGAGGAAGCCGAAGAAGAGAAACTGGTGGAGCTTCCGAGAGACTCTTCGGGTCTCCCCCGGCCTAAACCGCTTTACTCCGAATCGGAGAAGCAGAATAAATTGGACAGGCTCCTGTTGCTGCGTTACGCATCCGCCGAGGACATAAATGTGCAGAGAGACTTCGAAGTTGACCAGGTCGCCTCTGACAAGAAATTACTCGAGACCGGACGGGATAGCCTGTTAAGCGCTTACCGCGGGCAGATAAGGCAAGCCGCTGACCGCCAGCGATCAGGCCAGCAACTGGATGAAACTGCTACTGAATCAATCAGACAACTCCAGGTGCGGTTAGAGCATAACAAAAATGAACTGGATAGCCTGATTAGCCGCGAAAGAAAAGTTCGAGAAGATTTTCAGAGACAATTCGAACGATACCGCTACCTCGAGGAACTCTGGGCAGAAGACTCCGCAGGCAGCTGAGCGATTCACGATGTACACACGCTGCAAGGACTGCCATACAGTTCACCAGCTAAACGCACGGTTGCTTGCGCAAGGCGGGGGCAAGTACCGCTGCGGAAAATGCAAGAAACTCTGCAATGCACTGGACGCGCTTTTTGACGAATGGCCGGCCGCCGGTGAACGCCCGGCAACGAGCAGTAACATTCCGGTGCTCGGAATGCCCATTGACATTGAAGAAGCGAAAAAGTCCCGCCAAACCCCCGATGAAGCCCGTCTGACGGACGAAGGCAAAGAAAGTGCTGAAGAAATTTCCGGAGAAACATCCGGTCGCGGAAAAATAGCGCTTCGGATTACCTGGATCGTAATGGCGCTGGCACTCACTGCAGTGATCGTAGCCAAGTTATCAGAATTCTACGGAACGCCGATATTCGAACAACCTTTCGTGAAATCTGCAAAGGTTCGCCTGGGCCTGCAGGAACCACCAGCCGAGAAACCCTATCGTGACCTGGACCAGATTCATCTTGTGAACCGGGAGCTGAAATCCCATCCGTTCCAGGCCGACCGTCTGCGACTGACAGCGACCATCGTCAACCGGGCGCAGCGGGTACAGCCTTACCCCGACCTGGAAATTATTTTGCTTGACGCGTCGGGCAAACCGATCAGCGAGGCCCGTTTTATTCCGGACGATTACCTGATCGAAGGTGCATCAAAAGACTCCGGTATGACACCACAGGCCTATTTGCCGCTGACGCTGGACCTGCCGGACCCGGGTTCGGAAGCCGTCGGGTTCGAGTTGAATTTCCACTGAAAAAACCGCAAAAGCAGACGCAATTCAAGCGGGCAATGTGGTAGGGTTATACGTTCCCATCAAGCTTGATAACTAAGGTCAAAATACGATACTGATGACCACGGAACTGAAGAAGGGAGCCATTGCAGAGGTGGATCTCCCCACCCCTCTTAGAAAGAACGTACAAGAAGCCATCCGGCGTTACCTGGAGGATATGGGGCACTCGCAACCCGAAAGCCTGTACCGCACTTTGATGGCTCAGGTAGAACCTCCTTTGATCGAAGAAGTACTGCGCTATACGCAGGGTAACCAGTCCAAAACAGCCAGAATCCTTGGCATGACCCGCAATACGCTGCGCAGCAAACTCAACCACTATGACATTCCGGTACGGAATGGAAAAACCTGACAGGGAATTATGAACAACAACTCTGATACTCCGAACGCCCTTGCACTGATCAGCGTTTCGGACAAAACCGGCATTATTGAATTCGCAAGCAGCCTCGTGGAACTGGGTTTCGGCCTGTTAAGCACCGGTGGTACGGCAAAAGCATTAGCCGACGCGGGCCTTGCTGTCACAGAAGTCTCGGATTTCACGGGCTCACCGGAAATCATGGGGGGGCGCGTCAAGACACTACATCCCCGGGTTCATGGCGGACTGCTCGGGCGAAAAGGCACCGATGACGCGGTGATGGACGAGCAAAGCATTCCAAGGATCGACATGGCCGTGATCAATCTATACCCCTTCGAAGCGGTCACCAGCAAACCGGACTGCAGTTTTGAAGACGCCATCGAAAACATTGACATCGGCGGCCCGGCAATGGTGCGTTCGGCGGCTAAAAACTTCGATGCAGTCGCCGTCGTAACCAGCCCGGAGCAATATGCGGACGTGCTCGCCCGCCTGCAGGATGGTGGCGGAAAGCTGAACCGTAAAACACGTTATGAACTGGCCGTCGCTGCCTTCAATCGGGTTGCACAGTATGACGATGCCATCAGCAATTTCTTGTCTGCCCGCACCGAAGAAGGAACCAATGAGACCTTCCCCCGGCAAACCAACCCCTGTTTCATAAAAGTCGCGGACCTGCGTTACGGTGAGAACCCGCACCAGCAGGCGGCCTGGTACCGGGATTTGTACCCGGCGCAGGGCAGCCTGGCTAGCGCAAAGCAATACCAGGGCAAGGAACTCTCCTACAACAACATTGGTGACGCTGACGCCGCGTGGGAATGTGTACGGCAATTTGACGAAACAGCTTGCGCCATCATCAAGCACGCCAACCCATGTGGTGTCGCATCGGCAGAGAGCAGTTCACAGGCCTATGACATGGCCTTTGCAACCGATCCCACCTCCGCGTTCGGCGGCATCATCGCGTTCAACCGTCCGCTGGATGCGGCCACGGCAGCGACCATCATTGACCGCCAGTTCCTGGAGGTATTGATCGCACCTTCTTACGAAGAAAAGGCCCTTGCAGTGCTGGCTGCCAAAAAGAACGTCCGGGTGCTGGAAATTCCGGGCGGTAAACCCACGCCTCAAATGGAATCCAAGCGTGTCGGAAGCGGTTTGCTGATCCAGACCTCTGATCTCAATCCACTGGAACAGGCTGCTTGCAAGGTCGTCTCCCGGAGACAGCCGGACGAGCAGCAATGGCGCGACCTGATGTTCGCCTGGAAAGTGGCGCGCATGGTGAAATCCAATGCAATTGTATATGTTTCGGGAGGGCGCACTGTCGGCATCGGCGCCGGCCAGATGAGCCGGGTTGACTCGGCCCGAATCGGGCGTTGGAAAGCAGAGGATGCAGGCTTACCCATCAAGGGTTCGGTGATGGCGTCTGATGCTTTCTTTCCCTTTCGCGATGGCATTGATACTGCCGGTGAAGCAGGTATTTCAGCGGTGATTCAACCGGGTGGGTCGATGCGCGACGAGGAAGTCATCGCGGCGGCAGATGAACACGGGATGGCGATGGTATTCACCGGCATCCGGCATTTCAGGCATTGATATGAACGTACTTATCGTAGGCAGTGGAGGACGGGAGCATGCGCTGGCGTGGCAATCTGCAAACTCTGACAGTGTAAACAAAGTGTTCGTTGCACCCGGTAATGCAGGCACGGCAGGTGAGCCCGGCGTGGAGAATGTTGCCATCCCCGTTACTGACCTGGACGGCCTGCTCTCGTTCGCATTAGAGCAGGATATTGGCCTGACCATCGTTGGTCCTGAGGACCCCCTGGTCAACGGCATCGTTGACCGGTTCAGCGATGCCGGCCTGGCCTGTTTCGGGCCATGTGCCGGTGCTGCACAACTGGAAGGCTCCAAGTCATTCGCCAAGGACTTCATGTCCCGCCATGGTATTCCGACCGCCGCTTACGGCAAGTTTACCGAGGTCACCCCAGCCATCGAGTTCATCCGGAAGAAGGGTGCTCCGATCGTCGTCAAGGCCGACGGCCTTGCTGCCGGCAAAGGCGTCATCATCGCCGAAACCACGACCCAGGCTGAAGCGGCTGTGCTTGACATGCTGGCGGGCAATGCGTTCGGCGACGCCGGGCACCGCGTGGTCATCGAAGAGTTCCTGGTCGGCGAGGAAGCGAGTTTCATCGTGATGGCCGACGGCGAGCATATCCTGCCGTTGGCCACATCGCAGGACCACAAGGCAATGGGCGATGGCGACACGGGCCCGAACACCGGCGGAATGGGTGCCTACTCTCCGGCCCCGGTCGTCGATGCAGCCATGCATCAACGCGCCATGAATGAAGTCATCCGTCCAACTATTGAGGGTATGGCGGCCGATGGTGTGCCATTCACGGGCTTCCTCTATGCCGGCCTGATGATCTCTCCGGAAGGAGAGCCAAAGGTACTGGAATACAACGTGCGTTTCGGCGACCCGGAAACCCAGCCGATCCTGATGCGACTGCAATCTTCACTTCCGGATCTTTGCCTTGCCGCGGTCAACGGCCGGCTGGATGAACACCGGGCAGACTGGGACCCCAGGGCGTGCCTGGGTGTCGTCATGGCCGCGGGTGGCTATCCGGGTGATTATGGTAAAGGCCTGGAAATTGACGGACTGGACAGTAATTTCGCAGATGGCGTCAAGGTCTTCCATGCCGGCACCGCGCTGAAAGACAGCAAGGTCGTTACCTCCGGTGGTCGCGTTCTGTGTGTTTGCGCCCTGGGCGAGAGTGTTACCGAAGCGCAAACCGAAGCGTACCGTGCTGTCCGGCAGATTCAATGGGATGGCGCGTATATCCGCAATGATATCGGTTACCGGGCCATTGCACGCGAGAAAGGGAGCAAGACTCCCTAGATGGATGTATCGCACCTGCTCGATGACCTGAATGAAGCGCAGCGCGAAGCTGTAACGGCTCAGGATGGACATGTGCTGGTTCTGGCAGGTGCCGGAAGCGGCAAAACCCGGGTACTCATTCACCGTCTCGCCTGGTTAATCCAGGTCGACCACGTTTCTCCGCTCGGCATCATGGCCGTGACGTTTACCAATAAAG
>Ga0316197_10004187_pt1 | contig 10247 bp, 5 predicted proteins | sample OudBiesiAoxic_MG_FD_204939 | JGI IMG/M metagenome (GOLD analysis project Ga0316197, IMG submission 204939) | Coastal sediment microbial communities from Oude Bieten Haven, Netherlands - site A oxic | ecosystem: Environmental > Aquatic > Marine > Coastal > Sediment | place: Netherlands... | reverse complement strand
ACACCCAGATCGGCCTCCAGATCCAGATCAGGCTCCAACAACTCCGTCGGATACCCCGTCATCTCCGCAACCACCGCAGTCACCTGAGCAAGCACCTCATCAACCGCAGACGCGCCCGGCGCAACGACCTCGGTCGCGGCAACGGCCGGTGCCGCCACCTCGGCTGCGGCGGCTGCCGGTGGCGGCGCGACGGCGGCTGGAGCCGGGGCTGCGGGAACGGGTGCGGGCGCCACGGTGGTCGGGGCGGGTGCGGCCGGGATCGTCCGGTGCAACGACGTGTCGAGCTGACCGGCGTACGGCACCGGTACCGCCGAGTCGTGTGGGGACGTGGCGGGCGCGCCGACGTCGACCACCCGCAGGCGTCGGTGGTCGGTCTCGAGGTGTGCGCCGTCATGGCCGGCGAGCAGGTCGAGCCAGCGCTGCCAGGCCGCGGCGTCGACGATGCGGTAGGAGTAGCCGAGTTGGTCGGGTGCACGGTGCTGGCCGTCCGCGACCGGCGTCCACCGGAGCAGCGCCATCGCGACCTGCGAGCCGAAGCCCGCCGCCAATCGAAGTGCGTAGCGCACCGCATGGGCGCCACCTCGCGACAGGTTCAGGTTGCCGAGGTCGGGATCGGGCTCGCGGTAATTGGGCACCGGTGGAACGATCCCGGTCTCGAGCGACTTGACGGCGACGACGTCCTCGATTCCGGCCCCCATCGCATGGCCGGTGAACCCCTTGGTGTTGGTGATCACGACCCGGTCGGCGTCGGGACCGAACACGCGGCGCAGTGCGTTGATCTCGGCGGCCGCCGACCCGCCACGGGCGGGCGTGTAGGTCTCGTGGGAGACGAACATCGCTTCGCCGGCGATCTCGCTGCGGCGCACGCCGCGCGACTCTGCCTGTTCGACGACCGCCTCCATCACCGCTCCGATGTGCTCCACATCGAGTCGGGTGCCGTGGAACGCCGAATTGGCGGTGATCGCACCGAGCACCTCGCAGATCGGCTGCAGCCCGCGCTCGCGGGCTGCCTGGGCCGACTCGACCACGAGCGCAGCGGCGCCCATACCGACGATCATCCCGTGGCGCCGTCGGTCGAACGGCGTCGCTGCGTCCTCGACGTGTTCGTCGGTGGCCGCGGCGCCGCTGGCGAGGAAGCCACTGGTGATCCAGGGCATCAGCGAGTCGGCGGTGGCGTCGTCGGCCGACACGACGACCACGCGGCGACAGCGACCGGCGCGGATCCAGTCCTCCGCGACCGAGATCGCCTGGGTCGTCGAAGCACAGGCCGCGTTGACCTGGGTGTTCGGCCCGCGGGCGCCGATGATCTCGGCGAACTGCGAGTGACCCATCGAGAGCACGCGGAACAGGAACCGGCGGTCGAAGCCGTACGGGTGCGCCTCCATCTCGGCCCGGAGATTGGCGAGCAGGCGATCGACCTCAGCGGCGGCGGGCTCGGTGCCGTCCATCCGGGCCCGCACGCCCTCGAGGGCGAGCAGGTGCTCGCGCCGTGCACGGTCGGCGGTGTAGGCCTCGACATCCTCCGCGAAGCGGTCGTAGCCGGGGAACGCACTCGCGAAGATCACTCCGGTGTCGTCCCGGAGCGCGTCGGGGAGCCCCCAACGATCGGGCAGCTGGGTTCCCAGAGTGGTGGTCTTGTACCGCATCACCAGCGGGATGCCGGCGTCGCGCAGCGCGTCGAATCCGGCGCCGATCGCCAGTCGGGTCGTGTTGTCGAGGGCCTCGTCGCGGGCGGTGTCGACGGCGAACTGCTCGACGATGTCGAGCGGCGCGTGACGACCAGCGAGCTTGATGACCTCGGCGGGATCGTCGATCGTCTCGAAGCTTGCGCCACCGGACTCGCTCTTGACCAGCCGGGTGATGTGCATGTCGGCCATGCGCTCCCGCGCCGCATCGGGGAGCGCGTCGATGAACTGCTGCCCGGCGAGGATTCGGGCGATGTTGGCGTCGTCGAAGGTCTGCTCGACCCCCGGGAGGCCGAGTGCGGCGCCGGTGACGACCACTGGCTCGCCGTCGATGCGTCCACCGGGCGCGGTCGGTGCCGGTTCGGGTGCCGACGCCGTCGGCGTCGTCCCCTCGGTTCCGTAGATCCGCAGCCCCTCTTCGATGACGCCCGCGAACAGCTGCCCGAGCTGCATGATGCGATCGTCGGCCGACCCCGCTGCCGCGGCGGGCGGCGGTGCCACGATGGTGGTCGCAGGGGGCGCAGTGGATGCAGTGGACGCCGCGGATGCAGTGGGTGCTGCGGGTGCAGTGGGTGGCGCGGGGACGGCAAGGGTGTCGAAGCCGACGCCGGCGGCCCACAGCCCGCAGAGTGCCTGGTTGATCGACACCTCGTCGCCGTGCTTGGGGTGGTTGGTGAAGAGCGAGAGGACGTCGTCGTGGTCGCCGAGCACGTCTTCGACGAACCCGTGCAGCGCTCGCTTCGGGCCGACTTCGACGAAGACGCGGGCGCCGGCGTCGTAAAGCGTGTGGAGCCCCTTGACGAACTGCACCGGCGACGCCACCTGACGCCCGAGGTACTCGCGCATCGTCTCGCTCGTTGCGTCCGGTGGGTAGAACTCGCCGGTCACGTTGGCGACCAGCGGGATCTGGGGCGGCTGGACGTCGAGTCGCTCGAGCGTCGCCACCAGGGGCACGGAGGCCGGCGCGACGATCGTGGTGTGGAACGCATGGCTCACCGGGATGCGAACGGCCTGCATACCCGCCGCGGTGAACGAGTCGATCGCCGCCAGTACCGCATCGGTCGCGCCGCCGACAACCGCCTGGTTGTTCGAGTTGATGTTGGCGACGACGACGTAGCCGGGCGTGTCGTCGACGATGCGCTCGATCTCGGTGAGCGGCCCGAACACGGCCGCCATCGCGCCGTTGTCGTCGACCGACAGCCGGGACATCTCGCGGCCGCGGGCGCTCACCGCCTCGAGCGCCGCGGCGAATGTGAGCGAGCCGGCTGCGATGAGGGCGCCGTACTCGCCGAGACTGTGCCCCATCACCATGTCGGGATGCATGCCGTACGCGCCGAGGAGTCGGCTGATGCTCGAGTCGGTGGCGAGCACGGCCGGTTGCGTGATCTCGGTCTGCAGCAGCTGCTGCTCGAGCTGAGCGACTGCGGCTGGGTCGTCGCCGTCGACGAAGATGTATGAGCTGAGCGGGCGCCCGAGCAGCGGCGTCATCACCTCGTCGGCCTCACGGAACGTGTCGTCGACGATCGGTTCGCTGACGCGCAGGCCTTGCAGCATGTTGACGTACTGCGACCCCTGGCCGGTGTAGAGGAACGCCACTTTCGGAGCCACGCCACCTCCGAAGAAGACGCCCTGCTGCCGCAGCATCCGGAACATCGCCGGGTTGTTGTCGGTCAGCGCCTTGATCGCCTTCTCGAGTTTGCCGGCGAGGTCCCCCGCGTCGGCGAAGTCGACGGCGATGCGGCGATCGGCGCGACCGACCGCCGGGTCGGGCCGGGCGGGCGCCGGCGATCGGCCGGCCTGCGCGTCGGCGAGCGCCTGGCGCACCTGGACGAGGAGCTCGGCGTCGTCGTGGGCACCGAGCACGAGCGCCCCGCGCGGGGGCGGCTTGGTCGGATCAGCCGTGACGACTGCCGGAGCGGGTCCGGGTACGCTCGCCGGGGTCACAGAGGGCGACGTTCCGACCGATGCTCCAGCGAGCACCCGGGCGGGTGGCTTGTGGCGACCGGGGACGTGTTCTTCGAGCACGAGGTGGAAGTTGGTCCCTCCGAACCCGAATGCGCTCACGCCGCCGCGCCGCACCCCGGCCGCCGGCGCCGGCCACTCCCGCAGGGCCGTGTTCACGACGAACGGCGAGGTGTCCCAATCGACGTTCGGGTTGGGATCGTCGAAGTTGAGGCTCGGCGCGAGCACCTTGTCGTGCAGGCTGCGCACCATCTTGAACGCGCCCGCCGCCCCGGCCGCGGCCTTGAGGTGCCCGATGTTCGACTTCACCGAACCGAGTGCGATGCTCTGCGGGCCGGCCCCCGCTGCACCGAAGACGTCGGTGAGGCTCTGCAGTTCGGTCGCATCGCCGACACGGGTCGACGTGCCGTGCGCCTCGATCGCGTCGACGGTTCCGGGGTCCTCACCGGCGGCGCGCCAGGCTCGCTCGACGGCGAGACGTTGACCGACCGGATTGGGGGCAGTGATGCCCTTGCCCTTGCCGTCGCTCGATCCGGCGATGCCGAGGATGACTGCGTAGACCCGGTCGCCGTCACGCTCGGCATCCTCGAGGCGCTTGAGCACGAACAGCGCGGCGCCCTCCCCCATGACGAACCCGTCGGCACCCGCATCGAACGGCCGGGTACCGGTCGCGGACAGCGCGCCGATCTTGCAGAACTTCACGAACGCGGCGACGCCCATGTTGTGATCGATCCCGCCGGTGATCGCGGCGTCGAAGCGATGGTCGACGAGCCCCTCGACCGCCACGCTCATCGCCGCCAACCCCGACGCGCATGCGGCGTCGGTGGTGAAGTTCGGACCACGAAAGTTGAACAGGTTGGCGATCCGACCGGCCATCACGTTGGCCAACTCGCCGGGCATCGTGTCCTCGTTGATCTCACCGTAGTGAGCGAGGAAGTGCGACCGGGTCTCGTCGAGGATGTGCTCGCGCTGCTCGGCGGACAGCGCGGCGAACGACTCGGCCTGCTGCAGATCGCGCAGCACTTCGGGCAGTTCGATGCGCATGTTGGTCTGGTAGTGCTTCTCGCCACCGATCGCGTTGCCGATGATCACGGCGACGTTGTCGGGGTCGGTCTTCCAGTCGGGCCACCCCGCGTCGACGAGCGCAGCGCGCGCTGCAGCGATCGCCCACCGCTGACCGTCGTCCATCTGATCGGCCACCTTCGGCGGGATCGGGAGCCTCCAGGCGATCGGATCCCACGGGAACTCTCGCACCCAGCCACCGACCTTGGAGTAGGTCTTGTCGGGTTCGTCGTGGTCGGGCGAGTAGTAGAGCGCTGGATCCCATCGTTCCGGCGGGACGTCGCTGATCGAGTAGCGACCACCCGTGATGTTTGCCCAGAAGGCATCCGCGTCAGGTGCGTCGGGCATGATCGCTCCGAGACCGACCACGGCGATCGGTGAGGTGGGCGAGGCGGAGGTGTCAGACATCGTGAAGTGCTCCTGTGCAACGGAGATGGCTCTGCGTCGACTGGCGGGAAGGCGGGCGGGAACGAAGGGGGCTCGGCATCAGGAGGTGCGGCCGTACAACACGTCGGCAACACGGTCCATGTCGGCGAGCAAGCCGGACTGCGAGGCGCGGATGGCGTCGTGAGGGATCGTGGCGAGCAGCGGTGCGACATCGGCGCTACCGCTGTCGACGGAGCCGGCCACCCAGCGAACACCTTCCTGGCCGAGCTTCTGGGCGGCTTCGCGAGCGAACACCCGACTCATCGCTGCCAGGGCAGCACCGTCGAATCGATCCGGACTCTTCTCGTGGCGGTTGCCGCCCAGTGCCGTCGCTGCTCGCTGGGCGAGCGCCTCGGCGCACTCGGCGTGGGTGATCAACTCCCCGAGGCGGAACAGGACGTGCTGGTTGCGCGTCAGACGGGCGACACGACACGCCTCGAGGACCGCGGCGAGCGCCTGCATGGCGAGCGCGGCGTGACCGGCGCCGACCGTCGGGTGCGTGGTCTCCAGGCTGCTCAACTCCGCGGCGCGGTCGCGGTAGTAGGCGCCGCTCGTCTTGAGGTGCTGTTGCCAGCGATCGCGGGCGATCGTCATCTCCATGATCTCCGAGGTGCCCTCGTAGATCGTGGTGATCCTGACGTCGCGTTTGATCTTCTCGACGACGTACTCGCGGGTGTAGCCGTAGCCGCCGTGCGCCTGGATCGCCGCGTCGGCGGCGGCATTGCCCGCCTCGGTGGCCATCAGCTTGGCGATCGCTCCTTCGGTGTTCATCGCCCCGTTCTCGCCGAGACCGCGATCGATCTTGTCGGCGGTGTCCTCGATGTAGCTGCGAGCCGCCTCGAGTCGCACGGCGTGGGGCACGATCAGCTTGTGGGTGAAGCCCTGCTTCTCGGCGAGCGGCGCCCCACCCTGCTGGCGCTCGAGCGAGTACTCGATCGCCCGATCGAGAGCCTCCCAACCGCCGCCGAGACCGAACGCTGCGACCATCACGCGGGTGTAGCCGAACACCTGCTGGGCCTGGATCAGCCCGCGCCCCTCGACCTCGCCGATCAGGTGGTCGGCGGGTACGTCGACGTCGTCGAGGAACAGCGCCGCGGTGTTGGACAGTCGGAGGCCGTGCTTGTCCTCGGGGTGAGCGGCGGTCAGACCCGGTGTCTCCTTCGGCACGACGAACCACGACGGCCCGTCGGGCGTGCGAGCGAGGACCGTGGTGACATCGGCGATCGATCCGTTGGAGATCCACTGCTTGCGGCCGGTGATCCGGTAGCCGGTGACGACACCGTCGTCCTCGATCCGCACGGCGGTGGTCTTCATCGCGCCCAGGTCGCTCCCGGCGTCGGGCTCGGTGGCGCCGTATGCGAACACCAGGCCCTGCTCGGCGATCGCTCCGAGCCATCGCTGCTTCTGCTCCACGGTGCCACCGAAGAGGATCGGGTCACTGCCGAGGAACGTGGCGAACACCGCCGTCGCCAGTCCGATGTCGTGACGCGCCATCACTTCGCAGACGCGGTACGAGTCGAACGCCCCACCGTCCATGCCGCCGTAGGCCTCGGGGACGAACACGAGCTGGACACCGAGCTGGTTCGGGTCGCTCATGGCACGCACGATGTCCTCGGGACAGACATCTTCGTGGTCGAGCTCGAGTTGCAGTTTGGCGGGGAGCGCGTGGCCGACGAACTCCCCGAGCGCGTCGAGCATCATCACGAGCGTGTCGGGGTCGAGCCCGGCTGGTGCGACGTGTCCGTCGGTCACCGTGAGCGAATCGGTCATCGGGTTCCCCTCGTGTGTCCTAGTCGCCTCCACCGTAGGAGACTCCGGCGTGCGCCGGAACGGCCTTAGGTCACCTCGTCGGTGTCGGCCGAACGAGCGCCGAACAAGCGCCTCGCCTGCTCCTGGCGCAATGCCAGGAACCGCCCCTCGGCCGTCACGAGCGGGGTGTCAGGCGCGGCGGCCAGGCTGATCGAGCCCTGGAGCGCTGCCCGAACGCCGAGCACGTCGACCAGTCGGGCCTGCAGCCTCAGCGGTTCGCCGAGCGGAACCGTCGAGCGGTAGCGCACCTCCAGCCTGGCGGTGACGCCTGGGTGGCCCGCTGTTGCGGCCGCGTATCCCATGATCTGATCCAGCAGCATCGCGCTGATCCCGCCGTGGGCGTAGGTGGGTGGCCCCTCGTAGCGCCAGTCGAGGGTGCATGAGCCGATCGCGGCACCATCGACGATCTCCACGTGCATCGGCGGCGCGATCGGGTTGCCCGACCCGACGACCGGGTTGAACCATCGTTGACCGCGGTGCAGGTCGTCGACCGACGACGGCTCGTCGAGACGACGTTGCCGCTCGCCGAGCGTCACGGCGAGGCGGCGTGCATCCGCTGCGACGGAGCGGAGCACGTCGGCGGGGACTTCGGTGCCGATCGTCAGGGACGTGAGGTCGCGCAGCGCCTCGCCCAGCTGCGCCGCCGCTTCTCGCCGATCGGTGAGCTCTTCGGTCAACCCTGCTCGGGGAACACCCTCGTGCCGAAACCCGGCGAGCGGCCGATCGGGTGCGGTGTCGACGGCTGGTGGTGGTCCGTCCGGTGTGGGCATCGGACCATCTTGCCTCCGTGGCGACGACGATCGATGCGGTCGGGGTGGTCGGGGTGGGGAGATTCGAACTCCCGGCCTCCTGCTCCCAAAGCAGGCGCGCTAACCAAGCTGCGCTACACCCCGTGATGGGCGGGTCACTCTACTGAGCTCCGCCGGCAGATCCGCGGGCTCGCCGGACGGCGCTCAGAGCGCGATCGGCCCCGAGATGCCCGACGACGGTGGCGGCCACCGGCGTGCGCCGACGTCGAGCCCGGCTGACTCGTACGCGGCCGACAGCTGCTGCGCGTGAAGTGGGCCGCGTCGGTCGGTCGTGTCGAGGTTGGTGATGACCTCGACGGCGTCGAGCGCGGCACGTCGGTAGGTGGCGTCGTGTCCGGCCTCGACGCCTGCCAGCGCGTGAGCGAGCTCATGCGCAACGGTCGCGACCGTGCATTGGGGCGGTGCGATACGGATGACGACGACGGCACCGGAGTTCTCGCGACCGGATCTCGCACTCGAGCTCATCGCATCGCTCCGGGCGGCCCGTACGGCGACCGGCGGACCCGGCCACCACGTTCCGTCGACCACCCGTGCGGCGAGCGAGCGCACGTCGTTCAACGGCCGAACCGCTTCGAGGTCGGTCCCGTCGAACGCGGCACGTTCGGCTGCGTACACCGCCTCCCGGTCGAAATCGGCACTCATCCGGGTCCGATCGCTGGCCGCACCGGCAGGCGGGCCCGCCCGACGTCGGCTCGGTCGGCCGCCGCTGCGCCTGCTGTCCACCCACCGACTTGGGCAGCACCGGGTGCCCGGGCGGTCCGCACGCGAGGGAAGGCCTGCGCCATGTGCTCATCGACGGCGTCGATTCTCGCCCGGCGCATCAGGCCGGCGCCTCCCGCTGGTGAGCTGGGTTCTGCATCGGCACGGTCCTCGACATCGCGACGTGACTGTTCGAGGAGCGCTCCGATGCGTTCGGCATACCCGAACAGAAACGAGCGTCGGAAGCGCTGCGTTGCGGCCGGTGTCGCTCGTCGGATGCCGACCAACTGTGACGTGACCTGTTGATGGAGTGAGTGGTACATCAGCTCGACCACGTCGAGATCGCTCGTGTACCCCGCAAGGTGGGCGATCATCCCGGTCGGACCGGTCGTGAACACGATTCGAACGTCGTTGGCCTCCCCGACGGCGGTCAGCAGCGCGAGACGCGCCCGAACGTACGCGCCGCGCCCCAACTCGACGTCGCGCAGCGACAGTGCATCATCGCCACGACCACCAGGCCGGTCGGAGCGTCGCACGTCGATCGGATCGAGGCGATAGCGGGCGACCAGTTCGGCCGCCTTCGACGAGAACGCGTCGGCTTCGTGAGGGTTCGACGTGACCGCTGCCTTGTCCATGAGCTTTCGGACGCGCTCAATGCGGCTATCTTGATCGTCGGGGTCGAAGTTCGAACAAGTTCGAACGGCCACGAATCAGGTGATCTCAGCGTTTCGGGGGCTCATCAGATGGTTACTGTACGGCCGTGACGGCCGCGAACGAGACGGTAGACGCCGCCGTCGACAACTCCGAAGGCGCCGGAGGACACGTGGACGAACACATCGACGGCCGGACGCTTCGGCGCTCACGGAACCGCATGGCAGTCATCGAGGCGCTCCTCGACCTGATCCGGGAGGGTCAGCTCGACGTCGGCGCCGCCGAGATCGCCGAGCGAGCGGGGGTGTCGCACCGCAGCGTCTTCCGGTACTTCGACGACCTCGACGACCTCGTACGCACCGCCGTCGATCATCAGATCTCGCTGGCGTCAGAGTTGGCCCAGATCGACGGACTCGGCGAAGGAACGCTCGACGATCGCATTCGCTCGCTCGTCGCGGGACGGCTTGCGCTCTACGAGTACGTCGACGGCGCAATGCGTGTCGCCCGGATGCGGGCACCGTCGATTCCCGAAATCGACGTCTCGATCGCCGAGGTTGCGGCGTCGTTCGCAACCCAGCTGGGCAGTCACTTCGAGCCGGAGTTGGCAGTGCAGCCGCCGGCCGACGCAGGGTCTCTCCTCGATGCCTGCCTCGTTCTCACGAGCTACGACAGCTTCGATCTGCACACGCGGGTTCTCGGGCACGACCTCGAGCGCACGGAGGCATCGATCTCCACGGCGCTGTCGGCCTTGCTCACCGTGTGATCATCCGGCCGCTTCCGTCAGCCGCGAGCCCGATAGAGTGCGAGCGCTCGCGGACGTAGTTCAACGGCTAGAACCTCAGCCTTCCAAGCTGATGATGCGGGTTCGATTCCCGTCGTCCGCTCCACACAAGATACGTAGCGTGAGCTGGAACTTTGCTCATCGGCACTGTTCGCGACATCGGAAATCGAACACGCCGATGACACACGCGTGACACACCTCGTCGGCTCCTGGCGCATCGCACGGGCTGATGGCGCTGGTGCAAGAGCGCGGATGTTGGTCCCTGAACAGGGTGTCGTGAACACCGGGAGTAGCGGTCCGACGTCAGCGACGAAGCGGCATCCCGAGAACACGGCGCGTGCCCTTCGAGCACCTCAGGGACGG
>Ga0316197_10004186_pt1 | contig 10247 bp, 8 predicted proteins | sample OudBiesiAoxic_MG_FD_204939 | JGI IMG/M metagenome (GOLD analysis project Ga0316197, IMG submission 204939) | Coastal sediment microbial communities from Oude Bieten Haven, Netherlands - site A oxic | ecosystem: Environmental > Aquatic > Marine > Coastal > Sediment | place: Netherlands... | reverse complement strand
CACGCGACACGCGACACTGAGACCATGACGGACGCAACGCACGGCCCGGTGGGCGGAATGGTGAACGGCACCACGGCGATCGTGACGGGCGGCGCGAGCGGCCTGGGCGAGGCCACCTGTCGGCTGATGGTGGCCGAAGGGGCACGCGTCGTCGTCGCCGACATCCAAGATGCCAAGGGCGAAGCTGTCGCCGCCGACCTCGGCGACGCCGCGGTGTATCGCCACGTCGACGTCACATCCGAAGACGACATTCGATCGGTGGTCGACGAGACCGTCGAACGCTGGGGGCGACTCGACTGCATGTTCAACAACGCCGGCATCGTCGGATCCGTCGGTCCGATCGACGAGATGCCGCTCGATGAGTGGCAGTTCTCGATGGATGTGTTGCTCAAGTCGGTCTTCCTCGGCTCCAAACACGCGGCACGGGTGATGAAGCCGCAGGGGTTCGGCGTGATCCTGGCAACCAGCTCGGTCGCGGGGGTGCAGGGTGGGCTCGGTCCACACGCCTACAACATGGCGAAGACGGCGATCGTCGGCTTCACGAAGAACCTTGCCGCCGAACTCGGGCCGTACGGCGTGCGCGCGAACGCGATCGCCCCCGGCAAGCACAACACTCCGATGAACGCCGACGTGCTGTTCGGTGACCCGGACGCGCTCGACCGTTCTCTGGAGTACTTCTCCACCAAGGCGACGCCGCTCAAGGGCCGGGCCGGGCTCGCCGACGACATCGCCGAGGCGGCCACGTGGCTCATGTCGGATCGCGCCGGCTTCGTCAGCGGCCACACACTCGTCGTCGACGGTGGCTTCACGACGGGTTCGGTCGAGGGCGCCGATCCGGGGCGCGGACGCTTCGCGACGCACGAGCCGATGCTGCGCGAGGGCGGCCGACGCGGTCTCTGACCGTCCGCGAAGCTCGGGTCTTTGGTCGGTTGCCCGGTCCGGCCACATCTCGCATACTGATGCTGTGGGCTCGTGGGATGAGCTCCTGAACCAAGGGGGACACATCGTGCGCAAACTCTCGCCATCCGAGGCGGCTGGAATCATCAAACCGATCGACTCGCTGTCGGTGCCACTCGGGCCGGGAGTGCCCGGTGAATTTCTTCACGCCCTCGACAGCCGCGACGACTTCGAGGACTTCCAGGTCAACGGGGCCTTGCTCCCCGACCTGTTCGGAGTGTTCACCAAACCGGGTGTGTCGTACCGGTCCGGCTTCTTCGGGCCGGCTGAGCGATTCCTGCTCAGCGCCGGTGTCGATGTCCAGTTCGTGCCGTCCGACTTCCGGGGCTTCATCAGCATGCTCCAGCAGGTGAACGCCCGCGTGGTCGCGACGATGGCATCGCCGCCCGACGCCGACGGCTGGATGAGCCTCTCGCTGCACGCGGGCGCGCACGTCGCCGAACTGCGCCGCGCCGCCGCCGACCCCGACCGAATCTGTCTGCTCGAGACGAGCGCGCGATTCCCGCGGACACTCGGCATCGAGCCCCAGTACCGCCACGCGATGCACGTCGACGACGTCGACATCGTCGTCGAGGGCGACTACACCCCGATCAACCTCGCCGACGCACCCACCACGGACGTCGAAGCGGCGATCGCCGGGTTCGCATTGCCGTTCATCCCTGACGGCGCAACACTGCAGACCGGCTTCGGTGGGATCCCGAACACGATTGCGATCGCGCTCGCTGACGGGCCCGGCTCGGGCTACGGAGTCCACTCGGAGATGTTCACGAGTGGACTGATGCGTCTGTCCCAGGCCGGCAAGGTCACCAACGAGAACAAGGGGGTCTACAACGGCTACTCGGTCACGACGTTCGCCGCCGGCGTCCCCGAACTGTACGAATGGCTGGACGGCAACGAGGAGGTCCGCTTCCTCCCGGTCGAAATCATCAACTCGCCCGAGATCATCAGCGCCAACCAGAACATGGTCACGATCAACGGTGCGATGGCGGTCGACCTGTCGGGCCAGATCGTCGCCGACACCATCGGCGGCACCCAGTTCTCGGGCATCGGAGGACACGAGGACTTCGTGGCCGGCGCAGCGCTCGAGCTCAGCGACCGGTCGCTCGTGTGTCTTCCGTCGTCGACGTCGGTCGACGGCGAACTCGTGTCGCGGATCACGCCGAAGCTGCCGAGTGGATCCGTCGTCACCACGCCTCGCCACATGGTCGATGTGGTGATCACCGAGCACGGTGTCGCCGAGCTCCGCGGTCTGACGGTACGCGAACGTGCGCGTGCGCTCGCCTCCATCGGCCATCCTGACGTCCGCGACGAGCTGCTCGCGGTGGCCGAGGTCTGGCCGAGCTGACCCGCGCGGCGTCGAGCCGCAGGGCTTCGAATCTGGGAATCGGCCACCGACGACCCAGAATGGTCACCGCGACCCGCATTCTCGCGACCGGCCGCCTCCCAAGAAAGCAGCAGCCCCATGTCATCGCTCATCGAACTGAGTACCAGCGCCACGATCACGCGTGAACAAGCGGCCGCGCATCTCCGGACGATCGCCGACCACCTGGAACGTCACAACGACGTCGAGTTCACACGCGATGGCCAGCGCTACACGGTCGACGTCGCCGACGAAGTCGAGTTCGAAGTCGAGCTCGAGATCGGCGCTGACGGCAACGAACTCGAGATCGAGATCAGCTGGTGACGGTGGCCGAGGCGATCTCCAGTTGAGCCTCGTTCGACTGATCCGTTCGCACTTGGGCCCGTACCGACGACTGCTTGTCATCGTGCTGGTCCTGCAGGCGATCCAAACCGCCGCGGCTCTCACACTGCCGACCCTGAACGCCGACATCATCGACAACGGCGTCCTCGAGGGCGACAACGGCTACATCTGGCGAACGGGCGCGATCATGCTCGGGTTCAGTGTCGTGCAGATCGTGTTCGCCGTCGGCGCCGTCCGCTACGGCGCGCGTGCGGCGATGAGCTTCGGTCGCGACGTCCGACGCGACATCTTCCAACAGGTCAACAGCTACTCCGCGCGGGAAGTCGGCCATTTCGGCGCGCCGTCGTTGATCACCCGCATCACCAACGATGTGCAGCAGGTGCAGATGCTGGTCGTGCTCGCCTGCACGATGATGATCGCGGCGCCGATCACGATGGTGTTCGGAATCGTCTTCGCGATTCGCGAGGACGCCGGCCTCTCGGTGATCATGCTCGTCGCGATCCCGATCCTCATCGCCGTGCTCGCCGTGATCATCACGCGGATGGTGCCGACGTTCCAGAAGATGCAGCTGCGTGTCGACCGCGTCAACGGCGTCCTCCGCGACCAGATCACCGGGATCCGGGTGGTGCGGGCATTCGTGCGTGAACCGGTCGAAGTCGAGCGCTTCGCCGTTGCGAACGACGAGCTGACGCAGACATCGCTGCGGGCCGGGCGCCTGATGGCGCTGATGTTCCCCACCGTCACACTGTTCATCAGCTTCTCGAGCGTCGCCGTGCTCTGGCTCGGCGCCTCGCGCATCGAGTCGGGCGACATGGAGCTCGGGTCGGTCGTCGCCTACCTGAGCTATCTCGTGCAGGTGCTGGTCGCCGTCGTCATGTTGACGTTCATGGTCTCGATGATCCCCCGCGCCGCCGTTGCGTCCGAACGCATCGTCGAGGTCCTCGACACCGACTCGTCGGTCACCCCGCCGATCGACCCAGTCACCTCCGTCCACGAGCACGGAACGGTCGATTTCGAGCGCGTCGGATTCACATATCCCGGTGCCGCCCATGCGGTCCTGTCCGACATTTCGTTCACGGTCCGTCCGGGTCGCATCACCGCCATCATCGGAAGTACCGGATCGGGCAAGTCGACCCTCGTCGACCTCGTCCCGCGACTCTTCGACGCCACCGCCGGAACCGTGTCGGTCAACGGTGTCGACGTCCGCCGCCTCGACCCCGACCTGCTGTGGGGGTCGATCGGCTACGTCCCACAGAAGCCCTACCTGTTCTCGGGAACCGTGGCGTCCAACCTTCGCTTCGGTCGGCCGGATGCCACCGACGACGAACTGTGGAAGGCCCTCGAGGTCGCCCAGGCGGCGGGGTTCGTCCAGTCGATGCCCAAGGGCCTCGAAAGCCCGATCACCCAGGGCGGCACCAATGTGTCAGGTGGTCAACGTCAGCGTCTGTCGATCGCGCGGGCACTCGTGTTGCAGCCCGATCTGTACATCTTCGACGACTCGTTCTCGGCGCTCGACCTGGCGACCGACGCCCGACTGCGATTGGCCCTGCAACCGCACGTCCAGGACGCCGGCGTGCTGATCGTCGCCCAACGGGTGTCGACCATCGCCGATGCCGACCAGATCATCGTCCTCGAACACGGACGCATCGTGGGCCGCGGCCGCCACATCGCGCTCATCGAGACATGTCCGACCTACGCCGAGATCGTCGATTCACAGTTCGAACGCGAGCCGAGCGCATGAGCGACGACACAACCCCCGACAGAGGGTCCGACGACGAGCGCGACATCCTCACGACCACGGGTGCCGAAGCACGACGCAGCAGCTTCGGTCCGGGTGGCGCCGCCGGGATGCCGGCGGAGAAGAGCTCGAACTTCCGCGTCACCGTGCGACGGCTGGGCGAAATCCTCGGCGCCGAGAAAGTGCGGCTCGGAATCATCGCCGTGCTGACCGTCGTGAGCGTCGGCATCATCGTGGTCGGGCCCCGCCTGCTCGGCAATGCGACCGACATCATCGTCGACGGCATCACCGGCGACGAGGGCATCGACTTCGACGAACTCCGCAATCTCCTGCTGTTCCTCGGCGGCCTCTACCTCGTGTCGTTCGTGCTCGCGTACGGCCAGTCGTACATGCTCGCGGGGGTGGTGCAGCGGTCGATGTTCGCGCTCCGTGAATCGGTCGAGACAAAACTGAACCGGCTCCCACTCGCCTACATCGACCGCCAGTCGCGCGGTGATCTGCTCAGTCGCGTCACCAACGACATCGACAACCTCGCGCAGAGTCTCCAGCAAACGGTGAGTCAGATCCTGACCTCGCTCCTCACGCTCATCGGTGTCGCGGTGATGATGTTCCTCATCTCGCCGCTCCTCGCCATGATCGCGTTGGTCACGGTGCCGGCCTCGATCCTGCTGATCAAGGCAATCGGCGGACGGGCCGGACCTCGCTTCGTCGAGCAGTGGCGTCACACCGGCGCGGTGAACGGCCAGGCGGAAGAGGTCTTCACCGGCCACGCGATCGTCAAGAGCTTCGGCCGCCACCGCGACGTCGAGCGACGCTTCGCCGAAGACAACGACAAGTTGTACGAAGCCAGCTACGCCGCGCAGTTCATGTCGAGCCTGATCCAGCCGGCGATGACCTTCATGGGCAACATCCAGTACGTCCTGATCGCCGTCGTCGGTGGGCTCCGGATCTCGGCCGGGGCCATCAGCATCGGCGACATGCAGGCGATGATCCAATACGCCCGATCGTTCTCCGAGCCGCTCACCCGCATGGCGTCGATGGCCACGACGTTCCAGTCCGGCATCGCCTCGCTCGAGCGAGTGCTCGAACTGCTCGACGCCGACGAGCAGAGCGCCGAGCAAGCGCCCACCGTCGATCCGCCGCCGGTGATCGGTCGAGTCGTCTTCGACGACGTCCACTTCTCCTACGTACCCGACCAACCGCTGATCGACGGGCTCGACCTCATCGTCGAACCCGGACAGACCATCGCCATCGTCGGCCCGACCGGCGCCGGCAAGACCACGCTCGTCAACCTGATCATGCGCTTCTACGACCTCGACGCTGGAGCGATCAGTCTCGACGGGCGCGACATCGCTTCATACCCGCGCGAAGAGCTGCGTTCGAAAGTCGGCATGGTCCTGCAGGACACGTGGCTGTTCGGCGGAACGATCCGCGAGAACCTCGCGTACGGCAACCCCGATGCGAGCGAGGACGAGATCCTCGAAGCCGCCAGGGTCACCTACGTCGACCGGTTCGTCGACTCACTCCCCGACGGCTACGACACGATGATCAACGAAGAGGGCGACAACATCAGCGTCGGCGAGAAGCAGTTGCTCACGATCGCGCGGGCGTTCCTTGCGAATCCGTCGATCCTGATCCTCGATGAAGCGACGAGCTCGGTCGACACCCGAACCGAGGTCCTGATCCAGGAGGCGATGAACGCGCTCCGACAGGACCGCACGAGCTTCGTCATCGCGCACCGCCTGTCGACCATCCGCGGTGCGGACGTCATCCTGGTGATGGAGGACGGCCACATCGTCGAGCAGGGCAGCCATGCCGACCTGTTGTCACGGCACGGTGCGTACGCCCGCCTGCACGACGCACAGTTCGCCGGCCAGACGACCTGACCCGCGAACTCATCCGGCCGTGAGGAACGGGTGTTCCGCGAACCGTTCGCCCATCCGCTCGTAGCCCGCACCGTTCGGGTGGAGCCCGTCGGGCAGATCGGCGACGTCGGCAGGTCCGAACAGTTCCCGACCGTCGAGGTAGTGCAACGCGTCGTCGCCGACGGCGCGCCGCCGGTCGACGATCTCGACGAGCAACGCGCGGATCGCCCCCACACTCAGCCGGCCGAGCGCGAGTGGGGCATCGGGATCCGCCACGGAGATCTGCCCGTCTTCGCCGAGCACGGTCGGCCCGGGGGCCGATTCGGCGACCGGGCAGATGATCGGCGAGATCACGAGCAGCGGCGTCAGAGGGTGCCCGTCGCGAACCGTGTCGAGGAAGCCGTGGACCGCGGACGCGAACGTGCGCGCCCGCATCGTGTCGCCGTTCACGACGTTGATCCCGAACTTCAGGCTGATCCGATCCGCGGGCAGGTCCCGGATCGTGCGGGCAGCGAACTGATCGACGTGGCATTGGCCGGCCAGCCCGAGGTTGGTCAGGTGATGACCCGTACGCGTTGCGGCGATGGCCGGCCAGGTTCGTGACGGTCCCTCCGCTTCCATGCAGTGCGAGATCGAACTCCCGTGATGCACCCAGCGGGGCCGGGTGTCGACCGCTGATGCGCGGACGATCGCACCCTCGGGGACCCCGACCGAGTGGACCTCGGCGCCGGCGGCCTGCGGGAGCCAGATCGTGACGGTGCGGACGTCGTCGGCATCGGCGCGGAGCACGACGTCGCCAGGGCCACCGATCGTCAGCTCGGTCGAGCCGTCCGCGAGGTCGACCTCCGCCACGTGACCGAAGTCGGCGACTGCCGAGTCCACGCGGCGACCGGCGACGAGGAGTTCGAATGTCGCCGGTCGCATCTGTCCACCGAGCGACAGTCGCATCGGGGTGGACGTGACGGTGATCTCGTCGGCATCGGTCTCGAACACCAGTCGCACACCCGATGTCATCGCCTCGACGAACGCTGTTTCGACTGGAAACTCGTGGGCGTGCGCCAGCGCGAGGCGGTGGGGACGAACGCCACCGTCCACCACCTCCACGTCGACGGCACCATCGACGCGGATGCGGTCGTCGGGAAGCGGGATCCTCATCGCCCCATTCTCACCCGCCACAATGGGACTTCAGACCCTACGAGCACGCATCGAGGAGGCGCAGGATGCAGAAGTAGGCACAAGGCAGCAGAGACGACACGACCAGATGACCACCTTCTTGACCACCCAGGACGTGCAAGCCCTCCTGCACGTCGACAAGTCGACGGTCTATCGAATGGCCGATGACGGGCGACTCCCGGGCGTGAAAGTGGGGCGCCAATGGCGCTTCCCGGCCGACCGGATCGCCGACCAGCTCGGTGTCCCCGCCACGTCGGCCCTGGCTTCGTACGAACACAGCGGCTCGCTCCCTCACCTCACCGAATTGCTCGATGACGACGCGATCAGGACCATCGCCGAACTGCTCGCCGATCTCTACGGCGTGATGGCGGTCGTGACCGACATGAATGGCATCCCGCTGACGCCGGTCGTCAACCCCTGCGGCTTCTACACCGCCATCGCCGCACAGCCGGCCGCATCCGAACTCTGCATCACCGAGTGGCGCACATTCGCACAGCGACCCCAGATGGCACCCCCGCGGTTCACGCCCTCCCACCTCGGATTCCACTGCGCCCGAACATTCGCATGGGCCGGGACCGAACCGGTTGGCATGCTGCTCATCGGAGGCATCACGCCACCCGACTGGCCCCCGAGCGCTGCGTTCGTCTCCGGTATCGCCGACGCGATCGGGGTTGCCGAGGCGGACATCGAAGCGGCGGTCGATCAGACCTTCGACGTCGCACACGATCGCCAACGGTGGATGCTCCACACGCTGCCGCAGGTCGGCGATCTGGTCACACAACTCCTCACCGCGCAGCGTCGGCTCGCGTCGAAACTCGATGCGATCGCAGACCTCCTGCGCCAACCACAGAACAGAACAGGATCATGAAGCAACTCCTCATCCTCGGAGCCGGCACCGCCGGCACAATGGCCGCCAACAAACTCCGCAAGCGTCTCGACGCCGACTGGGAAGTCACCGTCATCGAGGCCACCTCGGAGCACCACTATCAGCCCGGGTATCTCTTCATCCCGTTCGGGACCTATCAGCGCGACGACGTGGTGAAAGACACCCGCCCGCTGCTGGCCGACGAGATCGAATTGGTGTTCGGCAGCGTCGATGTCGTCGACACCGACACGTCCACGGTGGTCCTCGAGGACGGGACCAAGTACGGATACGACCAGCTCGTCATCGCCACGGGCACGCATCCCCGTCGGGACCAGACCGAAGGCCTCGACAGCGACGAGTACGGCTCGACGGTGCACGACTTCTACAGCCTGGACGGTGCAACCGCGCTGGCAGAGAAGCTCGCCGACTGGCCGGGCGGACGGCTCGTGGTGAACGTCGTCGAAATGCCGATCAAGTGCCCGGTTGCTCCCATGGAATTCCTGTTCCTCGCCGATGCGTTCTTCACCGACCGCGGCATCCGCGACAAGGTCGAGCTCGTCTACGCGACGCCGCTCGACGGTGCCTTCACCAAGCCGGTCGCGGCACAGCACCTGGGCTCGATGCTCGAGTCGCGAAACATCGCGGTCGAGACCGACTTCATGACGATGGAGGTCGACACCGAGCGCAACACGCTCGTCAGTTTCGACGAGCGTGAGGTTCCCTACGACCTGCTCGTCGCCGTTCCGGTCAACATGGGCGCCGACTTCGTCGAACGGTCGGGCCTCGGCGATGAACTGAATCACGTCGAAGTCGACAAGCACACCTTCCTCGCCGACGACCTCGACAACGTGTTCGCGATCGGTGACGCCGCCAACCTCCCGACCTCGAAGGCCGGCTCGGTGGCGCACTATGCGGTCGACGTGTTCATCGACAACTTCATGGAGCACATCGCCGGTCGCCCGATGACCGAACGCTTCGACGGGCACGCCAACTGCTTCGTCGAGTCGGGCAACGGCAAGGGCCTGCTGCTCGACTTCAACTACGACGTGCAGCCGCTCACGGGGAAGTTCCCGGTGCCGGGAGTCGGCCCCTTCTCGCTCCTCAAGGAGACTCGAGCGAACCACATGGGCAAGCTCGGATTCCGCTGGATCTATTGGAACATGCTCCTGCCGGGTCGGCCGATCCCGATGAAGGCAGACATGTCGATGGCCGGCAAGCACCCCGAAGAAGTGGCGAGCTGACCGGTTCGACCACCCACCATTCCAACCGCCAGACCCCACTCGAGATCGAACAACAAGGAGCACCACATGACCATCACCACGATCGCCGGCCAAGAAGTCCACGTCAACGACGAAGGCTTCATGACCGAATACGACGAATGGACCGAAGACCACGGTCGCGAGCTCGCCGCGAACATCGGCATCGATGAGATGACCGACGACCACTGGGCAGCGATTCGTTTCCTCCGGTCCGACTTCGCCGAGCAGCAGGAGACCGCCACGTTGCGACGTGTCGCCAAAGTCGGCGGCATCCCCACCAAGCAGCTCTTCACCCTCTTCCCCAAGAAGCCGGCCAAGAAGATGGCCTACGTCGCCGGGCTCCCCAAGCCCCACGGCTGCGTCTGACACCGACATCTGAACGACCTGAACCCACCCGAATTTCTCGAAAGGAACCACACATGACCACGACCGAAACCACCCCGAGCGTCGTCCCCGACTTCGGCGACGACGACAACGACCGCAAGATCTGCTTCATCTGCTCCAAGGGCACGCTCGACATGGCGTACCCCGCGCTGATCATGGCGAACGGTGCCCTCGGTGAAGGCGTGGAGACCCACATCTTCTTCACCTTCTGGGGCATGGACATGATCAACAAGGACACGGTCGACGACCTCCAGTTCACCCCGCTGGGCAACACGGCGATGCACATGCCTCCCGGATGGGGGAA
>Ga0316197_10004185_pt1 | contig 10249 bp, 8 predicted proteins | sample OudBiesiAoxic_MG_FD_204939 | JGI IMG/M metagenome (GOLD analysis project Ga0316197, IMG submission 204939) | Coastal sediment microbial communities from Oude Bieten Haven, Netherlands - site A oxic | ecosystem: Environmental > Aquatic > Marine > Coastal > Sediment | place: Netherlands... | reverse complement strand
TACGTTAATCATACCATTTGCGACCATAACGGTACTTTACCATGAGTTATTTGTTCGTCAGAAGTTCTACGATGAGCTGAAACGCGACTATGACAGTATCTCCCGTCTCGTCTTCTGTGATGATCAATCCAACTACGCAGAATACCATCTCAAAATGCAGCAGGGTCGAGTTCAAACGATCATAGGTCGAACGCAGGACAGCAGCAGCAGTTTGCTAAAACAGGTACATTCCTTGGAAAACGCCTCTGAAAGTACGCATATCAATATCGAAAAAGAAACACTTGAAATAGAGAATGTTGCTTCCGCTGTTGAACAGATGGTCGCGACGATAGAAGAAGTTGCACGCAATAGTGCCACTACTCTGGATCAGGTCCTTTCAGCAAACAACACCTGCCAAGAAGCGGACACGTGGAGCAAAAAAACTCAAAATCAGGTATCTGCGCTTGTCGACGAGGTAGAAACGTCATTCGAGTCTGCCGAAAATCTGTCCAAGAAACTGACCAGTATTGCCGCCATCATGTCAGAGATTCAGAGCATCGCTGAGCAAACGAATCTACTTGCACTGAATGCGGCAATAGAATCTGCTCGTGCCGGACAATATGGACGGGGATTTGCTGTCGTGGCCGACGAAGTAAGAACACTAAGCCAACGCACTCAAAAAGCGACTGAAAATATTCAGGACTCAATGGGGAGCGTGATGAGTTCTGTTGCCGAACTTTCTGAAACCATGAAACAAGGTCAAAGTGTCGCTCAGGTTTGCATCGAATACACGTCCAATACACAAAGCAAAATTGGCGTACTATCGAGTGTAATGCAGCATATAGAAGATGCGGCAACCCAGATATCCACGGCCACCGAACAGCAATCTGTCGTCGCAAATGATATAAGCCAAAACGTCGCGGCTATCCGAGACTCTTCACAGTGCAACTTAAAAGAGGTGACCGAAGTCGCTGGGCTTACTCGTAATATTAAAGGTAAAGCACAACAACTTGCATCGTTAGGGTTATCTTTTCAAAAATAGCCTCTCAATGTAATCGGTTTACAAGTCAGATCTGAGTGGCGACCACTACGGTTATTCTAGACATTGGACTCAAGAGCGATCTGTTCTTAATGAAGGTACTGTCAACTTATGTGATTGTTGTTAAGTTGTCAGTACCTTAAATGAAATTTATTATTCCCTAAAAACCTTTTTATCGTTGATGCAATGTGTCAATAAGAGAATCAATGTTATAGAGCAACTATTTATTTTACGCGCTCTTCAAACCATACGTTTTAAATTTATCTAACACTATTTTCATTTCTTCAGTTGATAATTCGGGGACATCCGACTGAATAGAAAGAATGTGCAGATACAGCTTCGCTAGTACCTCGACTTCATTTGCCAACCACAACGCTTTTTCTAAATTAATTTCCATGGCTAACATGCCGTGGTGCTGCATCAGAAACGCTTTACTCTCTTGGATTCCTAAGGCCACGTTATCGGCTAACTCTTGAGTACCGAAGGTTGAATACGGTATGCACGGGACATGATCTGTCCCTGTCACAGCGACCATGTAATGTATTGCTGGTATAGCACGGTTTAATATCGAAACCGCCGTCGCATTAACCGCGTGATTATGCACCACGGCATTCAACTCGGGTTTGGCTTTAAAACAAGAAAGATGAAAATGCCATTCACTCGACGGCACCTTATCAGCTTCCGCTTTACCGTCATTATCAACATACACAATCATGCTAGGCGTTAGCTTGTTATATGGGATACCACTTGGTGTAATTAACATGCCATTTTTATAACGGACACTGACATTTCCTGATGTACCCTGGTTCAAACCCAGTGCCGTCATTTCTAAACACGTATCTATAATTTGTTGTGATAGCGTTTCACGGTTCATAACACTTCCTTAAAAGGGGCGGGATCGCCCCAAGAAAAACTAGACATAAGTAGGTTGTTTAAGGTCAGCAAATAGTTCTGAGAGTGCCTCCTCGCTTGCTTCACAAACACCACGCTCGGTAATTAAACCCGTTACGTAACGTGCTGGTGTTACATCAAACGCATAATTCCCACATTGCGTTCCCTTAGGTGCCGTATTAACCCAACGACACTGACCGTCTGCATCTACGCCATACACATGAGATTGTTCTTCTCCTGAACGCTGTTCAATCGGAATTTCATTGACGCCATCAAACACGGTAAAATCGATCGTTGGTGAAGGTAAAGCGACATAAAACGGCACATCATTATCATACGCAGCAAGCGCTTTTAAATAGGTACCAATTTTATTACACACATCACCATTTGCTGTCGTACGATCCGTACCGACAATGCACAAATCTACTTCTCCATGCTGCATCAAATGACCACCAGCGTTATCGGCAATCAACGTATGGGGGACACCATGTGAGCCCAACTCGAAGGCCGTGAGTAGACCTTGATTTCGGGGTCGTGTTTCGTCAACCCAAACATGAATATTGATCCCCGCTTCATGTGCTTTATAAATAGGTGAAATGGCGGTTCCCCAGTCAACCGTCGCTAACCATCCTGCATTACAATGCGTCAAGACGTTAACGACCGACCCAGCGGGTTTATTCGCCGCAATTTTTTTAATGATAGCCAAGCCGTGCTCACCAATTTGTTCACACAATTTAACGTCTTCATCTGCAATTTCTGCCGCGAGTTTATAGGCAGCTTGCTCACGCTCGGTCGGTGCAATTTTGGAAAGATGTCTGTTAACCCTGTCCAACGCCCATTTTAAGTTGATCGCCGTGGGCCGAGTGTCAATGAGCACATCATAACAGGCCGTTAAGTTCTCATCACTTGGGTCTTCCTTCATTCCCAGAGCCATACCATATGCTGCTACCGCACCAATAAGAGGCGCACCACGGACCCACATTTCTCTAATTGCCGTGGCAGCAAGCTTCATCGACGTTAATTGAATGGTTTCTAATTCAAATGGAAGTTTAGTTTGATCGAGTATTTCAACTGTTCGGCCATCTTCTGCCATCCAGACTGTTCGATAATGTTGACCATTAATCTTCATAGTGACCTCTTAACACTGTTCTGCGTAGGATTTAATAGATGCAAAATTTTGATAATTTTTCGCATTTAACATGAGTTCTCTCGCGAGCTTCAACGCCTTACGTTCACAGCAAGCTCGTTGCTCAGGATCAGGCAACTCTTTAAAGTCCGCCACACCAGCAAAGCCAATGATACGGCGGTTTATTTCCATACCTGCGTTCACGATTGTGTCTTCAAGCAGAGTGGCCAAAAACTCGTTTTGAGCCGAGTCCAAAGCCTGTTGCCCTAAGCCGCTTTGGTATAGCGCTACAGGATACGCTTCACCTTCTATTTGGTTATTCCACAGTTGTTTAAAGTGAGCGACAAAGACGTCCCACGTTATATCCATTTGTTGGATTAACCACTGCTGATATTCTTCACATTTCACTGGGTTGGATTCCCAACCTGGCCTTGCAAAATACGCCATGAATAGGTTGCCCATATAGTTACCAATATCAAAGGCCATCGGTCCCATAAAGCCAAACTCAGGGTCAATCACTTTCACGTCTGTATCTGTGACCATAATTGAACCAGAATGAAGGTCGCCATGTAGCAAGGCTTGAGATTCAGTCATGAATTTATATTTATAACGCATAGCAACCTGGATCATCTCTTGGTCCTGCCAAACTCGCTTAACATCTTCATCAAGTTGTGGTGAGGTCCAGTTGTTACGTTCTGCGTCATAATAAGGTTCGGTGAAGATCAGATCTTCCGTGATTTTACACAGCTCATGGTTTAACGAAAATTGAGATACTAACTCTTTTTTATTCTTCGCATTCATCCCTAAGTCAGAAGTGTAAAACAGTGTTTTGGCCAAAAATAAACCCACATTTTCAGCGAGGCTTGGGAAACGTTTTCCAGCGATGAGTTCTTTTCTTAATATGACGTGCGGTGTGAGATATTCCATCGCGAACACGGCCATATTAGGGTCATAAAAATACACTTCAGGGACAAGATCATGGCTCGCAAACCGAGCTTCAATTTCAAGTACGTTATATTCAAAGAATGCTCGTGTTAAAGATAACTGCCAACTTTCTCCAGCCGCGCGTACGTATGGCAATGCTTGTTTTACAATAATTGACTGCTCTAGCCCTTCAACAATAAAGACGAGGTTAAGGTTACCGTCACCCACTTCTTTAACTGTCCATTCGTTTGGTAGACCACCTAACTGAATAGTTTCAGGCAGTTTTTTTTCTAAATAGAACGGTAATGACTCACAGTTTTGCGGTACATACCCTTCTGGTACGATATTCGACATAGCGACCATCCTTTAAAATTGTTGGTCTCAAAGTGGTGAATATCTCACCACTTATCAACCGTTTTTATAACGCGTTAGCTTGTTGCATTGATTAGTTTGGCATTGGCATCCAATCTGGAACCAGCACGGTAGACTTCGAGAATGATGGGATCTTGCTAACTAGGTCATCCATATTTTTGATGTTTTGTTCGTTCAACATCTTTTGAGTGATTAATACTGGCGGTACAGTAACCTGTTTTTCTACCGATTCGCCCTTCATTAACATGGCTAAGGCACGTACGCTTACTTCACCCATTATCGATGGATTCGTCGCGACAGTGGCTACCCATGCGCTGTCTTTTTCTCTCATCGCTTGAATATCTGAGTTAGAAATATCAGCGCTGTAGATTTTGATCTTGTCTGACAAACCGCCTTCATCAACCGCTATTTTTATCCCTTTTGCAAATTCATCATAAGGTGAGAAAGCAACCGTGATATCTGGATTGGCTCTAAAAACCGCCGCTGCTTGGTCAGCAACTTGGTTAGGGATAGGGTTGTTCATCGTACCAAAACGAGCAACTTCAACGATGTTTGGATACTTATCTTTAAACTCTGTAAATACCTCATCTCTGCGGTCAAGTGGTGGAATACCAGGAACATATACGTACGCGGCTTTCCAATCTTGTCCGTTGTCTTGCACCGCTTGCTCTAATGAAAGACGAGCAATTAGATGGTCATCTTGATTGATTTGAGGAATCTCTGGGTTGTTTACATTGACATCAAATGCCACAACCTTAATGCCATTTTGTACGGCCAAATCGGCAAGATCTTTTATTGAATCAGTAAAGCCATGTTGTAAAACAATACCGTCGTAACCCTTCATGATGGCCTGTTCTAATTGGTTACGCTGTAAAGCCGCATCCTGTCTTGCATCATAAACATCAACCTTGAGACCTAATGCCTGCGCTTGACGTTTTACGCCTTTTAAATAAAGTTCTGGAAAATCACCTTGAGACAGGTAACGAACATGAGCGATCTTCATCTCTTTTCCTTCAAAAGGAGATGTTGGTTCTGCATTAACAGCCGTGGTACCCAATGCCCCCATAATAGAGACAGCCAAAGCAATTTTTTGTAGGGTTTTCATTATAATTTCCTTATTTTTATGCACGTTTGTTGGATAGGCCAAAGGTAAACATTAATGCTGCTACCAAAACTAAGCCTTTTATAAAGTCTTGTGTGTAATAGGGAGTATTCATCATGGTTAAGCCATTAAGCAGTACACCAACGAAAAGCGCACCAATAGCTGAGCCCTGCGCATTAGGTCTTGCAGCTCCTAACACTGCAAAGCCGATAAGCGCACCAGCAACGCCATCCATTAACAGCGAATTTCCGGAACTAACATCACCACGTCCGATACGAGCAGCCAATAAAATGCCACCGATGGAAGCGAAAACACCGGATATAACGTAAGCAACATAGCGATAGAGTTTTACTCGTGCTCCAGCTAGTTTTGCTGCTTGTTCATTAGAGCCAATGGCATACATCACACGGCCATGGCGCGTTCTTTCTAAAAAGAGATAGGTGATGACGGCCAGTATCAACATAATGATGACAGGGACAGGAATAATATCGAAAATTCTCGCTCGACCTAGGAACAAGAAGCTTTCAGAAAAAGAACCTGTCGCCGTTTCGCCATCACCCAGACTCATGCCCGCAGAAATAGATCGACCTTGGGTAGGGATAAGTTGCAATCCAAGTAACAAAAACATCATGCCTAACGTTGTGAGTAGGTCCGGAACCTTCATCTGTACCGTCATAAACCCATTAATTAAACCAACCACGACGCCCACGCCAATGGCCGCAAGTATCGCCATTGTGGTTCCACCATCAAATACCACCATGACATAGCTCGCGGTCATCATCGAGAAGGCCGCCGTTGAACCAATGGAAAGGTCAAAACCATCAACTGCCAACGTTGCGGTAACACCCAACGCAAGAATCGCTACGATGGATACCGATTGCAGGATGATCATCATATTAATGGTGCTGAGAAATGCAGGTTCTGCCAGTGTGAAAATAACAAGCATTAGAGCAAGCAAAATCAAAAGACCATATTTAATCGCGAATTCACGCATATCTTTCATTGGTAATGTCCTCTGTTGAGTGTGGGGATTCATCATACGGTTCAGGCGCAGCGGCGATCTGGTTGATGAGGCTTGGCATGTGGATCTCATGAATAAGATGTTCACCAACCATATTGTTGTGGTTAAACACAATTATTCGGTCCGCGATTTCTAGTGCTTCTTCGACATCGGTACATACAGCAATAGTGGTTCGGTCTTTCGCAGTAGAACGTAAGAGTTGACCGATTTGGCGTCGAGAAGAAATGTCGACCCCTTGAAAAGGTTCATTCAGTAAAAGCACTTTGCAGTCATTCAACATCCATCGAGCGACCATTGCCTTCTGTTGGTTTCCGCCTGACAGCGTCAATATCAACTCTTCTTGATCGGTATATTTTACTTTGGTCGTTTCTATCGCTTTACTTACCTGTTGCTTTTCCGCTTTTCGGCTTACAAAACCGAATCTGGAGAACGATTTTAGAAATGGCAAACTCACATTCTGTTCGATAGAAAAATCAGGAACGAGCGCGTTGTTCCCCCTATCCTCTTGCACCATGTAAACCCCATTATCAATGGCATGATGAGGACCGACAGGTGACCATGGTTTCTCTTCTAATTTTAGTTGGCCGCTGACAAACGAGTTCATTCCGAAAACACCTTCAACGACGGATGCACAGCCAGAAGAAAGCAACCCTGTCAGTACGACAATTTCACCTGTTTTGAAATGCAGGTTAAAAGGAAGCGATTTTGCGTCGAGTTGGACCCCTTCGAGATCGAGCATCGCTTTGTCACCTGCTACGTAGGAATGGCGTACTTCTCCAACGGCATGACCAAGCATAGAATCCACAGCACCGTCATAATCAAGTGGTGGTTCAAACCAACCAACAATTTTTCCTTCCCGCAAGGCGGCAATTTGGTCGGCAAGCAATCGGATATCAGACATTCTATGTGAGATATACACAATCGCGACGCCTTGCTCTCGCATTGTTTTGACCGCTTCAAATAGTTTGACGGCCTCTGTCTCTGACAGACTCGATGTTGGCTCATCCAAGATCAGTAATTTGGGTTTATCGGAAATAGCCCGCGCAATCGCAACAAGCTGCCGATCTGCCTGAGATAACTCTGAAACCTGCGTATCGAGAGCGACATCTAACCCGATCTTCTCTGCTAATGGTTTAGCCTGTTTATGAAGCTCTTTTTTAGAGATGAATGTTGAAAATCGTCCGTCGCAAAGTTTGTCTAAAAGTAAGTTTTCCGCTATAGAAAGATCTTGAACAACACCGTCATTGATAATTTGATGGACCGTAATAATGCCCGCATCTCTCGCACTCTGAGGGTTACTGATATCAACGGTTTCACCATTAATGATGACCGTCCCTTCGTCCGCGTGATAAACGCCACTTAAGATCTTAACCAACGTAGACTTTCCGGCGCCGTTCGCGCCCAACAACGCCAGTATTTTCCCACCGTCTATATTAAAGCTCACATCATGTAAGACGGTATTACTACCAAACTTCTTTTTAATCGCTCTAATTTCAATTGCATTGACTACATTTGACATGGAGCACTCCATTTATCCGTGAATGGATTTAACAAAAGTAATCCTAACGCATCAATTGTAAAGTAAACTGTGACAAGACTAGCAGTTTAAAAAATGACCAATAAATAGAGCGTTAATTGGTCATTTTTTTGAACCTAGTCAAATATTACACCTTTTTGTAAAATGACACAGGCATAGGGCCGTAGATCACTGGTGGATATAATCAACTGGCATTCCTTGCTTTTTTTATAAAATTCGTTTCGTTCAAGAAAAAGATGATTATGTTCTGACTCCTCAGATTGTTCGACTGTTATTATAAAATCTTGAGCTGCATCAGTAGGTTGTTCACTATTATCTTGCGCCATAATACGGACAGGTGTGGGCGTAAAAGCGTCGAGTGGTACATGTTTCAAGATGGCTTCTAACATCTGTGAACAATCGATCCCCAACATTGAAATGTGTGTAAACTGACTATTCGATGTCGCAGGGAAATTGGCGTCAACAATCGCCAACGTGTCTCCGTGCCCCATCGATTGTAAGCTATAGAGTAGATCTGCACTAAAAAGTGGATGAATATGTTTAAGCATTTTCTTTACCTTTGTATTTACAGTAATTCAAATGTATATTAGAGTCGTTATTACATCAAGTGGTTAACTTGTTTCTAAAATGATAAATTACTCACTGATGAAAGCCCGGTCACGTATCGATGTCTAAAATGAGAAGAGGTATAGCTGATGACAAGTTCAGAATTAAACAATATCAGCGCATTTAATAGTGATCCCGTTCTCCATGCGACGTGGCTTTATTATCAAGAAGGGCTAAGTCAAACCGACGTTGCCAAGTTGATGGGCGTTTCACGTGTCACGGTTGTCAAATACTTACAGACAGCGCGTGAAAAAGGGTTGGTGCAGTTTGATCTCGACTTAAAGGCATTTTCTTCCATAGAGCACGCCTTGAAAATCAAAGAAAAATTCCAGTTAAACAGCGTAGTTATCGTGCCAGATGGTGAACAGGCGACACAACGTGAAGACTCCAAATTGATGCGTGAACGGCTGGCTAAAGCGGGCGGTATGTATTTAAACCAGACTATTGAAGATAACGACATTCTCGGAATAGCATGGGGAAGAACAATACATCAAATGGGAAATGTGATGACACCTAGGCAGTGTAAGAATGTCACTGTGTTGCAAATGTTAGGTTCTATGCCCTCTCAACCCGATTTTACTACGATTGAATCGTCTTCTCAGATTGCCAACAAACTTTCAGGAAAAGTCATCAGCTTGCACGTTCCTGCGGTTGTTTCCAGTTCCCGTTTGGCCGTAGAACTGCAAGCCGAACCAATTATTCGCTCCAACTTTGAAGCCTTAACGAAATGCAATAAAGCACTATTTGTAGTCGGTAACGTTTCGGAAGAAAATCCGTTAATTCGAGTGGGTGTTATCTCTAAAAAAGAGATGCAAACATACCGTGAAATGGGCGCAGTCGGTGTTATCTGTGGTCGTTTTTACGATAGATACGGGCAACCTGTTGTTGCCGAGGTTGATCTAAGAGTTTTAGGTATAAATCTCGCGCAGTTGCGACAAATTCGTAGCCGAATTTTTGTTGCAGGTGGTCAACGTAATTATGCGGCAACGCTAGGCGCTATTTTAGGCGGTTACGTGTCCGACTTGATGATTGACGAAGAGACAGCAGAGTACTTATTAGCCTGCGATGCTTCAACGGAATAGATCAATTAGGGCGATAATTCCATTTTCTGATATTGATGGATAGAACCTACTCTAAAATTTTATGTATTTCGGAGTATTCTGGACTCCCTTTTCCAGCTCAATATTTATACGTTTCCTGTCGAATTATCGAGCTTACCCAGTTTAGACCACCACGCAGAGTCTATTTGTGTCATTCGAACTTTCACGCCTTTCACTCTTATTTTCTCTCAATACAATGTGATTTGTTTGCCAATAATGTTTATTTTTATCCCCAATAAAACAGTGAGATCATAGTAATTGACATTATTGTCGGATAAATAGTGACTAAGGTTGATATAAATCCCATTTTAATTAAACATGTCAGTTTTATTGGTTTGGTGGATGATTATGAGAGAATTATCAGAAGTTGGATCTTTTTTGGAGTTCCTTGGTGATGCGATTCTAATCGCCAATGATGCCTCCGACATTGTCTATGCGAATTCAGCCTGCTCTGCACTATTTGGTTATTCTCAATCAGAATTAATGTCCATGCACCTTGACGACCTAATACCGGCGTCCTCTGCAGAAAATCATAGGCATAAAGTTAAGCAG
>Ga0316197_10004184_pt1 | contig 10256 bp, 4 predicted proteins | sample OudBiesiAoxic_MG_FD_204939 | JGI IMG/M metagenome (GOLD analysis project Ga0316197, IMG submission 204939) | Coastal sediment microbial communities from Oude Bieten Haven, Netherlands - site A oxic | ecosystem: Environmental > Aquatic > Marine > Coastal > Sediment | place: Netherlands... | reverse complement strand
GCTTTCACCGATTCAAATTCTGGCATCGCCCCTTTCTCGATATCATAGACATAGACGAGGTGGGTGCCAAAACCGGAGAGCACCGGCCCGTGCCATTTCCCCGCCTCCAACTGCATCACCGCCTCGGCAAACCCGGAGCCCATCTGGCGGCTGATCTCAGCTTCGGTGACGGATGGGTAGTACGACTTGAGCATCAATCGGTCGCCCGCCTCCAACGTCTCCGGATCTGGTTCGCCCGCCGCGATCAATTTCTCCAACTCGGCCTTGGCATCCTCGACGGTCGCGTCCTTGCGGGTGTCCGGATTGAAGAACACCTGGCTGAATGTGATCTGATCGGGCGCCCGGTAGGTCGCGGCATTGTCGGCAAAGTATTTCTCGAGTGCGGCATCCTCCGGTTCGATCGCCTGCGCCAGGTCACTGGTCAGAAACTCCAACTTCTGCGCCATGCGTCGCCGGGTGATCGGGTCGTCCTCGCCCAGCCCCATCGAGACCGCCTGGCGGTAGAGGACTTCTTCGCGCACGTAATTCTGGACCAGGCCATCGATCTCCTGGCGGGTCGGCGGGCGATTCCAGCGCTTCTGCCATTCGCTGATAAAGGCATCGATGCGCCCCGCATCGACATGGATCTGGTTCTCAGAGACCTCCTCCTCCGGCTCACCAAACAGAAAAAAGGCGGCGTAGATGCATCCGCCTATCAGGAGGAACTGCACCAGCGGTTCTTTAAAGAATCGGATGATGATATTGGATTTTGGCATCTGCCTGTATCTAGATTATTCTAGCGGAGGTTTCAAGGTCCCGGATGAAGAGAGGCGCGATTCGTCACTTGGGGTGCCCCACTCATCCAGCAGGCACCGCAAAGATCGTGATGAATGCCAGCACGCACGCGATCGCCACCACCCCGACGCGTCCAGGCGTGGATTTGCAGACGGTCACCGCCACGAGGCATTGCAGCAGGTAGTAAAAAGCAAAGGCGCGCGACGCGATCGCGAGGATCTCTTCGGTGCTCGCTGACCAACACAGCGCAATGGCACCGCCGCCGACGAGGATGGTGCCAAACTTGGACTTCAGGTGACCCTGCGTCGCCTCCTCCATGTTCCCGGTGGCCCCGAGCGTGTCCGCCACCGCGGCCGAGAACTGGCTCATGGCGGCCGCGATGATCAGCGGCGCCACCAGCAGGGCCGAGGCCGTCCCCGCCAGCTTGATCAGGCTGTTGTCATCATACTGACCGTCCAAGGTATGCACCAGGGGCGTGGCCACAGCGATGAACACGAGGTAGACCGCCGTGGAGATGATCTGCGACCAGCGGGACGCGCTGACGCGGGTGTCCGCGTCGAACTCCTCCCCCAGGTAGCGTGTTGTCTCGAAGCCCTGCACCACAATGAGCGTTCCGGCAACGATCGTCAGGATCTCCCAGGCGCTGTGCGGAGTCGACTCCGGCATCACAATGCCTCCGCTGGCGCCCATCGCCTTCACGTCGTAGATGGTGAACCCTGCCAGGAGTAGCACGATGATCAGGAGAGTGATGTAGAGGCCTATCTTCTCGAGTTCGCCCAGGCTGCCGAGCCCCTTGGTCAATCCAATCGTCATGATGATGACGATCACGGCGGTGGTGAGAATATTTTCGTTGAGTTCGGTGTCGGCGTTCAAGCCCCCAAGCACGAACGACGACAGAATGTGCAGGTAGAGGCAGACCGAGATGATATAGGCGGCGACCAGCGCAAGATCCGAGGCCCGCTCGAGCGACAAGGTCGACTCGGGTGGCTTCTCAGCAAGCACCGGTTCGGCCCGCCGGATGTTGAACCGGATCACCGAGCCGACGGCGTAGGCGAAGGCGCAGACCGCCGCCATGGCGAAGACAGAATATTTGCCCACCGCCCCCGCTAGGATCGGGACGATGACAAGGAACCCGCTACCGAAGATCGAAGCCAGCGGCGTACTCGTTGCGTCAATGACTGGCTTTTTTGATTGACTCATGGTTCGCAGTTTCCAGTTCCAATGGCATGCGGAGATCGGACCGCTGCCGGTGCTTGAGCACTTCTTCAATGAGACCGCTCATGCGATTTCAAAAACTCTTCAGACGGCGATTCTAATCCGCCCCGGTAAATTCTAGTCCTATCAATCCCACGGATCCAAGTCAACTTTCTCTCGTGAAGCTCTCTTGGAAATCCGATAGCCCCAGACCCGGAATCATCACGGATTCCCCCCATCGATTTTCCGCAGAAACCGTGGATGAGGTGCTGGAGGCATGTTAGAGTGGAGTAGGACGTGGAGCGGAAGCGGGGTGCCCGGATTCACCGGCCAATCTGCAATCTGGCCTGGCAGCGGCGGCAGCGGCGCCCTGCATTCCCGAGCATCGAATGGCGATCGCGGGCTTCACGCGCCCGGCCGGGGCGCCATCGTGATTGGCGAGGAATCCGGTGGTTCCGCTCGTTCCTCATTTCACCACCTACATTCTGATACCCGTTCAGGGTCGGGCGACACCTGGCCTAAGTCCGCGCCGTTCTCGAACCCTGTCTCGCTAAATCGGGACCTGCTCGCGTGAGTAGAATCACTCGAGAAGATACTTCTGCAGAAACTGGATCACAACCTGTTGAGAGATGTCACGGTTCTCCTTTTTCCGATACCCGTGTCCCTCGTTCAAGGCATTCAGGTACCAGACGTCCTTCTGTTTCTTTCTCAGAGCAGCCACTATCTGCTCGGCCTCAGTCACCGGCACACGCGGGTCGTTCTGTCCTTGGATGACCAGCATCGGGATATCGATTTTATCGACGTGATTGTTGGGGCTGATTTTTTCCAAGTGCGCACGCATCTCCGGATCGCGTTCGTCGCCATACTCGACGCGTCTCAGATCGCGCCGGTAGTCCTGGGTGTTCTCCAGGAAGGTGACGAAATTCGAAATGCCGACGATATCGACCGCCGCCTTCAGGCGGTCGCTGTAGAACACCGAGCTTGCCAACACCATGTAGCCCCCGTAGCTGCCGCCATAGACCGCGACCCGGCCCGCTTCCAGATCCGGCTGCGTCGCGATCCAATCCAGCAGGGCACCGATGTCCTTGACCGAATCCTCGCGTTTGAATCCGTTGTCGAGATCGATGTATTCCTTCCCGTAACCCCTCGAGCCGCGAACATTCGGCGCGATCACCGCAACCCCGAGCGTATCCATCCACATCTGGAAACCAGCCGAAAATGAAGGTTGGAATTGGCCCTCTGGCCCGCCGTGAATGTAGACGACTACCGGGAACGGCCCCTCGCCCTCCGGCCGGTAGACAAAGGCCGGGATCTTGCGATCGTCGAAGGTCGGGTAGCGGATCAACTCCGGCTCGGAAAAGGTAGAGGTATCGAGTCCCCCGACTTCACTGTAGGTCCAGCGGGTTAGATCGCCGGTAGCCAGGGGATCCTCACCGAGATCGAGGGTGAAACTGTCGCTCGGTGAACGTGCCGTGTTCAGGGTCATCCCAAGCCGCTTGCCATCCGGGCTGAACTCCAACCCTCCGACCAGACCAAGCGGCAGTCCGTCTACTTTTCGGAACTTGAAGGTCGTCGGGTCGAGGAGATATAGCACTTCCTGTCCGTCCTCATTGACGGTGAAGGCAAGTCGATCGCGACCCGGGCTCAGGGTCGCAGACTCGACATTCCATCGCAGCTCAGGCGTAAGAATTCGGATCTCGTTCCCCTCGAAATTGCGATGAGCCAATTGGTTGAACTCGCTCTTCTGGTTGGTGATGAAAAAGAATCCGTCTCCGCTCCGATCGTAGCCGACCGGTGAATTGACCGAGGGGTTCTTCCCCGCTCCGCCTTCCAATAATGAAAGCTCCTTGGTATCCACTCCGAGCACATGGATGCGGGAATCGCGGGCGCTAATGTATTGCCCGACCAGCAGACTCGCCCCGTCCGCGCTCCATTCGCTCGGCCCCCAGTAGCTGCCATCCGGCGACTCTAGGATGACTTTCGCCAATTCCGGTTTGTCGGGTTCCATCACCCAGAGGTCGTTCGATTTCCCGTTTCTCCGGGTGCTGCGATAGGCCAGCCTGCTCCCGTCACGACTCCACTCGATCGATCCGTTCCTCGATTTCCCGTCGGTAAGCATCCGGCTCTCGCCGGTTTTTGGATCGAGTAGATAGATTTGTGAAAACTCGCTGCCGCCGGCGTCCATGGTGAAAGTCAACTCGTCGCTGCCGTCCCGGCGCACCACGCTGCCAACCGGCTCTGCGAAGAAGGTCATCTGCCGCCGCGCGCCCCCCGGCTGATCGACTTTGTGAATCTGGCTCACGTCACCGAATCGGGTGGCAATGAGCAGGCTCCTCGAATCCTTTGTCCAGTCGAGTAGCGGTGCATTGCGGACATTCTGGTACCGGTTCAGCGCCTCCACGATGGTCCGGGGAATCTCCGGGATGTCTTCGAGGATCAAATTGCCGTCGTTGAGTGTCCGGCGCGCCACATCTTCGGCGGCAGCAGAGAAGATGAGGGAGAATGCAAATAGGGTCGTGAGCGTCAGATTCATGGTAGTTGCGCTCCCAGTCCAACAGGCTTGCGGCGTCGAGTCAACACGGCCGTCTTCGCTGCAGGGGAATCGCGACTTCAGCGAACAGCTGTAGATTCTCTAGAGAGCGATCCGATATTTCCACGCTTGCCCCTCACCAGCTGGACTGCTGGCGAGGGGCGCGATGGAATTATCTGCACCCGTGATCAGGATCTTTTGGAACCCGCGCGCGCATCGAAACCAGAATTCACTGGAGTCGCTCGTATCGGGGAAGCCTACTCAAAGATTCGCTGCACCCGGTAGAACTTTGCCTCCGGATCCAGGATGTCGCTGGTCGTGGCTGGCTGGCCGTCGCCAGAGACCGGGGTTCCGAAGTCCACGAAATCATCGAGGTCGATCGGCGAGGCCTGCACTTGGTACAATTTCCCGTTCTCGGTATCCCAGCTGAGCTGCAGGCCATCGGCAAGCTCCGCGTCGATGGTGTCGTAGGGTTGGATGGAGACGGTCGCGAGGCTGAGATCGTCGATCAGGACCTCGCCGCGTGCCTCGTCACCTGCGACCGCGCCGGTAGCGCCGAAGATCTGGATGTAGGCGGTCACGGCCTCTGCGGGTGGGACCAAGCCGGTCACCTTGATCTCTTTCCACTCGCCATCACCACCCGTAAATGGTGCAAATTCGGTTCCGCCCGGCAGGATGATGTCGCCGCCATCGAGCCACTGCACCCGGAAGTTCTGGACGTAGCTGACACCGCTGCTGACCTGCTTCGCCCAGAAGGAGAAATCGTAGCTCTCGCCCGGCGTGATGAATCCGCCGACATTACCGACGTTCTGCTGGATCTCAGAGTTGTTCGGTGTGCCGCCGCCATCGTTCTGGACGGCGATCCGGATCGAGGCATCCCCGGTCCGCGCATCGGTCGTGATCCGCGTCGGCGGCTGATTGGAAGCACTGAAGCAAGTCCAGAAGTCGGCACAGGGTGGATCGCTGAACCCTTCGTCTTCGAAGCCGCCGTTCTGAGTAGCGCTCTCCATGACGAGCTCGTTGACCTGGACCCGGTAGAACTGGGAGTCGCCAGTGACGACAGCCGAGGTGGGCGAATCGCCGATGACGGCCTCGCCGACGTCGTCCCACTCGATGCCGTCGTCGGACGACTGCGGCTGGTGGATTAGGTTTAAATCTTCGGCTTCCCAACTGAGCACGGTGGCGAGTTCAATGTTCAAAGCGAAGATGCTGTCTACCGGTCGGATGAAGCTGATGTTATCGTAGCCGACCGAGGAGGCGGGGCCCCACAGCGGCACGACTTTGATCTGGTCTGCAGCGGGATCGATCGTCACATCGAACGAGTATGTCTCCCAAGTGCTCCCATCGCCGATGAGGTCTGGGCGCAGATCGTCGGTGTCACCGAGGAAAGTCGTACCATCAAAGAATTCGATCTTCAGGCCGCCGATCATGTCACCGGAGATGAGTCGCATGTCCTGCTGGAAGGTGACTAGCTGGCCTGCTTCGAGCCCGAGGTCGGCCAAGGCGAGTGGCGCGCCGCCATTGGCGACCCAGATGGCAAAGTTGCCCTCGGTGCCATTGGTTATGATGCCGTATCCGTCCGGATTGCCGCCCTCGTTCGGGTATTCAAAGGTCGAATCACCACCGATTTCGAGCCAGCCAGCCGAGCCGAGCGCGAAATCGCCATTTGGGATCGAGGGAGGGATCGGGCTCGGGTCAACGCAGATGTTGTCGTAACCGATGACCGAGCCGGCACCCCACAGCGGAACGACCTTGATGCCGTCGACGTCCGACGGGATAAGGACGGGAAAATTGTATGTCTCCCAGGTGCTACCATCGCCGATCGTCGGTGGGAAGATATCTCCGGTGCTGCTGGCAAAATCCGACCCGATGAAAAAGTCCACCTTGAAACCGCCGATGGTGTCGCCGGACATGATCATCATGTCTTGCGAGAAGACGTAGGTATCGCCGGCGCTCAGGCCGAGAGAATCGAGGGTGATGGTCTCGCCGCCGTTGGCAACCCAGATACCGAAGCCGCCATCGCCAGCGCTGTGGTCGATCAGACCATAACCACCCGGATTCCCTCCGGAATCGGGGTAGCTGAACGAGTAGGTGCCGCCGCCGCTGTTCTCCTGCCAGCCGTCGCCGTTAGGGCTTGAAAAATCGCCGTTGGGGACGAGGCCAGCCACAGCGGTGGCGCTGAGGACGCCGCTGGCAAGGGCGGCGAGTGCGAGGATTTTAAAGGGGGGATTCATGTAGGTCATTACGCTTAGTCTGTGGGTTCGGGTTAAAAATTGGTGAAGCGGCAAGAAATGCTCTCGATCTTCCCGGCCCGCGAGAACAGCTGCGCGCTGGTTTTCGGATCGAGGCGCCGGCCCTTGATTTCGAGCAATTCGCCGTTGGAAAAGAGCACTTCGATCGTGTCCTCGTCCCCGGCCTGGTAGACGAACGGAATCTGGAAGAGAGTGAACGCGAAACCGCCCTGGGGGATCGGGAGGCTCTCAAAATCCCCATCCAGATTGAAGAACAAGAGCTCTCCCGGTTCGGTGAGGAGTTCTCTGCGATCGAAGAGCTCCATCTGGAAACGGACGCACCCGTCTTCGATTGAGATGCCGATTTCCGCAAAACGCGCGAGGATGTCCTCCTTCACTTGGCCGGTCATCCCGGGTTGTTTGACGCCGGCGTTCTCCGGCGTGTGGGAGTATGGGTCCGAGGGGAACGCGCCGTACTCGGTCGGGGACTTTTCGGCGCCGATGCCGCGTTTGATCGCGGCAAGGTGCGCTTTCAATGCGGCGAGCGTCTCGGCCGGGGCACCAGCTTTGACCGCGCGGAAGTAGATATCGGACACGGCGAGACCTAGCTTCGAAACCATGTGCCAGTAGATCGATCCCAGCCCCTCGTAGGCGAAGAATGTGCCAGATCGACCGGTAAACTGGCGGTGGCCGAAGATGTCGTCAAAGGTCGTCACGAGTTCGGCGCCGTGGCTCGCTACTTCACTAGCAAAGCCCGCACCGAGCCGGTCGAGCGCGGCGCGCAGGTCGGTCGAGTTGCGGAAGTCACCGTTGAAATGCACTCCACCGCGGGTGTCGCGGACGACGATCTGTGTGCCGCCTTCACGCAACAGTTTCTCTAGCAGCGGATTCGCATCGACTGCCGCTGGGTCGATCTGATTCTTCTCGAGGAAGCCTGGCAAGCTCCGGTCCGGATAGAGCACGTAGCTGTCCTGGTTCTGGCGGTAGAGCTTGCTGGCGCGGAGCGCATCGAGCACTTCGACAGCCTCATCGGCGTTCAACAGATCGGCACTCAGGGCGGCAACTTGCCCTTCGAGCATTTCGTAGAGCGGCTCGACCCCGATGCCATCGTCTTGCCAATCGAGCAAGTTGTAGGCGTGGTACAGGCCGTCCGTCCGGCGGTTGTGCCTGATCGTCGCCTCGAGATGGTCGCGGGCGTTCTGGAATAGTGCCAGGCAATCACCGCGGCCCACCTCGACCATCTTACCGCTTAAGCCTCCGTCGTAGAGCGATTGCCGATACGCGCTACCAGCTTTGGAGAGTGCTTCGACGAAGCTCTGCCGCGCCTTCTTGTCCAGCTCGACCACCGCTTGCGCCACCACCTTCTGGATCTGTTCCAAGAACTCGGCGACCTCCTTCGAGACCTGGAATGTGTCGTCCGCCGCGTCTGCGAGCCACGCGTGCATGAACTTGCACCAGCGATGCAAGTAGCATGCGGTCACCATCGACAGCCCATTGCCTACCAGTGCGTTGTTGGCATCATTCCACTCCGGGCGCTGGGTGTTCAGCCAGATCCCGCCGTCGGGAATGAAGTTGGAAAGCTTGGCGAGCGAGAGCGTGAGGAATTTCTCAACGAGGGTGACACGGTGGATTTCGCCGCGCCCGTCGGGGAGCAGTTTTCCATCGGCACCAAGTTCGGAGACGCGCTGATCAATCTCCTCCGCGGCAGCGGAATCGAACTCGATCGTGTTGCGCGGATCCTTTCTGATCTCTTCGAATGCTTTGATGCGGTAGGGGACATTGGCGTGGGTGAACACGCGTTCTCCGAGCAGGCGGTCGAGTCCCCGTGGGTAGAACTCGCGGCTCCACTCGAGAAGTTTCAACAGGTAGATGATCTGGTGATCCCCCCAGTAGCCGATGTTGGCCCACGGGTCGTCCGGGCTCGGCGCCTCCCAATCGAATCCGTCGCGCGAGACGCGATACGGGTTGTAGCCGTCAGCGGTCGTGGCGTTGACGAAGCGGCAGATCATGCCAGTTGAGAACTCGGGGAATGAGAGCAGCAAGGCTTCCCAGTTCTGGAACAGGTCGCGCCAATTGCCCTGGTAGCTGAGGTTAGTGCGCCCGCTCTCGGATTGCAGATCGATCGAAAAATGATTCCACGGGCGCGTCGGATCGCCGTGGCGGCGGCTGAACGCCAGTGGGAGATATTCCAATCCGAGACGCGTCAGATCTGGGTCGTCGAACTCTGCAATGGCAGATTGCAAGTCGCCGATGCTCAGCGTTTCCGGCAGCTTGGCGAGGAACTCCACGTTCTGCCCCGCGGCGTCTCGGTTGAAATTTGCCACGAAGCGCCGGAAGTCGTCAGCATGCACCCGGTAGCCATCTAGCGGCACCCCGCCGCGCATGACGTTGAAGACGGTGTTGGACAAATGGCGATTGCACAGGCGCCGGTTCGCGCCGGATTGGATGGCGTCCGACGACGAGAGGATGCGCAGAAATTCCTGCTCGCTCGCTACGATGTCGGCGGCGATCTCGAGCGCGGGATCAGGCGTCATCTTCAGCCACTCGTCCAAGCCGATCACGGCAGCGTGATCCTGGGCGAGTTCGGCGACGATCTGCCATTCGAGCACCTCGCCCGGCGCGAGTCCGACCGATTGCTTGAGAAGAAATGCGCCACGTTTGCCGCGCACGTCAGTTTCGGATTGCAAGGTCTCGCCAGCGCGGAATGCGGAGATCTGCGCCGGGCTGAGGAGGATCGCATCCGGGCTCAGGCCGCTCTGCCAGACGGTGGTGGCTTTGAGCCCTTCGCTCGGTTCGGCACGGTCGGTCGGGATCGAGCTCAGGTAGAACAGACCAATGTTCGATGCGGGGACGAGTTCGCTCTTCTTGTAGGCGTTGGCGAGATTGCTGAAGCGCATCAGGAACTCGCTGTCGATGCCGTAGGGGAGGAGGTTCTGCAGACCGTCGAGAAGCTCGATCGGACGTGCCTCAGCGCCGATGTTTTCAAGGCGGCAGCTGCGCACGAATCCGAATCGCTGGCTGAAAGTCCACCTGTAGCGGAAGCTCAAGCCGCGCGTCTCGTTGATCTCCTCGAACACGAGCTTGCTGCCCAGCGGCGTCTTGTAGAGGTTGCGGCGAACCTCGTCGGTGCCAGCTGAGTGCGCAGCAAACGGTTCCCAGAGCTCGCTGCCTGTGCGGATCAGCGTTGTCGACCCCGTGTCACTGCGCGCGGCAGTGATCTGGTCATCGGCGGCATACGGAAACAGTGCGCGGTCAGCATTGCGCCGCCCAGCGGTCAGCGCACCGCTGCTCGAGACGAACATCCAGTGATCACCGGCACCGACCACCGACATGAAAAAGTCGTCCATCAGCTGGCTGTTGGCGATGCGGTAGTAGGACTCGCCATCCAAGGTGACGTAGTCGCCGCTTACCTCTCGATTGTTTTTGCTCATCGTCCGATCACGCACCGAGTTTGCCGCGCCGCGCCTCCAGCTTTCCCCTGGTCTCGTTGGCGTTCTCCTCCGTGATCTCGTAGTTCCACATCACGA
>Ga0316197_10004183_pt1 | contig 10256 bp, 10 predicted proteins | sample OudBiesiAoxic_MG_FD_204939 | JGI IMG/M metagenome (GOLD analysis project Ga0316197, IMG submission 204939) | Coastal sediment microbial communities from Oude Bieten Haven, Netherlands - site A oxic | ecosystem: Environmental > Aquatic > Marine > Coastal > Sediment | place: Netherlands... | reverse complement strand
CCGGCCCGTGTCGCCGACCAGAACGACTCGGTGCCGATTCCGTTGGGGGAGACGGCGCCGATTCCGGTGACCACGACACGGCGCCCGCGCTCCGGTCTTCTTCGTGGGGGTTGAGACGCCATCTGATATTCAGTCTAGCAAACTCAGGTGGTGCGAGGATCGTGGGGGCGTCCCCAAGGGTCATCGCCCAGAGGGGCTACGCCTAGTTTGTTTCCATTGCCGAGCCCTCCGATCAGGGTCGGCGGTGATTTCAACGTGGGCGTAGCGTGCCCGTCGTTCCGGGGCTTCGACGGGGCTCAGCCCAGGGGGGGGGTGTTCGCGGGGTCCTTTGCGGAGTCGGCGGGGCACCCATGCGTCCCGCGCGCAGGTGCCCGCCCCCGTTCACCGCGCCAGGAGCAGCAGAGGCTACAAACCGTGATGGGATGGGCGAACCCCCGAGATCGGGAGTGCAAAAGCGGGCGCCGAGCACGGGACGGCATGGGTCGACGCGCAGCGAGGCCCCGCGACCCCCCCCCTGGGCTGAGCCCCGTCGAAGCCCCGGAACGACGGGCACGCGGGCAATCGATCGCAGGTCGATGGTCAGGTCAACGTCAACCCCAGCTCTCCGCGTCACCAAGAAAAACAAAGCGCCGCACGGGGCGGCGCTTTGCTGTCGACGATGATCACGACCCTTCGCGGGCCGGATACGTCACTTCTTGAAGTAGGCGGCGTTCTTCTCGGTGAATTCCTTCCACTTGTCCGGTACGGCGTCTTCCTCGAATATCGCCTCGACGGGGCACGCGGGCTCGCAAGCACCACAGTCAATGCACTCTTCGGGGTCGATGAACAACATCTCGGAGCTCTCGAAGGCTTCGTTGTCCTTGGTCGGATGGATGCAGTCGACGGGGCAAACGTCGACGCAGGCCGTATCCTTGGTGCCGATGCAGGGTTCAGCGATCACGAACGTCATGGAACTGTCCTCCGTTGGCTGAGCGTACCTTGCTTGCTACGCGCGCGATGCCAGCCCGGCCCGGGCGCGGCGGTGAGAATATAGTCCGAGACTCGATTCCGGGCCTTGACCTCGGTCAAACACGAGCCGCTTACGACTTGCTGGCCTGCTTGGCGACGGCCTCGGCGGCCTTGCGGGCGGCCTCGGGGTCGCCCAGGTAGTAGTTGCGGATCGGCGTCAGATCGTCTTCCAGTTCGTAGACCAGCGGGATGCCCGTCGGGATGTTCAGTCCGACGATCTCTTCCTCGGAGACGTCGTCCAGGTACTTCACCAACGCGCGCAGGCTGTTGCCGTGAGCGCAGATCAGCACCTGGCGTCCGCTGCGGATGTCCGGGGCGATCGTCTCGTGCCAGTACGGCAGGAAACGATTCACCGTGCACTTGAGCGATTCCGACAGCGGGAGGTCGTCGACGGTCAGTCCCGTGTAGACCCTCTGCTTGCCTGGATAGCGGTCGTCGTCCACGGTCAGGGCCGGCGGCGGCGTGGCATAGCTCCGGCGCCAGAGCTTGACCTGCTCCGCGCCGTGCTTCTCCGCCGTCTCGGCCTTGTTCAACCCCTGCAGCGCCCCGTAGTGACGCTCGTTGAGCCTCCAGTGACGGATGACCGGGATCCACATCAGATCCATGCCGTCCATCACGATCCACAGCGTGCGAATCGCGCGCTTCAGCACCGACGTGTAGGCGACGTCGAAGGCGTACCCGCCCTCTTGCAGCAACCGCGCCGACGCCTCCGCCTCGCGGACTCCCTGCTCCGTCAGGTCGACGTCGGTCCAGCCGGTGAACCGGTTCTCGAGATTCCAGGTGCTTTGCCCGTGTCGCAACAAGACCAGTTTCTTCATGGATTCACTCCACCAGGAAGGGTTCGTCTACATCGAAGCACCGCCTGCCCGGCACGTCAAGCCTTGGCCGGCGCGCGCGCGCCATGTAGCCTGTCGGCGGGTGGTGTGATGGGTAAGGTCCGGACCAGAGCGATCGATTCGAGGCGCGCGCAGCGTACCGCGAGCTTGCTGGTGCGGGAACGCGAGTTGTGGACGGGGGGTATGACTCGGGTCGCCGGTGTGGACGAGGTCGGTGTGGGCCCGCTGGCCGGTCCCGTCGTGGCGGCCGCGGTCGTTTTCGAGCCCGGATCAGAGATTCACGGTGTCGACGATTCGAAGAAACTGTCTGCCGAACGCCGCACGGCGCTCGCCGTGGAGATTCGGCGGCTCGCCGCCGCCTGGGCCGTCGTCCGGGTCGAACCCGAGGAAATCGACCGGATCAACGTCCTTCAGGCCAGTCTGATGGCGATGCGCCGGGCCGTGCTCCTGCTCGACCCCCGGCCGGAGCACGTGCTGGTGGACGGCCGGGCGATCCCGCAACTGACCATCCCGCAGGAGACGTGGATCAAGGGTGACGCGCGTTGCTTCGCGATCGCCGCGGCGTCCATCCTGGCCAAGACGAGCCGCGACGCGATGATGGTGGGCTACGACGACGAGTTTCCCGGCTACGGGTTCGCCTCGCACAAGGGCTATCCGACGGCCGCGCACCGCGAGGCGATCCGGCAACTGGGACCCTCGCCGATCCATCGCCGGAGCTTCACGCTTCTGCCCGCGAAAACCCTCTTCGACTGAGCTGCGACAGCCGACCGGAAAGGTCCAGAACGCTCGCCGGTCCGGTTGGAAATCGCCGGGGCCCTATCCTATAATCCGCGCCCGCGCACAACGCGCGCGTCCTTCCCAGGGATTCTCCGGAGACCAGTCGTGAACATACACGAGTTCCAAGCGAAGGCGATCTTCCACAAGCACGGCGTCCCCGTTCCCAGAGGAAAGGTGGCCCACTCCAGCGACGAAGCACGCGCCATCGCCGAGGAACTGGGTGGCCACGTCGTGGTCAAGTCGCAAATCCATGCCGGTGGCCGCGGCAAAGGGACTTTTCGTCGCGAAGACGAAGGCGAACCGCTCATGCGCCCCGACGGCCAGAAGCCGCTCGGCGGAGTCGTCGTCGTGGCCGAGGCCGACGAAGCCGAGAAGGTGGCCGAGATGATGCTGGGCAACGTCCTGGTCACGAAACAGACCGGGCCGGCCGGTCGCGAAGTTCACCACGTCTTGATCGAAGAGGCCATGGACATCGCCAGCGAGTACTACCTGGCGATCCTCCTCGACCGCGCGAGCAAGGCCCCGGTGTTCATCGCTTCGGCCGAGGGCGGCATGGAGATCGAAAAGGTCGCCGCCGAGCGCCCGGAGGCGATCCTCAAGGTGCCTGTCGACCCACGTGTCGGTTACTCGCCGTGGATCGGCCGCAAGATCGCCTACTTCCTGGGCATGAGCGGCGACGAGGCGAAGGCCGCGGCGCGGCTGGTCGCGGCTCTCTACGAGACGTTCATCGCGACCGACGCATCGTTGGCGGAAGTCAATCCGCTGATGACCACCCGCGACGGGCGCGTCGTCGCGCTCGACGCCAAGATGAACTTCGACGACAACGCTCTCTACCGCCACCCCGAAATCGCCGAATTGCGGGACCTCGCGGAAGAGGACCCGCTCGAGGTCGAGGCCTCCAAGTACGATCTGAATTACATCAAACTCGACGGCAACGTCGGCTGCATGGTCAACGGCGCCGGCCTGGCCATGGCGACGATGGACATCATCAAGCACCACGGCGGAAACCCCGCGAACTTCCTCGACGTCGGAGGTGGGGCGACGGCCGAGATGGTGACGAACGCATTCCAGATTCTGCTCGGTGACGAGAACGTCAAGGCCGTGCTGATCAACATCTTCGGCGGGATCATGCGCTGCGACGTCGTGGCCGAGGGTGTGGTTGCCGCGGCCAAGAAAGTCGGCATCGACGTTCCGGTCGTCGTTCGGCTCGAGGGCACGAACGTGGAACGCGGTCGCCAAATCCTGCTCGAATCAGGTCTGGAGTTCCGTGTCGCCGACGGGATGAAGCACGCCGCTGAACTCGTCGTCGAAGCGGCAGAGGGGAGATAGCCGTGTCGGTACTCGTCGGTAAGGACACACGTTTGGTGGTTCAGGGTCTGACCGGCAAGGAAGGCACCTTTCACACCAAGCAAGCAATCGAATACGGCACGAACGTCGTGGCCGGTGTGACGCCGGGCAAGGGTGGTCAGACCCACGAAGGCATCCCGGTGTTCAACACCGTGGCCGAGGCCGTGTCGGCGACCGGGGGCAATGCCAGCGTGGCCTTCGTCCCACCACCGTTCGCCGCGGACGCGATCATGGAAGCGGTGGCCGCGGAAGTCGGGGTCGTCGTCGCCATCAGCGAGGGCATTCCGACCTTCGATATGGTGCGCGTGTGGTCTTTCCTCGAAGGGCGGAAGACTCGACTGATCGGTCCGAACTGCCCCGGCATCATCACACCGGGGGCGTGCAAGATCGGGATCATGCCCGGACACATCCACACGCCGGGACCGGTCGGCGTCGTCTCACGTTCGGGGACCCTGACCTACGAGGCCGTCGACCAGTTGACCAACCTGGGTATCGGGCAGTCGACCTGCGTGGGGATCGGTGGCGACCCGATCGTGGGCACCAACTTCATCGACATGCTCGAACTGTTCCAGGCCGACGACGGCACCGAAGCGATCGTGATGATCGGTGAGATCGGGGGCACGGCCGAGGAAGAGGCGGCGGACTACGTGCAGCGACACGTCACCAAGCCGGTCGTCTCGTTCATCGCCGGGCAGACGGCGCCTCCCGGGCGCCGCATGGGTCATGCGGGTGCGATCATCTCGGGCGGCAAGGGTACCGCGGCCGACAAGATGAAGGCCCTTCGCGCGGCGGGAATCCACGTCGTCGATACGCCGGCAGCCATCGGCGATACGGTCAAGAAGGTCCTGAACTGAACACGGAAACGTTTCCTGGAGAAGCAACGGTCATGGAAAGAACACTGGCCATCGTCAAGCCCGATGGCGTCGAGAAGAAAGCGGTTGGCAAGATCATCGCCCGCATCGAAGAAGAGGGCTTCGGCATCGTGGCCCTGCGCATGGTGCGTTTGAGCCGCGCCGAGGCCGAGGGCTTCTACGCGGTGCACCGCGAGCGGCCCTTCTTCAACGATCTCACGGCGTTCATGTCGTCGGGTCCGGCTGTCGTGCTGGTTCTCGAGGCGGACGACGCGATTCCTCGCTGGCGCGGCGTGATGGGTGCGACCGATCCCTCCAAGGCCGACGAGGGGACGCTACGCAAGCTATTCGCTTCGAACATCGAGCGCAATGCCGTTCACGGGTCGGACGCTCCGGAGACGGCCGCCGTCGAGATTTCCTATTTCTTTCCCGGCATCGGCCTGATCTGATCCGATCGGTTCGGACAAGCTCTCTCGTTCTGTTCTGGTAGCATCGGTCCGTATGCGGGACCTGTGGCGGTTGCTGGGTTACTTGCGCCCCTATCTGGGGGTGATGGCCCTGGCGTCGTCGCTGCTTGCCGTCAGCGGCGCCTTGATGGCTCTCGTCGTCTCTTCCGTCAAACCCCTGGTCAACGACGTTCTGTTGCCCGGTGCGGTCGACGCGGCGGCAGGGGGCGCTTCGGGTGTGCTCGCGGGATTGCGGGGGTGGCTGCCCCCGGGAACCGTCGGCGACTGGCTCGGCGAGCGCGCCTTCATTCTGGTTCCGTTACTGATCGTCGGGCTGTTCCTGGTTCGGGGCGTGTTCCTCTATTTCGGGCAGTATTTGACGGTCAGGTCGGGTGCGATGGTCATCCGCGACCTTCGTCTGGCCCTCTACGAATCGATCGTCCATCAGTCGCTGAACTTCTTTCATGCTCATCCCAGCGGGCTGATTCTCTCGCGCATCCTCAACGACGTACAGCGGCTGCAGCGATTGACCACGAACCAACTGGCGGACATGGTTCGCGTCGGGGCGATGGTCCCGTTCCTGCTGATCACGGCGCTGCTGCACGATTGGCGCGTGTCGCTGTTGACGATGGGCGCGCTGCCGCTGTTGGCCTACCCGATGGTCCGGCTGGGCAAGAAACTGCGGCGGGCCTCGACGGCGTCCCAGGAAGACATGGCGCGGGTCGCCACCCGGCTGACTGAATCGGTGACGGGGATCAAGGTCGTTCAGGCCTTCGGTATGGAAGAACACGAGATCGGCCGTTTCCGTGGGGCGGTCGACCGAATGCTGCGCGCAGATCTGCGCGCGGGCCGCGCGCGGGCGCTCTCGCCGGCGATCATGGAATTGCTGGGGGCCGGGGTCGGTGCGGTGCTGTTTTACTTCGCGGGCTACCAGATCGCACGGGGCCGGCTCGACGCCGGTGATTTTGCCGTGGTGCTCTTTTGTCTGGGCCTGCTCTTCATGTCGATGCGGCGATTGAACGCCGTCTACGCGGAACTGCAGCGCGGGATCGCGGCCGCGACGCGTGTCTTTGACATGCTGGATCGCGAGCGCGACATCGTCGACCGGCCGGGCGTCCGATCGTTGCCAACGTTCTCGAGCAACATCTCGTTCGACGGCGTGAGCTTCACCTACGGCGATCGATCCGTGCTGAACGAGATCGACCTGGTGATCGACCGCGGTGAGACCGTCGCGCTGGTCGGAGCCTCGGGAGCGGGAAAGACGACGCTGGCCAACCTGCTGCCGCGCTTCTATGACCCCTCTGCCGGAGCCGTGCGCGTCGATGGACACGACCTGCGCGAGGTCGGCCTCGGGTCGCTGCGAGACCAGATTGGCCTGGTCACCCAGGAGATCGTGCTGTTCGACGACACGGTGAGGAACAACATCGCCTACGGTCGAGGTGACATCGGCATCGATCGCGTGATCGAGGTCGCACGAGCCAGCCAGGCCCACGGGTTCATCGAGGAGTTGCCCCGAGGCTACGACACGCGGCTCGGAGAAGCTGGGCAGCGGCTCTCGATGGGGCAACGACAGCGGATCGCGATCGCTCGCGCGCTGCTCAAGGATCCGCCGCTGCTGATTCTCGACGAGGCCACCTCGGCGCTGGACGCCGAGTCGGAGGTGCTGGTCCAGCTTGCGCTGGAGCAATTGATGAAGGGAAGGACCAGCGTCGTGATCGCTCATCGCCTTTCGACCGTGCGCCGGGCCGGGCGGATCGTGGTGCTCGACCGCGGGCGAATCGTCGAGCAGGGGTGCCACGCGTCGTTGCTGGCGGCGGACGGTCACTACGCCCGCCTGTGCCAGTTGCAGTTCGCGGAGCCCGCGAAGTGAATCCCGCCCCGAACGAGGAGTCGCAGGCGAGACAAGATGTCATTCGCGTGCTGGCGCTGGCCGCACTGCTGTTCCTGGTCCAGCTCGGTGCGCGCGACCTGTGGAATCCGAACGAGCCGGCCTACGGTCGCGCGGTCGCCGAGATGAGCGAGCGCGGCGACTGGTTGATTCCGACGGTCAACGGGGTCGTCTTCGCAGAGAAGCCCATCCTCTATTTCTGGATGGCGCGGGCGACCGGCGTGGTCGGGGGCGTCAACGAGTTGACGCTTCGTCTTCCTTCCGCATTCAGCGGCTTGATCGGCGTGATGCTCGTGTATCTGCTGGTCTATCCCTACGCGGGCAGGGAACGTGCGCGAATCTCGGCATTCCTGTTCGCCACGCTCTTCGTCGTGTTCTGGTCTGCGCGTTCGGTGCAGATGGATCTCCTCGTCACGGTGACCACACTGGGTGCGGTCCTCGCGGCGACGCGCGTGCTGGATCACGGCGCGGACCCCGTGCGAGGCTGGTCGCTCGCCGGGCTGGCCGCCGGCCTGGGGATGCTGGCCAAGGGCCCCGTGGGCCTGATCTGTCCCGGCCTGGTCGTCTTCGGTTACCTGTTGGTGGGACGGCGGCTTCGCGAACTGCGCTGGAATCATCTGGCCCTCGCGGCGGCAGTGTGCTTGCTGGTCGCCGCGCCGTGGTTCGCGATGCTGGCGATTCGAGGTGAGTGGGCCATTCTTCACGAAGTGTTGTTCCGGCAGAACGTCTCTCGCTTCGTCGCCCCCTGGGATCATCAGGAGCCGTGGTGGTACTTCGCGAAGTACCTGTGGATCGACATGGCTCCGTGGGCGGTGCTGCTGCCCCTGGCGGCCGGTCTTGGCGGACGCGACGAGGGCGAGCGAAGCCTGGATCGACTGGCCTGGGTCTGGATCGCCTCGATCGTCTTCTTCTTTTCGCTCTCCGCGAGCAAGCGCAGTCCGTACATCCTGCCGGTGGCGCCTGCCGTCGCCGCGCTCGCCGCGGCGCCGATCGAGAGGTTGATCTCAGGCACATTGGATCGCGTGCGGCGCCGTGCGATGACGGGACTGCTTGCGGTCGGGGGCGGGCTGTTTCTGGCGCTCGGGATCTACCTGCTCGGCCGGGGCGTCGAGGACTATCCAGCGCTCGAGACCGCAGGTCGCGGGCTGGCGGTGCTGTCGGGCGTCGGCGGCGCCGCGACGATCGCCGGGCTACTGTTTGGACGCCGGTGGCCCGTGGCGGCTCCTGCGGCGCTGGTCGCGACGGTGATCTCGGTCTACCTGCTGGCAGCGACCTGGGTCCTGCCGGCCGCGAACGCCTACAAGTCGGCAAGGCCGTTCTGCACGAAAGTGCAAGCGCTGGTCGGGGAGGATGACCCCTTACGGTCGTACGGCTTCTGGATGTGGCGTGCGAGTTACGCCTACTACACCGACCGGGCGATCGAGAACATCGATTCATCTGCCGAGCTTCGACTATTCTGGAACAGGGACGAACAGGTCTTTCTGCTGGTCGAACGCGGGAAGCTGAAGCAGGTCCGTGAGGTGCTCGGCAGTTCAGACCCGTTGATTGGCGAACGTATCGGCAGTAACGAGATCTACCTTTTCACCAACCGCTGAGCCAGGGCCCGAGCAGACCTTCGGGTTTGGCGTAGGCGATCCACAGCAACAGCAACCAGACCGCGAGCAGTCCGGCGACCATCCAGTGTTCGCGGTTTCGTAGCAGCCGCTCGGACGACCATCCGGTCGTGGGGGTCTCGGGGAAAGGGGTCGTCGTGGGAAACAGCGCGGGCACGGCCTCGAAGTAGCGTTCGTAGGCCGGTCCGTGGATCTCGCGAAGGCGCGCCGGCTCGACGCGTTCCTTTCGAGGCAGGTAGTAGGCGAAGAAGACGAGGCAACCGAGGGCGAGAACGGCGAGATTCGCCAGGTAGGGCATCCGGGCCATGATGCACAGGCCAACGAAGATCAACAGGCGTCCCAGGTAGAGCGGGTTGCGTGTGTAGCGATAGGGCCCCGAGGTCGCCAGTTCGAGGGTCTTCTGCAGATGTCCGGCCGCCCAGATGCGGATCCCCTCACCGACGGCGACGAAGGCCAGGCCGAGGTTGACGGAGCGCGGCGTCGGTCTCGACAGGACCACCAGCGCGGCAACCAGCAAGTAGACGGCGATCAGCCGTAGGCGTCCCGACCGTCGCCCGCTCTTCACTTCAGGTTGCATGCGGCGCAGGATAACTCAGCCGTTGCGCCTCCGCATCCGATCGAACCAGCCCCTGAGCCTGCGTGCCTGGTGACGGTGCGCCGCCGCGCGAGCGCCGACGGCGTCCATTGCGTCCTGTTCGTTCGCCCCGCCGAAGCGAGCGCGGAGGCGAGCCACCGAGATCCGGTCCTGATCGCACAGGCGTTCAAAGATCGCGCGCCGCAATCGCCCAGGACGAGGGCCCAACGTCCAGGCCGTCGCCAGGTCGACGACGTGCACCGTGCCGGACTGGCCGACGAGCACATCGCGGTGGTGCAGGTCGGCATGCGCGACGCCACGCCGGTGGATCGACGCCACCAGCTCCGCCAGGCGATCGAAGAAGTCTCCCGGGATCTCCGCCGCCGCACACTGCGCCAGGGGACGAGCGTCGAGCCAGGCCGTCGCCAGGGCAAACGGACCGACCCTGCCCAGGAAACGCGGCAAGCCCTCGAGTTCACCGGCCGCACGGTAGGCGGCCGACTCGCGGCGCAACAGGAAGCGACCCAGCGTCTGACGAACGAGCCACGGACGAGCGGAGTAGTCCTTCAGCGCCAGCGACGCATCGCCGAAGGGGTAGACGAGGAGATCCGCCTTGGTCCGATTCCGGGGCGGGATGCGCTCTGTCGGGGTGGTCCGTCGCAGACGGTCGAGGTCGTCGACCGACAACCCGGCTGTGTTAACCTTCACCTGGGGCCTCGTTGTCGGGCTCCGACGGGACTCCGCGACTCGCGCGGCGACGGCCAACGTGAACGATACAAGCCCGCCCACGATAACACCCTCCGGGGGTGCCGCCAAAGATCCTCGGCCTCGCCTGTCGGTGCCGACGCGTGAGGAACTGTGCGGCCCGGAAACGACGGTTTTCCACCAGGGCGAGCGTGACAAGGCCGACCTTCTG
>Ga0316197_10004182_pt1 | contig 10257 bp, 9 predicted proteins | sample OudBiesiAoxic_MG_FD_204939 | JGI IMG/M metagenome (GOLD analysis project Ga0316197, IMG submission 204939) | Coastal sediment microbial communities from Oude Bieten Haven, Netherlands - site A oxic | ecosystem: Environmental > Aquatic > Marine > Coastal > Sediment | place: Netherlands... | reverse complement strand
CCGGAAGCCTTGGGCGGTCTCGCATTGTGGCTCTCACTGGGTTTGGCGCTGTTTACGGTTCTGTTCGGAACTCGCAATCTGGACGCCAAAGAACGACATGACGGTGTGGTTATGGCCATTGCTGTGGAAGCGGTGGTTAAGCTGGTCGCGCTGTTGTCAGTCGGTATTTTCGTAGTGTGGGGCGTGACCGGGGGCGTGCCAGAAGCGCTCGCACGGATTGAAGCATCTGAATTCGGGCAATGGCAAACCGATCGCGGCCGCTGGGCAGGCCTGATCTTTCTGTCGGCAGCAGCCTTTCTGTGTTTGCCGCGTACGTTTCAGGTGCTCGTTGTCGAAAACGACGATGAAAACCATCTGCGCACGGCAAGCTGGGCCTTCCCATTATACCTCGGACTAATGAGCCTTTTTGTCGTTCCGATCGCGGTGGTCGGCCTTGATCTGATGCCGGAAGGGTCAAATCCGGATTTGTTTGTTTTGACGGTCCCCCTCGCGCTTGGCGAAAATGGCCTTGCGATGCTGTCTTTCCTTGGTGGGTTCAGCTCTGCCACCTCAATGGTGATTGTTGCAGCGATTGCCGTGTCGACCATGGTGTCGAACCACATCGTGATGCCGATCTGGCTCAAACTTGGCGGGGCGGGCGGCGCCAGCGTTTCAGGCGACGTCCGCGACGCAGTTTTGATGGCACGGCGCATTTCCATCGTTGCCGTGGTTATGCTGGGCTATCTCTACTATCGCATGTCCAGTGGCGGTGAGGCTTTGGCCACCATTGGTCTGGTGGCGTTCTGTGGTCTTGCTCAGGTGCTGCCGGCCATGCTTGGCGGGATGTTCTGGCGCGGAGCGACACGATTGGGCGCATTCGCTGGTTTGACCGCGGGATTCGCGATTTGGCTTTATACCTTGTATTTGCCGAGCTTTGGCATTGGCACCGTCTTACCCGTGGCGGTGGTCGAAAACGGGCTGTTCGGTGCGCGCTGGTTGCGCCCGGACGCCTTGTTCGGGATCGAAGGCATGGATCAATTGATGCACGCCTTGACGTGGAGCATGGCGTTCAACGTGATCGCTTTTGTCTCGGTCTCGCTGGTGACATTCCCGTCACCGCTCGAACGGTTGCAGGCCGCGCAATTCGTCAACATTTTCGAACACTCGGTCAACACACGCGGGCAGTCCGGGGGCGTCGCCCAGGCCGAAGACCTCATGGTGATGGCACAGCGCATTCTAGGCGCAACCGAGGCGCAGGCGCTTTTCACATTGCATGCGCAAAAGCAGGGTGCACGCGAGAATCTGCCAGAACCGACGCCTGATTTTCTGGATTCGTTGGAGCGTGAGTTGGGCAGCTCGGTCGGTGCGGCGACGGCGCATGCGATGGTCGGTCAGATCACCGGTGGGATGCTTGTTTCAGTTGAAGATCTGATGGCGGTTGCCGATGAGACCGCGCAGATGCTCGAGTATTCCGCCAAGCTTAAGGAGCAGTCTGACGAGCTTAGCCGTACCGCGCTCGAATTGCGCAATGCGAACCAAAAACTGACACGCCTTTCGATCCAGAAAGACGCGTTTCTCAGTCAGATCAGTCATGAATTGCGCACCCCCATGACGTCGATCCGCGCATTTTCAGAAATTTTGCGCGACACTGAGGAAATGGGGCCGGCCGACCAATCCCGTTATGCGTCCATTATCCATGATGAAGCGCAGCGTCTGACACGCCTTTTGGACGACCTGCTTGATCTGAGTGTTGTCGAGAACGGGCAGGTGAACCTCAATTTGCAAGAGGGCAAACTTCAGGATGCGCTGGACCGCGCTGTGTCTTCAGCGTCGATTGGCGAAGACGGGGCGCGGCTTGAAATCCAGCGCGATACGAAAAAAGAGGATATCTTGCTCTACACGGACATGGATCGTCTCAGTCAGGTATTCATCAATCTCATCGCCAACGCGCGCAAGTATTGTGACGCCAAGGAGCCGCGATTGACGATTCATGTGACGCAGGACGTGGATCGTGTCGTTATCAATTTTCACGACAATGGAACAGGCATTTCGGCAGAAGCGGCTGATATGATCTTTGAAAAATTCGCCCGCGTGAGTGATCAAAAGGCCGGCGGTGCAGGGCTTGGGCTTGCTATTTGCCGCCAAGTGATGACCCGCCTCGGCGGAACCGTGGATTTCATCCCATCGTCCGTTGGTGCCGATTTCCGCGTTGTTCTGCCCAATAAACTGGCCATGGCCGCGCAGTAGATCGGTAGCGGTAAGGCATTGGTAACCAATTCCTTGCATAGCTTGGATCAGTTGAATGCAGGGGTGCGACTGGTCCTATGCCCGATGGCGCAGCAGAGTCCGTCTTGGAAAGAAAGGCAACCGCCCAAAGGCGTGCGCTGGGTGTTGGTGCGGTTTCGATCCCGCGTGCTCTTGGTCGCAGCCTGTCCATCGCAGCAGATGCGCTTTGGGCTCTGGGTCTGTCCTGTGCGCTGAAATCGGATGATCTGGTGTCAACCGACCGTGCTTTGGCGAAACTCGGCGATGACCAACTGTTCATCATTCTGGAAAAAGATGACGGACCAGTCGCCCTGTTGGCTTTGGACCGACACTTGGTGACGGGGTTGATCGAAGTGCAGACCTTGGGCAAGGTCACGCGCTTTCCTTTGGATGATCGACCCTACACCCAAACAGACGCCGCAATGATGGCCCCGTTGGTTGACGCGACCATGCCACGGTTCGGGTCCATGTTGTCAACACAGCCGGAACGCGCGCATCTGCAAGGGTATCTCTTTGGTGCGCAGGTCGATGATGTTCAAACCGCCGGGCTTGCGCTTGAAGCAGCCCAGATGCAGGCGGTTCATTTCGATGTCAATTTGGCGCACGCGACGCGCGAAGGGCGTATGGTTTTTTTGTTTCCCGAACCACCAGAGGTGCACGATCCGGGCGGCGAAACACGCCGTGGCAAATACGAAGAGGCCATGAAAATGGTGCCCGCGCGCATGCATGCGGTCTTGACCCGCATCCACATTCCCTTGTCCAAGGTGCAGGCGCTGAAGCCCGGAGATGTCCTTGAAATCGCGCCTAGTGCGATCACGGCTGCGACGCTTGTTGTGGAAGGTGGGCATGTCGCAGCCAAAGGCAAAATGGGGCAGATGAATGGGTTTCGCGCCATTCGCATCGGTGGCGAAATGAAGCTGCTGCACAAACCATCGCCAGCGCCTGAAGTGTCTGAAACGCTCCCCACTCTTGTGCCTCAGGCCAGCCAGTCGCTTGATTTCCCAAGCCCGTCTCAAGCATCCGAGACGCTGAGCTTACCCTCAAAGGATCAGGACTTGAATTTGGGTGGGTTTTCCACTGGACCAGTGGACCCGGCAGATTTGCTGTAACGCCGTCCTACCGCGATCGACTCCAGTGCCGGACGCATCGCCGACAGATCGTAGCCTGCGCGCGAGACGGCGCCGAGGATGTCGTCGGAACTTAGATGACCAGCTTGGCTGAACGCCCAAAGCATAGAACAACGTGTCCCAGATGCACAGTAGGCCAGGACCGGGCCGTCCGAGGCGTCCACGATGGAGGACTGCACGGCTACGCGGTCCGAGGTCATCGTTTGATGCGTGATGGGCAGTTCTTCGAACTTCATGCCCGCAGCCTCAACCGCGGCGCGGATGACGTCGGCCTGATGGCTGGGCGGCACCTCCATATCGGGGCGATTGCATATCACTGTGGTGATCCCAGCCGCTTTGATATCGGAAACGTCCTCGACGCTGATCTGCTGCGAGACATTGTATTGGTCGGTGATGCGGCGAATATCCATGTTCTTGTCCTATTGTGCCGGGACTGTCCTGTCCAGCCAGCCACGCAGTCTTGGCATCGCTCCCATGCCTGCCACCATAGCCAACAGAAACAAGACACCCTGCCAGCCACCATAACTCAAGGACGCAATCACAGGGCCGGGGCACAGCCCGACAAGCCCCCAACCCATGCCGAACATGACAGAGCCGATCACAAGATTCCGGCCCAGCCGCGGTTCGGGTGCTTCGGGCAAAACGCTGCCCAAAAGTGCGGTCTCGCGGCGCGAAGCGATCTGCCAGGCAATAGCCATGGGAATAATCGCCCCCCCCATGACAAACGCCAGGGTCGGATCCCAGTCTCCAAATATGTCCAGCCAGCCTTGGACTTTGCGTGTATCCGTCATACCAGAGATCAAAAGACCCGCGCCAAACAATCCGCCAGCCAGAAAGGCAAATGCCGAGCGCATCACACCACCCCCAACACGTGGCGGAACAGCACAACTGTCAGCCCGCCGGCAAGAATGTAGAACACGGTCGCGACCATGCCGCGCAGCGAAAGGCGCGAGATACCGCAGACGCCGTGGCCTGAAGTGCAACCATTCGCCAACCGGGTGCCAATGCCAACCAGAAGCCCTGCCGCGATGAGAATGGCGACATTGCTGGTGGCGTGGGTGTCTTGTGATCCAAGCACACTCAGCAAAACCAATGGGATCAGAGCGACACCCGCCAAAAAGCTAAGCCGTTCGGCGATAGAGTTGTGGCCGCTGCCGTCGATCAATCCACCGATGATCCCACTTGCGCCCATCACTCGACCATTGGCCAAAAGGTAAACCGCACCGCCAAGGCCGATCAGCAGTCCGCCAAGCAGGCCAGATATCCAATCAGGGTTCATAAGAAATCAGAGTCCATTCACGGGTACTTTGAGGAAGACTTTTCCATCTTCATCCGGGGGCGGCATCTTGCCTGCCCGCATGTTCACCTGCAGCGACGGAATAATCAGTTTGGGCATCGACAATGTCGCGTCGCGCGCGTCGCGCATCTCCACAAATGTGTCTTTGGAAGCCCCGCCACCCACATGCACGTTCTGGGCCTTTTGCTCGCCAACGGTGGTTTCCCACGCGAACTCATCTCGACCTGGGGCTTTGTAGTCATGGCCCACGAAAATCCGCGTTTCATCGGGCAGTGCAAGTATTTTATGGACCGAGTCATAAAGCTCGGACGACGACCCACCTGGAAAGTCACAACGCGCGGTACCAAAATCTGGCATGAACAACGTATCCCCGACAAACGCGGCGTCTCCAATCACATAGGTCAGACATGCTGGCGTGTGACCGGGCGTATGGAGGACATCGACGCGCATCTGACCGATGTGAAAGCTGTCGCCTTCTTGGAATAACCGGTCGAACTGGCTGCCATCGCGTTCAAATTCGGTACCTTCGTTGAACACTTTTCCAAAGGTGTCCTGCACCATCTGAATGCGGTCGCCGATCCCGATTTTGCCACCAAGCGCGTCTTGCAAGTAGGGTGCGGCACTCAGGTGATCCGCGTGAACATGGGTTTCCAAAATCCACTGGACGTCAAGAATGTGCTCTTTGACAAACGCGATCACCGCGTCTGCGGAGTTTGTGTCGGTCCGACCCGAGGAATAATCGAAATCAAGCACACTGTCGACGATGGCACAGGCCCGGCCCTGCGGGTCTTGAACCACGTAAGAAATGGTGTTTGTCGCGTCTTCGAAAAAGCCTGTCACTTTAGGTGTCATGGGTACCTCCCTGCCTGTGAAAAACATATGTTGCTTTTCGAATGCGTTTCAAGTGCCGCATTGAACTTCGCGTTCAGCTTTGGGCCGAGTATGCAAGACACGTGCTGGCAAATCCACGGATTATCGCAAGCATCCGCTTATGAAATCGTTGCATTGCCGGTTGGATCGGACAAATAGGTCAGCACGTCATTTTTGCCGATCACCCCAATTGGGGTACCGTTTTCAACGACGACAAGGTCAGCATCACTGCTGACCAAGGTTTTCATAACTGTCTGCACGCGCGCGTCCGCGTCGACATGATCACTGTTTTGATTGATCGCGTCGATGCGCATGACGTCCCGCGCGCGTAACACTCCAAGCGGGTTCATATGCTGGACAAAGTCCGCCACGTAGTCGTTCGAAGGATGGCGGAAAATGTCTTGCGGCGTTCCACTCTGGACAATCCGCCCGCCGTCCATAATCGCGATCCGATTGCCGATCTTGAACGCTTCATCAAGATCGTGACTGACGAAAATGATGGTCCGCTGTAGACGCTCTTGCAGCTCAAGAAGTTCGTCCTGCAGTTTGGTACGGATCAGCGGATCAAGCGCCGAGAACGGCTCATCCATCAATAGGATAGGGGCGTCGGTCGCAAAGGCACGGGCCAGCCCGACGCGCTGCTGCATGCCCCCCGACAATTCCCCGACCTTGCGGTCCGCCCAGTCGGAAAGACCAACAAGGCCAAGCTGCGCCTCGACACGGTCTTTTCGCTCTGCCTTGGACTGTCCGCCCAACTCTAGCCCAAGGCCAACATTTTCGCGAACCGTGCGCCATGGCAGCAGTCCGAATTGCTGAAAGACCATGGCCACGTGTTCCAGCCGCAGCTTGCGCAATGTGCCTGCGTCGGCATGTGTGACGTCGATCAATTCATGGCCGTCATGCACCCGCACCCGCCCGCGCACCACCGGGTTCAATCCGTTGACTGCTCTCAGCAAGGTAGACTTGCCCGATCCGGACAGACCCATCAGAACAAGGATTTCTCCTTCGGCCACCTCCAGCGTACAGTCGTGAACTCCTAGGATTTGGTGGGTCGCAGCTTGAATTTCGCTGCGATCCTGGCCCTGATCCATAAGCGGAAGTGCGGACTCGGGTTTGTCTCCGAAGACGATGGAAACACTGTCGAAGGCAACGCGTGTTTCACTCATTTGTCGCGCTCCATCCGCAGCATCCGGTCAAGGATGATCGCCACGACGACAATCACGAACCCGCTTTCGAACCCACGGGCCGTGTTCACCTGATTGAGCGCGCGGACCACAGGCACGCCAAGGCCATCTGCGCCCACCAGCGCTGCAATCACCACCATTGACAGGGACAGCATGATGGTCTGGTTCAGGCCGGCCATAATCTGAGGAAGCGCTGAAGGTAATTCCACCTTCCACAGCAATTGCTGCTTTGTCGCGCCAAACGCCTGCGCGGCTTCGATCAGCGGCATCGGTGTTGAGCTGACGCCCAGATGGGTCAAACGGATCGGCGCTGGCAGGACAAAGATCACCGTTGCGATTAGCCCCGGCACCATGCCAATTCCGAAAAACACAATGGCAGGAATAAGATAGACGAAAGTCGGCAAGGTCTGCATGAGATCCAACACAGGCCGCATCCACGCGTACAGCCGGGGCCGATGCGCCACTGCGATCCCGATGGGTGTTCCGATCCCCATGCACACCACACAGGCCGACAACACCAGTGTCAGGCTCTCGGTCGTCTCCTCCCAATAGCCCTGGTTGATGATGAACAAAAAGCCGAGCGCAACAAACAGACACACCTTCCAACAGCGCTGCAGAATCCATGTTAATCCAACGAACAAAGCGATAATAATAAGCGGATGCGGCGTTTGAAGGAGCCACAGGAAACCATCAATCATCGCCTCCAGCCCATCGGCCAAAGCATCAAAGAAGAAGGCCCCATTGCTTTCCAGCCAATCGAACCCGTCGCCAGCAATCTGGCCCACAGGAATTTTGTTCTCGGTCAGCCAGTCCATACGCAGCCTTCGATAAATTGTCTTGGGGCAAAGATGGAAAGGGCGGCTTTCAAAGCCGCCCCGTCTTGGTTAGTCCAGTGCGGCCTTTACAGCTTCCACTGCATCGCCACCATCTTTGGTGGTCACACCATCAAGCCACGCCATGAACGCGTCTGGATTGGCAGACAACCACGTCTCAGCTGCATCACGTGGCTCTTCGCCGTCGTTCAGGATTGCGCCCATGATTTCGTTTTCCATGGCGAGGGTGAACTCTAAGTTGTTCAACAACGCGCCCACATTGGCGCATTCCTCAACATATCCCGAGCGAGTGTTTGTAAACACGGTCGCGCCACCAAGGTTCGGACCAAACCAATCGTCGCCACCTTCAAGGTAGGTCAGCTCGAAATTGGCATTCATCGGGTGGGGTTCCCAGCCAAGGAACACGATTGGTTCATCCCGGTCGCTGGCGCGGTCTACTTGCGCCAGCATGCCCTGTTCAGAGCTTTCAACAACCTCGAACCCGTCCAGGCCAAAGGCGTTGTCAGCGATCATATCCATGATCAGACGGTTGCCGTCATTGCCCGGTTCAATGCCGTAAATCTCATCCTCCAACGCCTCGCGATGCGTCGCAATGTCTGCGAATTTGGTGATGCCCAGATCAGCGGCGGCTTTGTTTACGGCGAGTGTATACTTCGCGCCCTCAAGGTTCGCGCGAACGCTGTCGACTGTTCCTGCCTCGCGGTATGGGGCGATGTCCGCTTCCATGGTCGGCATCCAGTTGCCGAGGAAGATGTCCACATCGCCCTCTGCCAACGCAGTGTAGGTTACTGGCACGGACAGGACTTTGATGTCCGTCTCATATCCCAACGCGTCCAGTACAACCGTGGTTGCGGCGGTTGTTGCGGTGATGTCGGTCCAGCCCACGTCCGAGAATGTGACGGTGTCGCAATTGGCTGCGGCTGCGCTGGCGGCGCAGATCGCAACAATGGATAGTGAAGATTTCATCATGATGCGCAGTCTCCCTGAAGAACTATCGTTATTTTTGTTGATTGACGAGTCAATTAAAAACGCCATACGGTCCGGTCGTCAACCAAGGAAGGTAAAACGTGCCGAAGCTCGGGATGGAGCCTATACGCCGCGAAGCGTTGGTGAAAGCCACGATTGAAGAGATAGGTCAGGTGGGGTCTTTGGGCGTGACCGTTGCCCAGATCGCACGACGGGCAGGGATGTCCTCTGCACTGGCACATCATTATTTCGGGGGTAAAGATCAGATTTTCCTCGCCGCCATGCGGCACACTCTCAGCCTTTACGGTGCAGAGGTGCGGGGCGCATTGGTGATGGCGAAAGGCCCACGCGCGCGGACCGAAGCGATTGTGCGGGCTGGGTTTACCAGTTCCAATTTTCGCCGCGACGTCATTGCGGCGTGGCTGAATTTCTATGTGTTGGCACAATCGGACACGGGGGCGCGCCGATTGCTGTTGATCTACCAGCGACGGTTGCACTCCAACCTTGTATTTAACTTGCGCCCTTTGATCGGCCCACGCTCGGCAGAAGCAGCGACGCGTCTATCGGGACTGATTGACGGTCTTTACCTGCGCGAGGCGCTGGGCCGAGGTCCATCCTCTGGTGATGAGGCCACGCGGCAAGTGCTCACGCTGCTTGATTACGAATTGAAGCCCTCCGGCAAGGGCAGAGACATATGACCTATCCGACCCAACCGACTGCGAGCCACTTCATTGACGGGGATTATATTGAAGACACAAGTGGCACGCCGATTCCTGTAATTTTTCCCGCGACCGGTGAACAGATCGCCATGGTTCATGCCGCGACGCCCGCGATTGTCGATAGGGCTTTGGCATCCGCGCAGCGCGCACAAAAAGCGTGGGCGGCGATGACCGGAACAGAACGTGGTCGTATCCTGCGCCGAGCAGCGGATATGATGCGCGAACGCAATCACGATTTGTCCGTGTTGGAAACCCACGACACTGGCAAGCCTTATCAGGAAACCGTCGCCGTTGACGCGACAAGCGGTGCGGATGCCCTTGAATACTTTGGCGGATTGGCGGGCAGCCTGACGGGTGAACACATCCAGTTGGGCGAAGACTGGGTCTATACCCGCCGCGAACCCTTGGGCGTCTGCGTTGGGATCGGCGCTTGGAACTATCCGACCCAGATTGCCTGCTGGAAGAGCGCCCCCGCCTTGGCCTGTGGCAACGCGATGGTTTTCAAGCCGTCTGAGACAACGCCGCTATGTGCCTTGAAAGTCGCCGAAATCCTGCACGAGGCGGGGTTGCCTGCCGGGATTTACAACGTCATCCAGGGTTTGGGCGAGGTTGGAGCGTCGTTGGTTTCGGACCCGCGCGTCGCAAAGGTATCGCTCACCGGATCAGTGCTGACCGGCAAGAAAGTATACGCTGCGGCGGCAGCGCAAATGAAGCATGTCACCATGGAACTGGGTGGAAAATCTCCTTTGCTTATTTTCGATGATGCGGACCTCGAAAACGCGGTGGGAGGGGCAATTCTGGCGAATTTCTACTCCTCTGGGCAAGTCTGCTCGAACGGGACACGGGTATTTGTGCAGAAAGGCATTAAAGAACCGTTTCTGAAACGGCTCAAGGAGCGACTGGCCAATGCCGTCATCGGAGATCCGATGGATAAGGCCACAAGCTTTGGCCCAGTGGTCAGCGAACGTCGGATGAATATCGTTCTGGGATACATCGACAAAGGCAAAGCAGAAGGTG
>Ga0316197_10004181_pt1 | contig 10257 bp, 4 predicted proteins | sample OudBiesiAoxic_MG_FD_204939 | JGI IMG/M metagenome (GOLD analysis project Ga0316197, IMG submission 204939) | Coastal sediment microbial communities from Oude Bieten Haven, Netherlands - site A oxic | ecosystem: Environmental > Aquatic > Marine > Coastal > Sediment | place: Netherlands... | reverse complement strand
ATCATCCATGGCGCTGCCATCGCCATCCATATCGAGCATGCCCGCAAGACCGCCCAGCGGATTATCCGAAGCAGCCTGTAACTGTGCCCCGCCATCGGTTTTCTTGTTCAGCGCACCCATCACGATGTTAGCCAGCATGGGCAGCATCTGCTTGATGACATCAGGACTCACGCCACTGGCCGAGGACGCCTGGCTGGCCACTGCCCGACTTGCGTCTTTACTGCCGAGGATATGACCCAGGATATTATTCCCTTCCGCAATACCCGCTGAACCTGTAGCGGCACTGATGTCCTCAACATAACGCCCGTGGTTGCCGTTCTGCAGAGCGGCGATCAAACTCTCCAACCCTCCGGGCGAAGTCGCATTGGTTTTCAGACCCTGGCCCAGGGCGGGTACTACCTGCTTCATGACGTTGCTGACTGCCGATTCATCCAGGCCGAACTGGTTGCCCAGTTTCTGTAAATCACCGGAACCGGCCGCGTTCATCAGTTCATTGAGCAAATTCATCCCATTTCTCCTGCATCGTTTGTGTTTGGATAGCATACACCCTTGGAACCGTTGATTCGGAGCCAAAAAAAACCCCGCGACAGATGGCCCGTCGCGGGGTTGAATACATTCGTTTTGTCAGCCTTTCAACACCGCCGTGCGATTTGTAAACCACCCTTTCACACGCTGCCTCTGCCGCGCTCTGAATTCAGCAATATCAACGCCCACGGCATACAGCGCCGGAACCATCAAAAGCGTCACGAAAAAGGCTACGAACACACCTGAAACCAGCGACACAACGATCGGGATCAGGAACTTGGCCTGGATCGACCGCTCCATCATCATCGGAGTGAGGCCAACGATGGTGGTAGCCGTGGTCAGCATGATCGGCCGGAAGCGAACCACGCCGGCCTCTACGATGGCTTCAAGGGGCTTCATGCCCTTGGCACGCAGACGATTGGTGTAATCGATTAACACCAGGTTATCGTTGACCACCACGCCGGCGGCCGCAGCAATGCCGAAATAACTGAATATAGCCATGGTCATGTTAACAACGGCGTGACCGTAAATGGCGCCGACATAGGCGTACGGCATGGCTACCAGGATAAGAAGCGGCTGCCAGTAACTACGAAAAGCAACAGCCAGCATCGCGTACATGGCGAAGAAGGCAATCAGGTAAAGCCCCATGACTTCTTTGATAAATCGAGCCTCGCCCTCAGCCTGTCCTACCTGTCCACGCTGAATTCCCGGATAGCGTTTCTCCCAGCCCTCGAAGTAGGTTTCTTCGAGATCCTTCATGATGTCTTCACGCACACTGTCCTTCAGGTCGGCGGAAATGCGCGCAGCGCGATTGCCGTTCCAGCGTTGAATTCGCTTGATCCCCGGTGCATATTCCAGTTCGGCAACCGACAACAGCGGCACTTCCCGCCCATCGGCTGTCCTGACACGGAAGTGTTTCAGGCTCTCAATCGACTGCCGGGATTCCAGCGGGTAGTGGACCATCACTTTGACGTCCTGGCCGGCGCGCGGTAAACGCTGAACCTCTTCACCATAATAGGCCTGGCGCACCTGCCGGGTAACATCCGACATTGTCAATCCAAGCTTGTGGGCACCCGGTTTAAGCGTGATACGTATTTCTTCCGAAGCGCTTTCGAGGTTGTTACGCACGTCATAGAGCATCTCGTAGGTGCGCAATTTGTCTTCAAGATCCGCTACTGCAACACGCAATACATCCAGATCCGGATGCCGGATTGAAAGCTCAAAACCCGGCCCATCGTCGTTATGGGTATATTCAACGGAAACCTCTTTTGCATCCGGAACGTCACCCATCAACTCCCGCAACCTGATAGCGGCTTCCTTGGCGCTCATGTCGCGCTCTTCAGGTGGCGTCAGCTTTACGATTGCCAGCACGCTGTCACGACGCGACCGCGTATACCAGTTTTCGATCAGTTTGTGCTCTCCGGCAGATTGCTGGTCAACTTCCTCGACCAACGCGGCTTCGGCCTCCTGCAACTGGGCCAGGATTTCCAACGCCCTGCTGTAAGGCGCACCCTCTGGAAGAACCACATTGACGATGATCTCGTCCGATTCGAACTCAGGCATGAACGCCTTCTTGACCCAACCGGTATTAAACATGCCTATACCCACGATCAGTAACGTGAAAAACAGGCTGACTGTCAGATATCTGCGATTGACCGCAAACTGCCCGATTTTGCGATAGTGGTTGTGGGCAAAGTGGATGATGCTGTCTGAAATGCGTTTCTGTAAGTGGCCGAACCAGCTAAGGCTCTTTTCATGCCGGGGCTTCATCTTCGACAGGTGTGACGGGAGAATCCACAGGGATTCAACCAGGGAAAAAACCAGGGCCAGGATCACGACCCAGGTGATATGGCGGGTGAATTCGCTGGTCGATCCGCTAAGGAATAACCAGGGTAAAAACGCCATGATGGTTGTGAGGACACCGAAAATGACCGGTTTGGAAACCAACTGTGCACCTGCGATAGCGGATTCAACACCCCCACCCATGCGGTGCGCCTCGGTGTGGATACCTTCGCCCACGACGATTGCGTCATCCACAACGATGCCCAACACCAACAGGAAAGCAAAGGTGGACAGCATATTCAGTGAAACACCGACCGTGGGCAGGAATACAAAAGCACCTGCATAAGCTGTGGCAATCCCGACGCCGACCCAGAACGCAACAACCGGGCGTAAAGTAAGCACCAGGAACAGCATGACCAGCACCAGACCCAGCGCGGCCGAATTACCGATCGTTTTCATTCTGCCTTTGAATTCGTCGGCATTGTCGGTCCAGAGTGTCAGCTTCGCGCCCGCGGGCAACGTATCCTGACGCTTTTCAATCCACTCACGAATTGAGTCGGAAGCTTTCACAATATCCATGGTCTCGGTGGTCATGACCTGGAGTAAAACCGCCGGCTCACCGTTGAGCGTGGCGAGAATCGGATTGTCTTCAAACCCATCAATCACGGTGGCGACATCGCCGACCCGGATGATGCCGCCATCATTCGTCTGCCGGATGATGACGTCTTCAAATTCAGCCTGGGTATCCGCCTGGCTGCGGACTTTCAATTGGTAGGTTCCAACCTCTGTGCGCACCGAACCGGAAGACTGGTTGATCGATGTGTTACGGATCGCTGTTGCAACCTCGTTAAAGCTCAACCCGTAGCGACGCAGAGCCTCTTCACTGACCTGGATTGAAACTTCTTCGCGACGCACTCCAAACAACTGGACCACGGTAATTGCCGGCAAGACAGCGGCTTCGCGTCTTAACTCTTCGGCCAGGCGCTTAAGTTCCCGCTCTGTCATGTCGCCATGGACCGCGACTCGGATAAATTCGTTGCGATTAACCCATTGGCGCACCTGGGGTGGTTCGATATCCCGCGGGAATGATGAGATAGAATCGACACGCATTTTCACGTCGTTCATGAACTCGGTGAAATCTACCTGTTGCTCGGCGAGAATGTAGACGCCGCCATAGCTTTCAGCCGAAGTGGAGCGAACCCACTCGATTGCATCCATGTCGCTGACCGCTTCCTCGATACGGGAGACGATCTGTTCCTCAACTTCCTGCGGCGCTGCACCTGGCCAGGTGACCTCGATTTCGAGGCCGGGGAATCGCACCTGCGGGTCCAATTCCCTTTCCAGCGAGAAAAAACCGATAACGCCGGAGACCAGGATGCCGACCATCAATAAGTTAGCAGCTACGGAATTACGGGCCCACCACTCAATAAGGCTATTCATTGCTGCTCTCTCTTAGCCCCGGGCCTGACGAAAAATCGGCTCGACATCCATTCCATCAACCGCGTTTGGCAACGTTGACGTTACAACATGCTCCCCGGGGTTAACGCCACCGGAAACCAATACACGTTCTTCCGAAGTTGAAATGACACTGACAGTCCGGATCTCCAGCTTGTTTTCCGAATTGATGACGTAAACCTTATTCTGGTTGCGTAAGGCCAACCGTGGCATAACGAGCGCTGGTTGCTCAGAAATACCCGCGATTTCAGCATTGACGAACATGCCAACGGCCATCGGCATACCTTCAGTGGCGCCCAGGCCGTAAGGGTCTTCTACTTCAGCCGTGGCATAAATAAGCCGGGTTGCCTGGTCGACTGCAGCATCGACGCGGACAATCTTTCCCTTCCAGTAATAGTCGCGGTTACCGAGGCTGGATTTAAAACTGACTTCGGGTGCTTCGAGCACGTCACTCGACATGAAACCCATCGGTAAATTGAGCTCAGCCAACTGGCTGTCGGTCAGTGGCAGGCGAACCTCCACGGTATCAATAGAGAACACACGTCCCAGCCGGGTTCCGGCAGTAACATACTGGCCGATACCCACATTGCGTTCCCGAACCCGCCCCAGGAACGGCAACCTGATTTCGGTGCGTTGTTGATCCAGTCTTGCCTTCTGTAAATCCGCCTGGGCCGAACGTAGATTCGCTTCTGCTCCCGCCACCTGGGTCAGGTTAAGCGCAAAGGAAGTCGGCTCCTGGCTCTTTCGGCCGGTCCTCCACTCCTCTTCCTTAATTTTCGCGGTAGCCTGTTCGCGCTCAAGCGCTGTCTGCGCTTCAGCAACCCTGGCCTCGGCACGAATCACGGCCAACCTGTAATCGGTATCGTCTATTTTCAACAACATCGTGTCAGGAAGGAATTCTGCGCCCTCACTGAAACTGTCAGACATGGCGACAATCCGGCCGGATACCTGGGGAATGACATCAATTTCTGTTTTTGGCCTGACCTCGCCCTGGGTTATTACCGACATGGTGACCATTTCCGACTTCACTTCGTCCACGTACAGTGAAACACGCCGGGTTTCCTCATCGTTCTTCTCCGGTTGAGGCTTGGCGGCAGCCAGAACCTGCACGATCAGAAAGCCGGCCAAAAGCACTAACAATGGCGCGGAAAACCTGAGTATCTTTTTCACGATTGTATCTCTCTGTTAAATTGTGCGATTTGATTATGTATATGACACCACAAGCCAGTCAGACAATCATGGGTCATAAGTCAGGTACCTCTGTTAACGCGATCAAGCGAGTTGTTTTCAAAAAAGCGTGCCCGATGCCCTGTCGGGTTAGCATTAACTAGTTAGACTCCCCGAAAGGGAAAAAGGTTACAGGCAGGTTTTTTAAGCGGGGAATTGCGCTAACATTACCTATATCCACAAATTTCCAAGTTTTATATCGGAGACAAGCAATGCGCCAGTTCCTGAGCCTGATACTGTTTGGGCTAATCCAGATTGTTCCTCTCTCATTATCCGCAAGTGAAAATCCAGGCGATCTTTCCGAATACCGCGCCTGGGTAGAAGAAATGCCGACCCTGGAGCGTGGCCCCTTCGCACGGCTTCGCTGGTTTTGTAACGACGGAACGGTTCATCCCCCAAAGTCTTATGCCTGCAGAGAACGAGGTGGCGGTTACCAGCACGGGGAATGGAGTAAAAAAACACTGACGCTGCGCGAGAATGGATACCTGGTGGCCAATATTCTGGCGGGACTGGATGCAAGTTCGTGGGTGGATGATCCGCGGTTCAGAGATCACTACGCACAAATACTGATTGAGCGCTTCCTGGTCAGTGCTGACGATGGCTGGATTATGAGGCGGGCGCTGTTTTACCGGGGCGCCATCCAGGAAGAGGACGAACGTGCGGGTGCACGGGAACTGCTACTGGAAATGGTCTCACGGGAACACTGGATCGGCCCGGGCTTCCCGGCACTCCGGGCCGGTGTAAGAATGTTACCCCACGGTGGCAACAGCGCTTCCATTCAGAAAGTAAGGCAGGTGTCTGCTTCTTTGTCCGACCAGGATGCGGGTTTTAAACCGTTGAGAGCCAAGATCCATGGCACACCCGGTGCCGAAGATGCTGACAGTGTCCGGGCGTATGCTGCCGGCCTGGCTGACGAAAACCAGCGGCGGCCTTACCTCGAACTGGCCGAGGAAATTGACGGTATCTATAAGGCCGAACCCCTGGACAAGGAACTTGACCTGATGGCTGCGCGATATACCGCAGCCCCGTGGTTACAGGAAATCCTGACCACCGCTGCAACTGACCTCCGGAATGACGGCCCACCGGGCACCAGGTTCCTGGTGACCGGCCGGTTACTGGGTGACTTGCGAAAAGCATTGCCGCAAATCAAATCCCGCTCTGTCCGCCTGGACATCCTGGACCTGAGCCTTCGGACCGAAGTGGAAAACTTCAGCGCCGCATCCGTCTTGCGACCTGCATTGGCCACCGCGACTCGCCGGCAACGGGTGAATTTCCTCAAGTCTGCCGGACTCGCTGCCTATGGCACCGGTGTTATTAATGAGCGATTACTCGGTGAAATGGAGAAAACACTCGATACCATGAGTGTCGACAGCGTGAAGCTGGATCAGTATCTGCGTGACCTGAGCTACCTGGGCCGCGCCCCCGGGTGGGGAACCCAGACGCTGCGCATGCACTTCTATGAATCCATGGAGAAAATGGCGCAGATAGAACCGCTGGCTCTTCTCTTTATACAGGATCTGCTGCGCGGCAGTCCCCTGTTGATTTTCTCCAGGGTACTGGATGGGCTTTCACGTGATGCAAACCAACTGGCTGGCGTAAAACATCGCATTTTTGACCAGGATGTTGGTGTCGGCTTCACCGCATTGAACCCGGGACTCGCACGCGGAACGCTCCATGTCGAACCGGACCTCGGTGAACTGGAGAACTTCAGGTCGGACGGAATTTACTTACTGCCTGAAACCGTTTCCGACCTGCCGCCGGTAGCCGGTATCCTCACTGCGGGAGAAGGAAACCCCCTATCACACGTACAATTGTTGGCGCGAAATCTCGGCATTCCGAATGTCACTGTCGACGACACCATTATTGAAAAATTATCTAATCATGACGGTGAACAGATCGTAATGGCCGTCAGCAAGTCCGGACTGGTTGAAATATCCCCGTGGTCTGAGCAGTGGAAAGAGGTTTTTGTGGATGCAGACGCCGCGGCCAATGTCGTTATCTCGCCCGATCTGGACAAGCTGGATCTGACGGTTCGCGAATTGGTCCAACTGGATGACCTGCGCGCCGCGGATTCCGGCCGGATCGTCGGGCCCAAAGCTGCCAAGCTGGGAGAATTACGCGCCCATTACCCCGGGCACGTTTCCCGGGGAGTCGCGATTCCTTTTGGTATTTTCCGCCAGGAAGCCTTTGAACAACCCTACCCCGGCGGTGACGGAACGGTATTTGACTGGATGGTGAAGCAATACGCGGAGTTGGCCTTGATCCCCGTGGACAACCCGCAACATGCCGTCAAGGCGGAAGCTTTTCGCGCTGAACTGTACGACATCGTCATTAACACCAGGGTGAGCTCAGCATTTCAGGACAAATTGCGCGCCGCATTGCGGGAGACATTTGGTTCCGACAACCCGCCCGGCGTTTTTGTCCGCTCGGACACCAATGTTGAAGACCTCGCCGGTTTCACCGGTGCCGGACTAAACCTGACCCTGCCCAATGTCGTAGGATTCGACAACCTGTTAAGTGGCATTGCCGACGTCTGGGCATCACCGTTTACGGCAAGAGCCTTCGCATGGCGCCAATCTCACATGACACAACCCGAACACGTTTATACATCCATATTACTGCTCGAATCGGTGGCGTCAGACAAGTCCGGCGTGCTGGTTACCCAGGATATTGATACGGGCAACCGGGCTATCGTGTCGGTTGCAGTCAACGAGGGGCTTGGCGGTGCTGTGGACGGACAGGCCGCAGAATCTCTGCGTATTCCGCTGGATGGCTCCCCCGTCCATGTTCTGGCCACTGCAACCGCGCCCTGGCGAAGAGTACCCGATCCCAAAGGGGGACTCACGATGTTGCCCAGCAGCGGAAGCGACACGGTGCTACAGCCGGCAGAAGTTGCCCAGGTCATAGATTTTGCAAAGCACTTGCCGGAGAAATTCCCGCCGATCACCGATGATGAAGGCAACCCGGCACCGGCCGATGTCGAATTCGGTTTCCTGGGTGGTGACCTCAGACTATTCCAGTTACGGCCTTTTCTGGACAGTAAGATGGCGAAAGGCATTAACTACCTGCACCAGATGGAAGCACGACTTAAAAATACCCGCTTGATCGACGTAGACATGAATGGAGTACCCGGAAAATGAAGATGAGCACCCGATTTTTTTCTGCACTAATTGTATTTTCACTTCTGGCCCCAGTCACACTGGTCCTGGCATACCCACTGGATGGATATAAAGATACCGGCATTCGAAGAGTTGAAGGCGCACGGCTGGCCAACGAAGGCAAAGCCGTCGGAGGCTTTCAACCACCCGGCGCCTTGCTGACAACCGAGCAAGTCGACTTAAGACTGCTGGGACAGGACATCTCCCTGCCTCCGGCGGATCCGGAATTTACCGCTCAGATTGTCGCTTTACTCGGCGACAACGCTGATCGGTACGGCGTTACCGTCCTCGACCTGACTGACCCGGATAATCTGCGCTATGCCGAACACCGCGGTAACCACAAACAGAACGTAGGAAGCGTTGGAAAACTTCTGGCCGCCCTTGGCCTGTTCCAGGCCCTGGCTGACGCCTGGCCGGATGACCTGGACAAGAGAACATCGATTCTTCGCGACACGATTATGACTGCGGATAATTTTTCACACAGCGACCACCACACCATCCGCATTTTTAACGTTGAGACCCTGGAACTGGTCCGGCGACCCCTGCAGGACGGTGACCAGGGTGAGCTTTGGGAGTACCTGGACTGGATGCTTTCTGTCAGCTCAAACTCCGCAGCTGCGATGATCATGCGCGATGCCATGCTTCTGAGACATTTCGGCCAGGCATACCCTGTATCTGAAGAAGAAATCAGGACCTTCTTTTCGACAACACCCGGACCGGAGCTAACCAGGCTGTTTCAACAAACGTTCTGGGAGCCGGTGACCCGTAACGGTCTGCCACTAGACCAGATTCGCCAGGGCAGTTTCTTCACCCGCCAGGGAAAAAAGAACGTCAACGGTGGCGGCAATAGCTACGCAACAGCAAGGACCCTGATGGAGTTTCTGCTGAAAATGGAAGAAGGAACGCTGGTGGATGAATGGAGCAGCCGTCAGTTGAAACGCCTGCTGTACATGACCGAGCGACGTATCCGCTATGCATCATCACCTGAACTGAAGGACGCTGCTGTCTATTTCAAGTCCGGCTCGCTCTATAAGTGCAAGGAGGAAGAAGGTTTCAAATGCACCGCGTATCACGGCAACGTGATGAACTACATGAATTCTGTGGCGATCATTGAGCAGGAAATTGATGGCGTTAAGCTACAGTACATGGTGATCGTGATATCCAATGTTCTGCGCCAGAACTCAGCCGTAGATCACCAGACGATGGGTACCGAAGTTCACAGGCTTATTAAGAAAACACACGGGGTAGAGTAACCCCGGGGCTGGAATCAGGGCTTTTTCACATTGTATGTAATGGCCAATTCATGGAGTGGTGCTGCCAGTCTTTCCAGCCAGGCAGCACCATACTGATTATTGGCCAGGGCGACCATAATATAGGCGAGCCCTTCTGTTCGAACCAAAGCGCTGTCCGCATGGTAGGTTCTCCAGGTACCTGACTTACGGTAAATCTGCAGATCAGGGTAAGCCGACAAGCCCTTGACGAACTTGTGTCGAATCCCCGGGTTGGAGAGCACATCCAGCATCATTGCGGACTGTTTCGGGCTGACCAGCGTTCCGGTATGTAACATGTAGTAGAAGCGGGCCGTCTGGAAAGCGGTTGCACCATGTGAAATCCCGGAAAGCGGGTCGCGACGGTAGGCTGAAGACGGGCCATAGTCTTTGCCAACCCAAAGGCCTCCTCCCCTGGCCTGATCATAGAAGTTGTATTCGGGAGATTGCAGAATCTCAAGTAATTCTTCGCGGCCGACTTTCCCCAGCACCCTTGTCGCACAGGGGTTGCAAGAGTACCGGATCATTCTATCCATTTCCTTTTGCAGATCGTCGTCCAGTATCAGTCTGCCCTCATCAATGGCCACAGCCGCGCCCAGCAGGATCGCAATTTTTGGAAGGCTGGCGGCGTAAACCATGTTATGACCATTGAGCTCGGCAAGACGGGGATTGTCCGGGTCGGTAACGATGACGAGCAACAGCGCAAGTTCCTGCCTGTTTAAAGCCGGAGCGAGTTTCTGCTCAAGCACCAGTAGTTCCAGTGCCCGTTGTAACTGTGCATCACCCGCTTCACTCAGTAATCGGGTTGCCTCATCGGCCCTCAATTGCCCGCAAAAGAACAG
>Ga0316197_10004180_pt1 | contig 10258 bp, 8 predicted proteins | sample OudBiesiAoxic_MG_FD_204939 | JGI IMG/M metagenome (GOLD analysis project Ga0316197, IMG submission 204939) | Coastal sediment microbial communities from Oude Bieten Haven, Netherlands - site A oxic | ecosystem: Environmental > Aquatic > Marine > Coastal > Sediment | place: Netherlands... | reverse complement strand
GGCGCGGCTCCTCGGCGAACCCGATGTCCGCCCGGAGGAGCCGGGATCCATGGAGAACGTGTACGGCCTCTTCCACCGCGCCGCACCCGTGATGTACCCGATGGACAATCCCGTCGAACTCGAGCCGGCGCTCAGCGACACGATCGGTGCCCGAGCGGCGGCGGCGGGCAGCGAGCCGTTGGACTATCTGTACGACTTCATGCTCGAAGACGGTGGCACGCGCTTCGCATCGCTCAGCGCGGTCGACGTGTCGGACCGGATGAACGTGCTGCGCGAGATGTTGGTCGACCCGAACACGGTGACGGGCCTCAGCGATGCGGGTGCACACGTCACGCTCATCTGTGACGGCACGGCACCGACCACGCAGCTGACGTACTGGACGCGAGATCGCGCCGGCGAGCAGCTTCCGCTCGAGTTCATCGTCAACAAGCAGACTGCCCGCAACGCCGGGCTCTACGGTTTCGGCGATCGCGGCACGCTCACCGTCGGCAAGCGTGCCGACGTCAACGTGATCGATCACGCCAACCTGTCCGTCTCGGCCCCGGTCGCGCATCACGATCTGCCGGCAGGCGGGACGCGACTGATGCAGCCGGTCTCCGGATACCTCGCCACCCTGTGCAATGGGGTCGTCACCCGCGAGAACGACACCGACACGGGCGAGTACCCCGGCCGTCTCGTGCGCGGCTGACGCCGTCTCGACAACCGTTGCGGGCTACGACGCGGCCAGCCGGGCACACTCGTGGTGGAGCAGGAAGAGCTCGACCTCGATGCGTTCGGCCAGGGCGTCGAGATCGGTGACCATGTCCCGGTCGGCGACCAGCGTGATGTCGACACGATGGTCGTGTGAGATCGCGCTGATCGACAGTCCGCATCCATCGGTGATCGGGACCATCGCATGCTCACGGACGATGTCATGACCGGCGATGGGTCCTTCGTCTCGACCCGGGATGCTCACGATGTAGACGTTGAACGGCGGCATCATCCGCAGCCCGGCGCCCGTGGTCAGCAGCAACCGTGCGGCCGCACCCGCCAGGACCGACGGTGCGCCGATTCGGTTGCTGATCGCCTTCGCCGGCTGTGGGTCCAGCTCGAGGGTCAGCTCGGACATCGAGGTGTTGATGTCGTCGAGGCGTTGGAGCGGATCGTGCCGGTGGGTGGCGAGCGGCACGAGCGCGGCGCCGAGTTCGTTGGAATCGGCGTCGACGAGGAGCGGGGTGAGCGCAACGAGCGGCTCCGCCGGGAGCTCGTCGTTGACGACGAGCCAGTGGCGCAGCGCGCCGCTGATGACGGTCAGCAACACGTCGTGGAATCGGACATCACGCTGGCGTCGAATCTCGCGGAGCTGATCGACCGAGAGCGTCACCCGAGCGACCCGCCGGTGTGAACCGACGGTTCGGTTGAACGAGACGCGGGGGACCGGCCGGTCGTTGCGCGCTTTCTCGACCGGGTGCACCGTCGAACTCGCGGCGGCGAGGGCCAGCCGCGCGACTTCACCGATGATCGGAATGCGTCGGCTCGCGTTGAGGAGTTGGCGCGTCGTGCGGATCGGACTGCGCACCGTCGACCACGCCGCCTTGATCAGCAGGTCGGAGTCGGTCGGGACCATGTCGGGCCGCCAGGATCGGCTGGTCGGGATGTCGAACGCCGTCTCCGGGCTGGCGAGCACGGGCGACAGCGGCCCCATCGGGCCGAGTTCCTCGATCAGCACGATGTGGACCTTGATGAACAGGTTGCTGGCACCGTCGGGGTCCTCGATCAGGTAGAGCTCCCAGAGGGGGCGGTTCCGGTCGAGCGGCCGCTCGTGCAGTCGGGCGAGCAGCTGCTCCATCGCATCGGGGTCGGACGAACCGGGTACCGCGAGATGGCGGATGTGGTAGTCGAGGTCGAAGTGCGGGTCCTCGATCCACCACGGATCGTCGAGGGCGAGTGGGACCAGGCGGACGCGCCGTCGCAGCGACGGCGCGAGGTGCAGGCTGTCCTCGATCACCGCGCGCAGCCGAGCGAGGGTGAGGTGCTCACCGTCGACGTCGGAGGCGAGCTCCAGGCAGAGTGACTGGTGGCCGAGGTTGGTGTTGGTCTCGGCGGTGAGCAGCGCGGTTTCAGACGGGGTCAGCTGATGCATCGGAGTGCTCCTGTTCGAGGGACGGGTACCACCAGCTCAAACGCCGGCGAGGGGTGAAGGGTCGCCAGTCGTCGGGCCGTTGGGCCAGGCGGTCGGCGATCGCGTACATCACCGACGGGTTCGTGGCGAGCCCGATGTGCGTGCCGCGCACTTCGACGCATTCGGCCGTCGGTCCGGGGGTCTGTCGACAGAGGCGGCCCGGGACGATGCCGTCCTGTGCGGTCCACACGGTGGTCGACGGGACGGGGATCTTGTCGACGTCGATCCGTGGCGGGATCGGGACGAACAGCTTGCCCGCCAGTTCCTGCAGCATGCCGATGTTCGAGTCGCCGGTGCTGAGTCGGATCGGGGAGCCGAGGCTGATCACCTGGCCGACGAGTTCGCTGCGGTGTTGCGCCAACAGCCGTCCGAGCAGTCCGCCGGCGCTCCACCCCACGATGTCGATGGTCGACCCGTGCCGATGTGCGAGTTCTTGGATGAGCCGGTCGAGCCCGCCGGCGATGTGGTCGGCCACGCCGACGTTGAGCCCGAGCCCCCAACCGAACGGACGGTGTCCGAGCGAGCGGAGGAACGCGCGCAGCGGTGCCGTCGTGACGTCGCCGGTGACGAAGCCGGGGAGCACGAGCACCGGTCGTGCGCCGCCTGCGGGAGCGGCCAGCGCAGCGATGGCGGCGCCGGGCACGGTGAGCATCAATTCGGGGACGGTCAGCGCCTCGGTCCAGATGGGTCGTGGGCGCGGGGCATCGTCGGCGTCCGCCGACTCCTGAGCGTCACCGTCTGCGCGCAACAACATCGTCCGCCCGGCCTCCGTTCTCGAGTGATTGTCCGGTGCCTCCAGTGTCCCACGCTGACATCTCGGCAACAGAGGCCAAGTCCTCTCCTGTGACCCCTGTCGGTCCCCTGGGCTACCTTGCGACTGCACGCCATCACCGACCTCGGAGCCACCATGAAGCCTCTTCTCACCGTCACCGCCGTACTCGCCGCCGCCGCCGGATACGGGCTGTCGCGCCGTCACCGCCAGGTCGCATCAGCAGCACCCGAGCTGCGGAACCCGCAGCTCTATGTCCCGTTGTCGCTGCGGAGCGACCGGAGCCTCCGCGTCGGTCGCACGCTGATGGGGGCGCGACCGGCCGACCCCCTTGCCGATGGCGTCGAAATGCGCACTGACGAGCTTCCGGCGACCGATCTCCGGCCTGCCGTCCCCGTTGTCGTCTACGAACCAGCCGACCATCAGGCGCCCTCGGGCGCACTGCTGTGGATGCACGGTGGCGGCCTGGTGATGGGGTCGCCCGAGTCGGGCCATGCACTGTGCAGCCGCCTCGCCGCCTCGCACGGCGTCGTGGTCGTCAGCGTCGACTACCGGCTCGCTCCCGAGGACCCGTTCCCGGCGGGGCTCGACGACTGTGTCGACGCCCTGGCCTGGATCCACGACCATGCATCAGACCTGGATGTCGACGTCGAGCGGATCGCCGTCGGCGGCGACAGCGCGGGCGCCGGCCTGGCGGCGTGTCTCGCGCAGCGTGCGCACGACGAGGGCGGACCGTCGATCTGTTTCCAGCTCCTCCAGTATCCGATGCTCGACGACCGCACGCCGCGCTCGGACGACGAGGACGCAATGGTCTGGAGTGCAGCGTCGAACCGGTACGCCTGGTCCGCCTATCTCGGGCACCCAGCCGGTGAACAGGACCCGCCGGCCTATGCCGCAGCTGCCCGGCGCACCGATCTCACCGGGTTGCCGCCGGCCTGGATCGGCATCGGCGACATCGATCTCTTCCACGACGAGGCCGTCGACTATGCACGGCGACTCGGTGACGCCGGGGTCGAGGTCGAACTGCATGTCGAACCCGGCATGTACCACGCTGCCGACGTCTTCGTCCCCGAGGCTCCGTCGATGGTGCAGTTCCGTGAGCGCATGGTGACCGCCCTCGGAGCAGCCGTTTCGTCGACCGCCGACGCATGAGCTGACCGACGACTCGCGTGCGGCTCGCGACGTGTGGGCAGTGCGCGCACGTTGTACTCCGGAGTATCCGGTGGGGTCAGAGGAAGGCGAGGTTGTTCGACGGCCGACGCCCCTGGGTGCGCGCCGCTCAGCCGGGTTCGGCCTCGTGGCCAGCCGGCAAGTGCAACCCTCGGTAGGCCTCCGAACCCGAGATCTCGCCCTGCACCACACGATGCACCTCGCGACAGATCGGCAGATCGATGCCGTGACGTTCCGCGAGCGTCATCACACTCCCTGCGGTCTTGACTCCTTCCGCGACCATGTTCATCTCGTCGAGGATGTCGTCGAGCGAGCGGCCCGTTCCCAGCTGCTCGCCGACATAGCGGTTACGGCTGTGTTGGCTGACGCACGTCGCAACGAGGTCGCCGAGGCCGGTGAGGCCGGCAAACGTGGAGGCCTCACCTCCCATGGCGACGCCGAGCCGGGACAGCTCGGACAGGCCGCGCGTGATCACCGCTGAACGCGTGTTGTCACCCACGCCGAGGCCCTGCGCCATCCCCGCGGAGATCGCGATGACGTTCTTGAGTGCACCGCCCACTTCGCAGCCGACGACGTCATGGTTCGTGTACACGCGGAACAGCCCACGGGTGAAGACCCGCTGGAGTGCCTCGGCGACGGCGAGATCCTCGGTGGCGACAACGCTCGCCGCGGCCTGGCCCGCCATGATCTCCTTCGCGAGGTTCGGTCCGGTCAACGCCGCCGCCGGGTGGCCCGGGAGCACCTCCTTGATCACCTCGGTCATCCGCAGCATCGAGCCTTGTTCGAGGCCCTTGGTGAGGCTGACGACCGGCACCCAAGGGTGGAGGTACTCGCGAACTGCTTCGAGCGTCGGCCGAAACGCATGCGACGGAACACCCACGACGAGGACCTGGGCGTGCCGAGCCGCCCGTTCGAGGTCGTCGGTCGCGTCGAGCTGTTCTGGCAGCGGATACCCGGCCAGATACCGGTCGTTCTCGTGCCTCGAACGGATCGTCTCAGCGACCTCTGCGTCGCGCGCCCACAGCAGCGTGTCATTCCGACCCGAGGCGAGCGTCGCCACGGTCGTTCCCCACGAACCTGCACCCAACACCGTGACCTTCATGATTCCCCCTCGATCTGACCGAACGGACGGTCGACCATCATTCTGACACGACCGCCACGTCCTCGATCTCGGTGAGCGAGTCGTTCAGGGGGATGGCGAGCGCGAGATGCGGTGGCGTCACGACCCGGCGGCGTAGGCGCTCGGGAAGCGGGACATGAAGGCGATCGCGAGACGCAGCTCGCGGGCGTCGACGCATTCGCCGATCTTGTGCGTGTTCTGTTCGTACCCGGCACCGAAGCCGAGCATCGCCGGGTGCCTGTACCCGCCGGCCTCGACCCAGCGCTTCGACTCGGGCACGTCGATCGTCGTGTCGTCGACCGGGATCGGGTACCCGACACCGTCGGTCGAGAAGATCCATCGATCGACCCGCGCCTCGGCCTGACGACCATCTCCGCTCGACGATGCTGCACCAGGGGTGATGTGCGGCGCCACGACGGCGTCATAGACGTCGACCGCCGTCTGGATGGCCGCGTGGTCCTCCGGCGTCGCCCAGCCCATGTAGATCTGCTTGTTGCCCGGGGTGTAGCCGTGCCAGGTGACCCCGTCGTAGACCGGAATGGTCACGTCGACGGTGAGGCCGGCATCGCGGGCGACCTGCACGGCGTCGAGCTGTTCGACATCGAGCCGGGCCTGTTCGGGGTCCTCGCCGACGGTGAGTCGGCGGTCGAACCGGAACGTGAACCGGTCGGGTACCGCACAGTCGCTCGGCGTGTCGAGATGCGACCACGAGGCCGTCCGCGTGCCATGACCGAGGAACGGATCGTCGAGGAATCCGTCGCGGGCGTCATAGCGGCGGGCGGCCTCGGCGATGATCGAACCGCCGTACTCCAGCGGGTTGAGCCCCTCCCACGGCATCGACCCGTGGCACGAGCGACCGGTCACGGCGACCTCGATCTGCATCCGGCCGCGCTGGCCGCGGTAGATCCCGAGTGCGCCCTTCTGTGCATCGCCGGTTCCCTCGGTGAGCACGACCACGTCGGGGATCAGGTCGGCCGGCGCACCGGGCAACACCTCGCTCATCAGATACATCGGTCCGGCGCCGTCGTTGTCCTCCTCGGCGGCCGTCGCGTACGACCGCACGATCACGCCGCGCAGCGCACCCTGAGGTGCGAGCTCGAGCGCGATCTTGGTCGCGAGGATCTGCGAGATCACGCCGGCCAACTGGTCGGCGGCACCGCGCCCGAACACCAGGTGCTCCCACTCGTCGTCCGGTGGGAGGTGTCCGAGCTCACTCCGCAGGAACTCACGGTCGACGTTGTCGAGGTCGAGCAGCCCGTCGTAGGCGTCGATGCCGCCGAGCTTGTCGAGCCAGGACGAGCGCAGCGCCTGCACGGTGTCGGAGTGGCCGTCGAAGTAGACGACGCGCTTCTGATCGGCGTCGATGCCGTCGGTCGGGTCGGTGACCGTCCACACCAGGTTCCCGTACCCGTCGAACCAGACGTCGTCCGGTCCACGGACGGCCCCGATGTCGATGATCCGCTGCTTCAGGTACTCGAGCCGCGGCCCTTCGTGGTTGCTCAGGCCCGATGCGGGGTCACCGCCGGCGTCGGACGGCAGATCGACGTAGTCGGCCGGGATCCGGATCGCTTCGCGGAGGATCTCCACGGCGAGGCCCAGATGCTCCTGGCTCAGCGCGGCGATTCGGGTGTCGAGATCGGTCATCGGAGTGCCTCCTGTTCGAGCGATGCCAGTACGCCTGCGAGATCGGGGACCTTCGCCCCGGCGAGCAGTGCCATCACCACATACATCTTCCAGTTCGCCTCCCGGGCCACGTTCACGCGGTGCCGGCCCATCACGCCGGGGCTGACCTCGGCGCCGATGTCGGCGGGCAGGCAGTGCATGTACAGCGCGTCGCCACCGGCGGTCGTGCCCATCCGCCGCTCGTCGCAGATCCAGTCGGTGTACCCGGCATTGCGTTCGAGCGCGCGCTGCTCGATGGCACCGAGTTCGGCGGCATCGCCCGCTGCGTTGGCGGCCACCCGCTCGACCATCAGGTCGTGGGCGCCCCAGCTCTTCGGATAGACGATGTCGGCGCCGGCGAAGGCCTCGTCCATGTCGTCGACGACGCGGAACGACCCGCCGTGACCGGCGTTGGCGACAGCGGCGTCCATCGTCTCGTCGGTCAGCCGATAGCCCGGCGGATGTGCGAGGGTCACGTTGGCGCCGACTCGGGTGAGCAGCGTGATCAGTCCCTGGGCGACCGACAGCGGCTTCGCGTACGACGGGGAGTACGCCCAGCTCATCGTGATGTTCCGACCGGCGAGATCGTCGAAGTTGTCCTCGAGCCACAGCAGGTCGGCCATGGTCTGCGTCGGATGGTCGATGTCGCACTGCAGGTTGACGATCGGCACCGCTCGCGAGTCATCGGTGGCGTCGAGGTAGTCGTCGATGCCCTGCTTGACGTCTCGGATGAACGTGTTGCCCTCGCCGAGGATCAGGTCGTGGCGGATCCCCATTGCGTGGGCGTTCATCCCGAGCATCGCGCCGGTCTCGACCGCCGTTTCGCCGTGGGACACCTGGGTCGACGACCCGTCGACGATCACGGGCTGCATCCCCAAGCGTGAGGCAGCGCCCGCCCACGCGCTCTTGGTTCGGGTCGACTGATCGAAGAACACCGCCCACGCCAGCTCGTCGGGGCACAGGGGTGTGCGGATGCCGCGGCGGTCGAGGTTCGCCAGCGACCGGGCGATCGCGCGTACCGATGCGAGATCGTCGGTCGACCACTCCTGCGTGGTCAGCAGGCTCCGCCCGAGCAGCGCATCGAGCGCGTGCCCGTCGAGCATCTGTGCTGTTTCGATCTGATTCAACGTTGATTCCTCCTGATGTGGGTGCCGGCATTGCCGTCGACCGCTTCGACGAGCTGTTCGGGGGTACAGATGACGACGTCACCGTCGACGGCCTCGAGGAAGTCGATGGCGGCCTCGATCTTGGGCCCCATGCTCCCCGCGGCGAACTGGCCCGCCGCGTGGAGCGCGCGGGCTTCGTCGACGGTCAACTCGGGGCGAGCCAGCGGTGCGTCGGAGTAGAAGTCTTCGTAGACGTGGTCGACACTGGTCGTGATGACGAGCCGCCGGGCGCCGAGACGGGCCGCGAGCAACATGCTGACACGGTCCTTGTCGATGACGGCCTCGTGGCCGACGATCTGATCGTCGGGACTGCGACTCACCGGGATGCCACCGCCACCGCAGCAGATCACGGTGATGCCGAGGTCGCAGAGCCGTTCGATCGTGCGGAGCTGGACGATGCGGCGCGGGATCGGCGAGGCCACCACGCGACGCACCCCCCGCTTCGGGTCACGCATCACCTTCCAGCCGCGCTCGTGGACGAGGTCGTGTTCCTCGTCGAAGTCGAAGAACTGGCCGATCGGTTTGTCGGGGTGTTCGAACGCAGGATCGTCGGGGTCGACCTCGACCTCGGTGACGATCGTGACGACGTCGGTGTCGTCACCGCGATGGCGCAGTTCGGCGCGCAACGCCCGCTCGATCATGTAGCCCATCGCCCCCTGGCTGTCGGCCACGAGCGAGTCGAGCGGCACCTCCGGCACCGAGTCGCGTGCCAGTTCGGAGCGGAGCTGCATGAAGCCGACCTGTGGACCGTTGCCGTGGGTCAACACGAGGTGCTCGCCGCGTTCGAGCAGGTCGGCGACGGGCCGCATCGCGGCGCGGGTCACGGCGAACTGGTTGGCGACCGTCGGGGCCAGGTCGGGAGCGAGGAGTGAGTGTCCACCGACCGCGACAACGATCGGCCCAGCCTTCGCTTCCCCCGTTGGTTCACCCACGCTGTCCTCGATCGTCGGTGCACGTGTTCGCACCTTCCACGATCATCGACGGCGGTGCCGTCGAGCGGCTAGAGCACTTGGTCCTCGGGTTCCGCCCGGCCGGCGTCGCTTCACGGAGCGATGGGGAGATCTTTCCGAATGCGCAACGGACGGCGAACGTCTCGAGATCAGGGTTTCGCTGCGTCGCCGAGTCCATAGCGTGCCGGTCATGCAGTGGATCCGTCGGAATCTCAAGTTCTTGTTGCCGGCCGCTGTGGTGTGTGTCGGCGCGGTCGCCTACCTCGCATTCGCTGTGTTCGGCGTGCACACGCTGTTCATCGACGACAAGGTGGACGAGGCCGGGCCGGTCTTCTCGTCCGGCGCCACCGCCGATGCCGCACCGACCGACACGACGGCACCCAGCAGCGCAGAGGTCGACGAGTCGGGTGTGAGTGACGAGGTTCCGGCCACGACCGAGGCGGTCGCCGCCGATGCTGTGGACGCTGCGGCGGGCGAAGCAGCCATCGACGGAGCTGCGGACACCGTGCCGACCGAACCTGCGCCCACCGAGCCGCCGGGCACGGCACCGGCCGAACCGCAGATCGTGACCCTCGTCGAGGGGTCGTTCATCCCGCGCGGCCGATACTCGGGTGAGGGCCAGGCCATGGTCCTCAACGATGGTTCTGAGCAGCGTTTCCTCCGCTTCGAGAACTTCTCGACCGACAACGGGCCGGACCTCAGCGTGTACCTGGTCAACTCCGATGCGAATGCCGACGAGGGAACCTTCGATGACGACTTCATCGATCTCGGTTCGCTCTCGGGCAACATCGGCGATCAGAACTACGAGATCCCGCCGGAAGTCGACCTCGGGATCTACGACACCGTCGTGGTGTGGTGCGTGCGCTTCGGCTCGGCGTTCACCGCGGCCGATCTGATGGCAGCCTGACGCCTGCCCCGGTGTGGACTCAGTGGGCGTCGGCGGGGAGCGCGTCGGCGTCGCTGCGATGGAAGCGCGAGACGATCGCCACCACGATGAAACCGACGAGCAACCCGATGAGGGCCGAGATCCCCGTGTTGATCAGCCAGGCGAGCAATCCGCCGATGCCGTCGACGTCGTCGACCCGCTTCTCCAGGTCGTGGACGAAGTCGTACGGGGCGTGCCAGCCGAGTTCCTCGGCGCCGACGATCAAGATGTGCCCGCCGACCCACAGCATTGCGGCGGTGCCGATGACCGTCAGGGCGGACAGCAGCTTGGGCATGCCGGCGACCATCAACCGGCCGACACGTTGCGACGCCTCG
>Ga0316197_10004179_pt1 | contig 10259 bp, 9 predicted proteins | sample OudBiesiAoxic_MG_FD_204939 | JGI IMG/M metagenome (GOLD analysis project Ga0316197, IMG submission 204939) | Coastal sediment microbial communities from Oude Bieten Haven, Netherlands - site A oxic | ecosystem: Environmental > Aquatic > Marine > Coastal > Sediment | place: Netherlands... | reverse complement strand
AAGATTCTACAAACTCTTTAGCTTCTCGTTTGCTTAATCCGATTTCTTCCGATAAATGTGCCGCTATCTCAGCTTTTGTCAGTGCCATAAATTAATCTCTCAACGATGCATGAAATTCCGTAGAAACCGCTTCAACTATTGAATTAACACTATCAGCAATCTCCTGTTCTTCCAAAGTACGTGTCGCATCTTGTAATATTAAGCCTATTGCTAAGCTTTTCTTACCGTCTTCAACACCCAATCCTTTGTATACGTCAAACAAGTTTATGCTAACTAGCTGAGATCCGCCAATTTTTTCTATAAATTTGAGGACCTTACCTGCATTTACTTGATCATCGACCACAAAAGCGAGATCTCGGTTGTTTGCAGGGAACTTAGAAATGTCTCCAGCTTGAGGTAATTTACGGGTTAAAATAGCATCAATTTCTATTTCAAATACAATTGCTTGACCGTTTAAAGCAAAGGTTTTTTTCAAACTTGGGTGCAAAGTGCCTATGTATCCGACTTTAATACCATTACGGTAAATAGTTGCAGATTGCCCAGGATGTAAAGCACTGTGTTTCTCTGCTTTAAATTCAAAACTTGCATCATCAACAGCTAAATCCAGTACTGCTTCCAAATCTGCTTTAAGATCGAAGAAATCAGCAACACGGGTTTCAATCGCCCAGTGCTCGTCATTAACGTTGCCGATGATCACACCTGAAAGCATTGCTTGTTGGCGAATACCATTCTCAGCTTGTTCATCTTTAATAAAACGCAAACCTGTTTCAAATAAACGAACACGATTTTGTTGACGCTTTTGGTTTTTAGATACGCTATCTAATAAACCAGTCCATAAACTAACACGCATTGCCGACATATCTTTAGAGATAGGATGTGGCAAAATCAATGCATCCGCTTCAGGATGTAATTTAAGTTGCTTATCAGGGTCAACAAAACTGTAAGTGATCGCTTCTTGGTATTCACGGTTCACTAATACATCACGGATTTTAGATAATTTTAGACGTGATTCATTATGAGCAGGCATAGTTAATGCTGCTTGTGGTGCAATATTAGGAATATTATTGTAGCCGTATACACGTGCTACTTCTTCAATTAAATCTTCTTCAATTTCCATATCAAAACGGTAACTCGGTGCAAGTGCAGACCAACCTTCATCCGTTTCAGATACTACACAACCTAATTGCGTTAAGATTTGTAGAACACGTTCAGAATCGATTGAAATACCAATTAAACGATCTAACTTACTACGGCGCAATTCGATGGTAGCTTGTTTAGGTAGAGTCTCTTCGTTTACTGCTTCGGTAATTGGGCCAACTTGACCACCACAAATATCAACTAGTAATTGTGTTGCTCGCTCCATTGCAGTTGCCTGAAGTAGTGGATCAACACCACGTTCATAACGATGAGAAGCGTCTGTATGTAAACCGTAGCTACGCGCACGCCCCGCAATCGCTAATGGTGCAAAGAAAGCGCTTTCTAAGAAGATATCTGTTGAACCTTCCTGAACCCCAGAATCTTGACCGCCAAAGATACCCGCCATGGCTAGTGCTTTAGATTGATCTGCAATCACTAATGTATCTGCATTTAACTTAACTTCTTTACCATCTAATAAAGTTAACTTTTCATCTTGATTAGCAAGGCGAACTTCAATGCCTCCATCTAATTTAGATAAGTCAAAGGCATGCATTGGATGACCAAACTCAAGTAACACATATTGTGTAATATCAACCACAGCATCAACACTACGCACACCACAACGGCGTAGTTTTTCTACCATCCATAAAGGTGTAGTCGCATTTTGGTTAATACCTTTAATCACTCGACCAAGGTAACGGGGACATGCTTCAGGTGCTTGCAGATTAATAGCGACTTGGTCATCGATAGAAATAGCTACATTTTCCCACGTTGGTTGAGTTGCTTGTGTACTGTTTAATACTGCAACTTCACGAGCAAGACCTGCAATACCTAAACAATCAGCACGGTTAGCGGTTAAATCAACATCAATGATCACATCATCAAGTTGTAGATATTCACGAACACATTGACCGATAGGAGCGTCTAAAGGTAATTCGATAATACCTTCAGCACTGTCAGCCATACCTAACTCTGATTCACTACACAACATACCAAATGATGGCTGACCGCGTAGTTTTGCTTTTTTAATTTTAAAGTCACCTGGTAAAACAGCACCAACAACAGCAACCGCTACTTTTAGTCCTAGACGACAGTTTTTAGCACCACAAACAATATCGATTAATTCATCTTCACCGATATTGATTTTAGTGACTTGTAATTTATCTGCATCAGGATGTGGTCCACATTCAACGACTTCACCAACAAGTACTTTACTAAACTCACCAGCAACCGGCTCTACATCATCAACTTCAAGACCGGCCATAGTAATTTGATGCGTTAATTCATCACGTGTAATTTCTGGGTTAACCCACTCGCGTAACCAAGCTTCACTAAATTTCATTATTATTAACCCTTATTTGAATTGCTTGAGGAAACGAAGATCGTTTTCAAAGAATGAACGTAAATCATTTACGTCGTAACGCAGCATTGTTAAACGCTCAATACCCATACCAAAGGCAAAACCAGAATATTTCTCAGGGTCAACACCCATTGATTTTAATACTGTTGGGTGCACCATGCCGCAGCCTAATACTTCTAACCAGCCATTTTTACCTTTCACATCTACTTCCGCAGAAGGCTCTGTAAATGGGAAGTAAGAAGGACGGAAACGGACTTCTAAATCTTGCTCGAAGAAGTTATGTAGGAAGTCGTGCAAAATACCTTTAAGTTGCGTAAAGCTGACATTTTCAGCAATCATCAAGCCTTCAACCTGATGGAACATTGGTGTATGTGTTTGGTCGTAATCATTACGGTAAACACGTCCCGGTGAAATAATACGTACCGGTGGCTCTTGATTCTCCATGGTACGGATTTGTACACCCGATGTTTGTGTACGCAATACTAAGTCTGGATTAAAGTAAAAAGTATCGTGGTCAGCACGTGCAGGATGATGCGGCGGAATATTTAGGGCATCGAAATTGTGATAACCGTCTTCAATTTCAGGACCGTCTTTCACTTCAAAACCTAATTCGCTAAAGAACTCAACAATACGTTCCGTTGTACGCGTAACAGGATGCACATTACCTTGTTTAGCGCCACGGCCAGGTAAAGTCACATCAATGGTTTCAGAAGCTAATTTTTCATTTAGAATTGCTTCTTCCATGCCTTTTTTACGTTCAACCAATACCGCTTGAATCGCTTGTTTTGCTTTATTAATTAATTGCCCTGCTGCTGGTTTCTCAGCAGGAGGTAATTTGCCTAAGCCTTTCATTTGCTCAGTCATTAGGCCTTTTTTGCCCAGATACTGTAAACGAATCTCTTCTAATTCATTAGTATCTGCGGCGCTTTCGATCTGTTGTTGCGCATTAGCAACGATTTCATCTAGATGCTGCATTTAATTTACTCTACTTTAATACAAGTGATAAAAAATATGGATGTAATTTTACGCAGATCAAATAGATATGGCTAGTGCTGAGGAGGGATTGCAGAGGATAAAACACTGGAAATGAGTATTTTTTTCACTCAAAACCAGCGCAACATAAAAGCTGGATGAACTAAGTGTTACAACACAGTCCAAGTTTGTGTTAATAATAATTTACCTTGATCAAATATTTGCCCGATAAATTTGTCGCCTTGATTCACTTTTCCGACACCTTTAGGCGTTCCCGTCATCAAAATATCGTTTGTTTCAAATGACATAAATTCATTAACCGCCTGTACAATCTGTGATGGCTTATAAATCATTAATTCGTAATTCGCTTGTTGTATTACCTGATTGTTAATCGACAATACCAAGCTCAGTGAATCGACTTGATGCTCAAAACTGACAAACTCTGAAAACACGGCTGACGCATCAAAAGCTTTAGATCTTTCCCAGGGTAAAGATTTACTTTTAAGCACACTTTGTACTTCTCGCTTGGTAAGATCTAATCCAATGCCAACACCTATAAATTGATTATTCTCAACAATAAAAGAAATTTCAGCCTCATAATGAATTGCGTCAACGGCATGTGTTTTGATATCAGCTGCGATAGCAGAGTTAGGTTTGACAAATATAACCGGTTCAGTAGGCACTTCATTATTCAGTTCAGCAATATGCTCTACATAATTACGTCCAATACAAACTACTTTCGAAGGAGTAATTGTTTTTCCATTTAATAATACTGATTGCATGGTTGTTCCTTATATATAAAAACTAATTGTTTCGTCCTACTAAACATTACCAAACCAAGCTTTGCTAAACTGAGTATGACCAATTGAGTTAGGTTAAACTACAGTAGGTTATCTTTTCGCACCTTTAAATAGTGTAAAGTAGTTTTCAGTTGTGACCCTAGCAAGCTCTTCAAATGTCACTCCTTTTAATTCAGCAACAAATTGCGCAACGTCATAGGTATAAGCAGGTTCATTTTCTTCCCCTCGATGTGGGACTGGCGCTAAATAAGGAGAATCCGTTTCTACCAATAAACGCTCCAAGGGCACCGCTTTAATCACCGCCTGTAATTCTTTTGCATTCTTAAAGGTCACAATGCCCGATACGGAAATATAAAAACCCATTTCCATCGCAGCTTCTGCCATTTCGATTGATTCAGTAAAACAATGTAAAACACCACCTACTTGCTCAGCACCTTCTTCGCGAAGGATATCTAAAGTTTCTTGACGGGCACCGCGAGTATGAATAATTAAAGGTTTATTGAGTTGTTTGGCCACTCTAATTTGTTTACGAAATGCATCAATTTGCCATTCTTTTGTTTCCGGAGAATAGAAAAAATCTAATCCAGTTTCTCCTACCGCAACCACATTTTCTGCACTTGCATATTCTAATAATAAGGCTTCATCCATCACCGCTTCTTCATATAATGGGTGTACACCACAGGTACTAGAGACTTGTTCAAAAGGCTCAATCATCGCAGCCATTGCAGGGTAATCCTGTAACGTCACGCAAACACTCAATAAATGAGTAATACCTTTTGCCTGCGCTTTTTCAATAACCTCTGCAATATCGGTATGTTTTTCCCCATATTTTAATCGATCGAGATGACAATGAGAGTCTACTAACATACAGTAATTTCCTTAAATTCATTTTTAATTTTTATTAATAACGCATTAATCAATAATTCTTTTTTAAGCGCGGAATGCCCCGTTAATAAGCTGCGTGTTTTTAGTATTTCGTCGCTTAACAGTCGCAAACTTTTTAACGATAATTGTGTTTGCCAAATTTTCAATTGCGGTAAAGCAAAGTAATAAATAGCATCTGGATCAAGCTGGTTACCATTCAATTTTAATTTATGCAGGTCGTGCAATAAATGAAATAATAATAATAGATTTTGCTCAACATCCTTTGCTAATAATTGAGCAAAGGAAAATAAATTAATAGGCTCATATAAAAGAGAAAAAACACCTTCAACACATTGCCGACGAGTATCAAGAGACGCATCTTCTTGCAACGCTTTTAAATGGTTGAGCAAGGCTAATGGACTATTTTGAAACCAACGTAAAACGCCTACATCGCTGACTTGAAAACCAAATTGATATAACCAATCGATTAAGGTTTGATCATCGGGACTGTGCAAATGTGTTTGTTGCAGGCGGCTTAATAAAGTCGGCATCAATTGATGATGTGTACGCGTTAATAAAATTAAATAACTATCACCTTGCGGCTCTTCAAGGGTTTTCAACAACGCATTAGCTGCTGCCTCGGTTAATTGGTCAGCACCTTTAATTAACACAACTTTATTATTACCAAGTTGCGGACGTTCATTCAATTTATCTGTTAATAAACGAATTTGATCAATGCCGATTGATTTATTTTTTTCAGCTTCCAATAGATTAAAATCAAGATGATTATTAGCACTAAAGAGCTGGCAGGAGTGACATTCAAAGCAGGCATCGTTATGTTGTTTATTACTGCATAATAAATACTGGGCTAATTGTCTCGCTAATTTATATTTACCAATACCACTACTGCCAGTAAACAAAAGCCCGTGAGCAAAACGCCCTTGACGATACGCATCCTGTAAATGTGTATAGAAAGGGGTTAACCAAGGCGTACTCACATTTTCAAAAACATTACTTTCGGGCATTTTTATAAACTCGCTAACCATGCGTCAAGCTGTCGATTAATATCAATTTCAACCTGTGCAAATGTTTGACTTGCGTCGATACCTACCGCATTTTTTTCTTCGCTAACCAGTTGCTGAAAAACAGCACGAGAACGATTAAAAAAATCAATAGCTAAACGCTCAATACGATCTAATTCACCTCGACCACGGGCTCTTGCGAGTCCCAACTCAGGTTCAATATCTAAAAATAGGGTGAAGTCTGCTTTAAAATCACCTAACGCAACCTGCTTAATATCATTGATCAGACTTGTATTGATGCCACGCCCACCACCTTGATAAGCAAGAGATGACCAATTATGGCGATCACCAATCACCACATGACCCGCCGCTAAAGCCGGTTTTATTTTATGTTCAACCAGTTGTACTCGTGCTGCGTACATGATCAGTAATTCCGCTTTGTCAGCTAATTGTTCGTCCACAACATCCATTTTAACTATATCACGCATTTTTTCTGCTAATACAGTACCGCCTGGTTCTCGCGTAAAGACCAGTTGCTGTTCAGCAACCCCTTTTGATAATAACCAATTTTTAACGTATTGAATGGCTGTCGTTTTACCTGCCCCTTCTAGCCCTTCAATGACAATAAATTTACCCGCTAATTTTTCTAAAACTGACATGCTACTTTCCTCGGATATATTTATTAACGGCATTATTATGCTCTCTTAAATTTTTAGAAAAATAAGAGGTCCCATCCCCTTTACTAACAAAATATAAGTAACGCGTTTTCGCTGGATGTAAAGCCGCGTACATTGCTTCCTCACTCGGCATCGCAATTGGCGTCGGTGGTAAACCATTAATGGTATAGGTATTGTAAGCGGTTTTTTCCTGCAAATCTTTCTTACGGATACGCCCGTCGTAGCGTTCTCCCATACCATAGATAACTGTCGGGTCGGTTTGTAAACGCATACCAATGCGTAAACGGTTCACAAACACCGATGCAATTTTATCTCTATCATTTGCAAGCCCACTCTCTTTTTCAATAATAGAGGCCATGATCAGCGCTTCATAGGGCGTTTTATAAGGTAAATTTTTATCTCTTTCAGGCCATAATTTATCTAATATCATTTGCTGATGCAAAAAGGCTTTTTTAACGATACTAAATGCACTCATGTCAGCGCTGTAATGATAGGTTTCAGGGAATAATAATCCCTCTAGTTTTGTTGCTTTACTGCCTAATTTGGTTAATAAAGCTTGCTCAGATTCCTGTAATGGTTGGATATGTTGTGCATTTTCCAATATCACTAACCAATCTTTATAAGTACTGCCCTCAACAAACGTTAATTTAAATTGAAACTCACGTCCGGAGGTTAAAATAGTTAAGATGTCTTCTAAGGAAGCACCTTTAGGTAACTCATAGGTACCGGATTTTATTTTAGTTAATTCAGGTTTCAATTTAGAAACGACTTTCCACCATCGATCACTATCCAATAAATCTTGTTCAATTAGCTGTGCCGCAAGATGTGTAAAATAACGCCCTTCGGATAAGGTAAATAACTGTGTTTGTTGTACTCTTGGCGTATCTAAATATTTATCTAATTGTTGTTGTGCCCATAAAAAAGCAATGCTTAAACAAATACCGATAAATATTAAAATAATGATAAATTTTTTGACCATTAGTAACCACTTCCTTGCTTAAGCTTAATTTGTAAATCAGTTACTTGTTGCAACTGTTGTTGGGAATATTTTATATCTTGATATTGCTTAACTGGGACAATTCCCATCAACGCATTAGTTAATAACATACAAGACGCTTGTTTAACATCTTCGACGGTCAATTCAGCTTCAATCACATCAATATCTATATGTTGCATAATACGCTGACGCATCACCCCAGCTACGCCACAAAAATCTAATTTAGGCGTCAACCACTGTCCATTTAGGTGAATAAAAAGATTCGCACTACAGGCTTCAATAACATGACCAAATTCATCACATACTAACCCTTCTACCGCATTTAATGAGATTAGTTCTTGTTTGATCAAGACTTGTTCTAGTCTCGCTAATGATTTTAACCCAGCCAATTGTTTATTTCGTCCCAATTGACTTTGGCATTGCACAATGTCAATTCCCTGTGTCTGCCACTCAAAGTAATGCACAGGGAATGGCGATAAGCTAATGATGCGCATGGGTTGCTCACAACCTTCGGCACTATATCCACGACCACCACTACCGCGAGTTAATATGATTTTTAACACATAATTTGCTTCTGCTTTAACCGTAGCTGCACAGTTGAAAATTTCACCTTCAAGTTGTAACCAATCGATCGCAGGAAAAAATAAACGCGAGGCTCCCAGCTGTAAACGTTGTAAGTGGAGTTGCCAATCAACAACCATTCCATATTCAACCTTTATGGTGGAGAACAAACCATCCCCATAGCCTAAACCACGATCACTTGCATCAATTGAATTATGCTCTACACCATTAATAAACATCAGTTTACTGCCACCTATTTTAAATTAATTGCCACTACCAGGTTAAACAAGGCGAATCAAAAAGCACTTGTAATCAAAAGAAGTCACTTGTACTCAAAGTAAGCGACTTTAGCGATGTAAAATTTAGACATAAAAAAACCCGAGTCAACATCGGGTTTTCATTTTATAGGTAATGCGTAACACTAGATACGTTTAAAGATTAACGTACCATTTGTTCCACCAAATCCAAATGAATTTGATAGTGCATACTCTATATTTGAAGGACGCGCTTTACCATCAGTTACGTAATCTAAATCACAACCTTCGCTTGGGTTTTTAAGATTGATAGTAGGCGGAGCAACTTGATCTTTAATTGCAAGTACACTGAAAATAGCTTCGATTGCACCAGCAGCACCCAACAAATGGCCAGTCATGGATTTAGTAGAGCTCATCATTACTGATTTTGCATCTTCTCCCCATATACCTTTAACAGCTTGCGTTTCAGCAATATCACCAGCAGGTGTTGAAGTGCCGTGCGCATTGATATATTGAATATCAGCTGCATTAATGCCCGCATCTTTAATCGCATTTTTCATTGCTAATGCTGCGCCCGCGCCACTTTCTGGTGGTGACGTCATGTGGTAAGCATCACCACTCATCCCAAAGCCAACAAACTCAGCATAAATTTTTGCACCACGTGCTTTTGCGTGTTCGTATTCTTCAATCACCAACACACCCGCACCGTCACCTAATACAAAACCGTCACGAGACTCATCCCATGGGCGACTTGCAGTTTCAGGTGAGTCATTACGTGTTGATAATGCACGTGCGGCACCAAAACCACCCATGCCCATTTCAGTCGATGCTTTTTCAGCGCCGCCTACAATCATTACATCAGCATCACCGTATTGGATCATGCGAGCACCTAAACCAATACTATGAGTACCCGTTGTGCAGGCAGTTGTAACAGCAATATTCGGACCTTTAAGACCATTATTAATAGAAACATGACCTGAAATCATATTAATAATTGTCGCAGGAACAAAAAATGGACTAATTTTACGAGGACCACTTTTTGCAAAGTTGTCTTTATTTTGTTCTATAATTCCAAGACCACCAATACCAGAACCGATAGCAACACCGATGCGTTCAGCGTTATCATCGTTAACGATTAAACCTGAATCCTTGAGTGCTTGATCAGCAGCGGCTACACCATATTGGATAAATAGATCCATCTTACGTGCTTCTTTCTTTGGCATGTATTCTTCGACATTAAAGTCCCGAATTAAACCAGCGAATTTAGTAGAAAACTTCTCTGTATCAAAGTGCTCAATATTTGAGATACCACTTTGACCAGCTTGAATAGCCTGCCACGATTGTTCTACTGTATTACCTACTGGCGATATCATACCTAAACCGGTTACTACAACTCGACGCTTTGACACTAGACTCTCCTAAATGAGGCTTTAAAAACAATAACTAAAAACTTTAAATAAAAATACTTAGCTATTGCTAAAGAAAATGATTGGATTCAAGACTATAAAAAACAAAAGGCGGTCAGAAGACCGCCTTTAGAAATTAACTACACTTTAAAGTGAAGAATTAACCGTTGTTAACAACGTAATCAATAGCAGATTGAACAGTCGTGATT
>Ga0316197_10004178_pt1 | contig 10260 bp, 6 predicted proteins | sample OudBiesiAoxic_MG_FD_204939 | JGI IMG/M metagenome (GOLD analysis project Ga0316197, IMG submission 204939) | Coastal sediment microbial communities from Oude Bieten Haven, Netherlands - site A oxic | ecosystem: Environmental > Aquatic > Marine > Coastal > Sediment | place: Netherlands... | reverse complement strand
TCGAGAAGGTGCTCTTCGACACCGTGTCCGAGCGCCTGCACTTCGGGGATGGGGCTGCCGTCGAGGGCGCGCGTTTCGCGCTCGACTTCGGGATGAAGGCCGGGGCGCTCGATTTGGAGAAGGAGGCGGTGATGCGCTACTATCGCGAGACCGCCGAGTTGGGCGATGCGGGTGGGCTCGAGATCCACGATCTAAAGATCTCCCAGCGGATCTATGTTTTTTCAGCCGACGCTAGTGGCAGCGCCGATCCTGGCCGCTTTATCAAAGACGTCTGCAACCCCGCGATCCATACCTGGAGTGTAACCGATGCCCGAGACCTCAGCGCCTGAGCGCGCGACCTACAGACACATCGAAATCCGCGACCTCGACCCTGACGGGTTGGTGAAGTTGAGCAACGACATGAAGCTCTCGCTTTCGCGGGAGGACATGCTCGTGATCCAGAGCTACTACGCGGCGGACATGCGGCGCGAGCCGACCGATGTCGAACTCGAGGTGATCGCGCAGACATGGAGCGAGCACTGCAAGCACCGGATCTTCGGTGCGCGGATCGAGCACCGCTGCGACGGTGAGGAGGAGGTGGTGCACAGCCTGTTCAAGACTTACATCAAGGATGTGACGGACGAGATCCGCGAGCGCAAACCGGGTTTCGTGCTCGCCGCCTTCGACGACAATGCCGGTTTCGTGAAGCTCGATGAGGAGCGCGCGATCTGCCTCAAGCTGGAGACGCACAACCACCCATCGGCAATCGAGCCATACGCCGGTGCCAACACCGGTCTCGGCGGGGTGATCCGCGACATCCTCGGGGCGGGCAAGGGGGCGAAGCCGGTCGCGTCTCTCGATATCTTCTGTTTCGGCAGCCCGGACACCCCGGCCGATCGGATCGCGCCAGGCGATGCGATCCATCCGCTCGGGATCATGCGTGGCGTGGTGCGTGGAGTGCGCGACTATGGCAACCGCATGGGGATCCCGACGACCGGAGGAGCGATCCAGTTCGACGACGCCTATATCTACAACCCGCTGGTGTTCTGTGGGACGGCGGGGGTGATTCCGCAGAAGGACATCCACAAGGAGATGGTCGGTGATTTGAAGGTGATCTGTGTCGGCGGGCGGACCGGCCGAGATGGCCTGCACGGGGCGACTTTCTCATCCATGTCGCTGACGACCGAAAGCCACGAGGAAGACATCCAGGCCGTGCAGATCGGCAATCCGATCGAGGAGAAGAAAGCTTGTGACTTCGTCCTCGAGGCGCGCGAGCGCGGGCTGATCGTATTCATCACCGACTGCGGGGCTGGCGGGTTCTCGTCGGCGGCGGGTGAGATGTTGAGCGAGATCGGCGGCAGCGTCTACCTCGAGCGTTGCCCGCTCAAGGAACCGGGACTGGTGAGCTGGGAAATCCTACTATCCGAGAGTCAGGAGCGGATGGTCTTGGCGGTGAATGAGGAATCCCTTCCCGAGCTCCAAAGCTTGGCCGAGACCTACGAGACCGAGATGACCGTGATCGGAGAGTCGGATGACTCCGGTGTCTTGAAGGTCTGGCATGACGGCGAACTGGTGTGCGAGTTGAACAACTCACGCCTCCACGACGCGCCGGTGCGGCGCTTGAACTCAGAATTCACATCGCCTGTGATCGATCCGGATCTGCGCTTCGACGATTCGGATCTGGCCGGCGACCTGAAGCGTGTCATCTCGGACTTCGCGGTCGTCTCCCGCGAGCCGATCATCCGCGAGTATGATCATGAGGTGCAGGGCAACACGGTGCTGAAACCGCTGGCCGGCGCCGAGGGCGACGCGCCGCAGGACGCCTCGGTGGTGCAGATTGAGGGCAGCGAGAAACTGATGGCGCTCGGGCTATCGATCCTGCCGGAGTGGGGGAAGACCGACCCGTACGCGATGGGGCGCGGCTGCGTCGACGAGTGCGTGCGCCAACTCGTGCTAGCGGGCGCCGACCCGGACCGGATCGCCCTGCTGGACAACTTCTGCGTCGGTGATCCAGAGAAGCCGGAGGAACTCGGCCAACTGGTCGAGTGCGTGAAGGGGATTGCCTCTGCGGCGCTCGACTATTCGGCCCCCTTCGTTTCTGGCAAAGATTCGTTCTACAATTATTTTGAAACCCAGGACGGACCGGTCTCGATCCCGGTCACCTGCGTGATCAGCGGGATGGGGGTCGTCGATGACTTGGCGCATGTGACTGGTTCGTCGCTGCGCAAAGCCGGCAGTGCGCTCTGCCTGCTCGGGCTGACGACGGATGCGCTCGGGGGGAGTGTCTACGCCCGAGTGAAAGGGATCTCGGGTTCGGCAGTGCCCTCGACGGATACTGCGGCGGCGCTTGATTCCTACCGCAAGTACCACACCGCGGTGAAGCAGGGGCTGGTGCTCTCGGCGCACGATGTCTCAGAGGGTGGGCTCGCGGTGACGGCGGCGGAGATGGCCTTCTCGATGAAAGCTGGTGTGGTGATCGATCTCGATGACGTGCCCTATTCGGGAGGCTCCGATTCGGCGACAGCGCGCCTGTTTGGCGAAGCCCCGTCTCGGATCTTGATCGAAGTCTCGCAGGCCAATGTGGATTCGCTGGCAGCCCATTTTGATGGCTGTGCCTTCGCGGTCGTCGGCAAGACCGACGGGCAGCTGCGACACCTGCGCGTGATGCGCGGCGAGGAGACTCTGATCGACGAAGACCTATCTGAATTGAAAGACCTATGGAAGAACGGCCTCACGCCCTACTACTAAAGTTCCCCGGGACGAACTGCGACGTCGAAACTTCGCGCGCGCTGGAGGCGGTCGGGTTTTCCACGGAGGTCGTCCCGATCTCGAAGGCGACCAACGGGCTCTTCCAGCGTCCCCAGCTGGTCGTCTTGTCCGGCGGTTTCAGCTACGGCGACTACGTGATGGCAGGTCGGCTGGCGCAACTCGAGATCGAGCTGCGCCTCGGCGAGACCCTGCGCGAGTTTCGCGATGGCGGGGGCTACCTGTTGGGGATCTGCAACGGCTTCCAGATCCTGACCAAGCTCGGTCTCCTACCGGAGGGTAGCCTGATCCACAATACCAGTGGCCGCTTCATCTGCCGCTGGGCAGAGCTGCGCAAGCAGAATGGCGACAGCCCGTTCCTCCAGGAATTGCCTGAGAGCTTCGAGCTGCCGGTGGCGCATGCGGAGGGGCGCTTCGTTGCTCCAGAGGGGCGCTGCGAGGAGTATCTCTCCCAAGGGCTGGTCGCCCTGACCTACGGCGAGGACATCAACGGCTCGTCCTGCGCGATTGCCGGGATCCAGGACGAGAGCGGGCGCGTACTCGGGCTGATGCCGCATCCGGAGAGATTCCTCTACAAGGCGCATCACTACGATCCCGACTGGGACGGTGACGATGAGTGGGGCTGGGGGTATTTTTTCTTTAAGTCGATCCACGAACGCATCATACAGGGGGAGGGGGCTCTGGCGTGACCTCGCGGTGACTGCCAGTCGCCAGCACGATCAACGACTCCCGGCGACCCGAAGCCACCACTACGAATCATGACCGAATCATTCACCTACAAAGAGGCTGGCGTCGATATTCATGAGGCAGCAGCGCTCGTCGGAGACATCGGCGAACTCCGCCGACGCACCGAGCGAAAACGCCAGCTGTTCCAACCCTTTGGGCTCTTCGCTGCATCCTATGATCTGAGCTCTTACAAGGAACCAGTGATCGTGACCGGTGCCGACGGCGTCGGCACCAAGCTACGGCTCCTAATCGATCATGATGAGCTGGAGATCGCGGGCAAAGACCTGGTTGCGATGAACGTGAACGACATCCTCACGACCGGCGGCGACCCGCTGATGTTCCTCGATTACATCGGTATCGGCAAGATCGACAAGCAGCAAATCAAGCGCGTGATCGCGGGGATCTGCGAGTGGTGCGAGGCCTGCGACTGCATCCTCGGCGGCGGGGAGACGGCCGAGATGCCGGATCTGGTCGAGCCCGGCATGATCGAACTCTCCGGCTTCTGCGTCGGGGCGGCGGAGAAGGCTGAGCTGATCGACCTGCAGGGGATCGGCCCCGGTGACGTCTTGGTCGGCTGGGCATCAGATGGTTTTCACGCGAACGGCTGGAGCCTGGTGCGCCGGATTTTAGCGGCCTACCCGGACGAGCTGTCGGGATCGGAGATGCACGAGCTTTTGGCGCCGACCCGGCTCTACTACGACGTGGTGACGGACCTGCGGAAGAACGGCGTGAAACCGAAGGGGATGGCGCACATCACCGGCGGTGGCCTGCCGGAGAACCTCGAGCGCCTGCTTGGTGGGCACGGGGCTCAGATCAAGATCCCGACCTGGGAGAACGCGGCAGTGGCGAAGATCCTGGCGCACGTCGAGACACAGGAGGCGGTGAACACATTCAACATGGGCTTCGGCTGGGTAGCGATCGTAAGCCCCGATCAGGTCGATGCGACGACGGCCTGCGGTGCTGGTGGAGTGGTGATCGGCGAACTCTCGAGCTCGACTAAAGAAGTGACTGTCTCTGTTGGCGGATGAGCGATTTCTTGAAACACGAGTGCGGGATTGCGCTACTGCGGCTGAAGAAGCCGCTGGCCTATTTCCACGACCGTTACGGGACGGCGCTCTACGGGTTCAACAAACTCTTCCTCCTGATGGAGAAGCAGCACAACCGCGGGCACGATGGGGTCGGGATCGGCTGTGTGAAGCTCAACGCGCCGCTCGGCCAGCCATACCTTTTCCGCGATCGCTCGGCGAAGAAGGACTCGCTGACACTTGCCTTCGACAAGCAGATGCGCCGCTTCGACAAGCGGGTGAAGAAGAAGCTGATTGATCTTAAGGATCCGGAGAGCGTGAAGCGCCACTTCGACTTCGGTGGCGAGGTCCTCCTCGGCCACCTGCGCTACGGCACCTCCGGCGTCTTCAGCGAGGGTTCCTGCCACCCCTATGTGCGGCGTGGCAACTGGGAGACCCGCAGCCTGATGGTCGCGGGGAACTTCAATATGGCGAACGCTGGCGAGCTCACCCGCATGGCGATCGACCGTGGCCAGCACCCGGTGTTCGGCACCGACACACAGACCGTCCTGGAAGAAATCGGCTTCCACCTCGACGAGGAGCATACCGATATCTACCGGGAGAAACGCGACCAGGGCATTGATGGCAAGATGATCCCGAAGCTGATCAGCGACCAGCTCGACCTCGGGATGATCCTGAAGCGCTCGGCGGAGTTCTGGGACGGCGGGTACACGATCGCTGGCGCCGTCGGCAATGGCGACTGCTTTGTGATGCGCGACCCGAACGGCATCCGCCCGTGTTTCTATTTCGACAACGACGAGTTCACCGGCTTCGCCTCCGAGCGCGTCCCGCTGATGACCGTCTTCGACCTGAAGCAGGAGCAGATCCATGAATTGCCGCCTGGGCACGTGATCACGATCAAGAATACCGGTGAGCTGAAGAAGACCCAGTTCGCCGACGAGAGACCACACACCCCGTGCTCGTTCGAGCGGATCTACTTCTCGCGCGGCAACGACCCTGACATCTACCGCGAGCGCAAGAACCTCGGGGCGGCGCTAGTCCCCGAGATCTTGAAGTCGATTGGCAACGACCTGGAGAACACGATTTTCAACTTCGTCCCCAATACGGCCGAGACGGCTTACTACGGGATGATGTCAGGGCTGCGCGAGCACCGCCGGCAGGAGGTGAAGGCCGCGATCCTCGAGGCGGCGAAAAACGGCGAGCTCGACGAGGAGGCGCTCGACCATCTGGTGCTGCGCAACTGGCCGCGCGGCGAGAAGATCGCCCACAAGGACATCAAGATGCGCACCTTCATCAGCCAGGAGAAAGGGCGCAAGCAACTGGTCTCACACGTCTACGATATCACCTACGGGATCGTCGAGGAGAAGGACAATCTCGTGATGATCGACGACTCGATCGTGCGCGGCACGACCATGCGCGAGTCGATCTTGCGCATGCTCAGCCGCACCAACCCGAAGAAGATCGTCATCGTCTCGACCGCCCCGCAGATCCGCTACCCTGACTGCTACGGGATCGACATGGCGGAGCTCGGAAAGTTCATTGCCTTCCAGGCGGCGATCGAGTTGCTGATTTCGAGAGGGGAGAAGAAGCTGATCCGCGAGGTCTCGCTGCGCTGCGAGGAGGAACTCAAGAAGCCGGTCGAGGAGATGCGCAACTGCGTCCAGGACATCTACGAGCCGTTTTCCCCGGAGGAGATATCGGCGAAGATCGCGGAGATGATCACGCCTGAGGGCACGCGGTGGCGTGGCTCGGTCGATGTGATCTATATCGGCATCGATGCTCTGAAGCGTTCGATCTCACCGAACTGCGGGGATTGGTATTTCACCGGAAACTACCCGACCCCGGCCGGGTACTCGGTCGTGAACCGGGCCTTCGTTCAGTATTACAACAATGTCGAAGGCCGCCCCTACGACATGCTATTCTAATCACCCAGCCCCTCATCGATGAAAATTCTCGTAGCCGGAAAAGGTGGACGCGAACACGCGATCGTCACCGCCCTAAATGAATCGGCCTCTGCCCCTGAGGTGTATTGCTTCCCGGGAAGCGACGCCATCCTGCAGATCGCCAAGCCTGCCCCAGGCGTGAGCGACGTGGATTCGCTGGTCGCTTTCATGGTCGAGGAAGGGATCGATCTTTGTGTCGGCGGTGAAGAGAGCTACCTCGCGCAGGGCTTGGCCGACAAGGCACGTGCCGCGGGCATCCCGACATTCGGCCCGGTGCAGGCCTCGGCGCAGCTCGAGGCGAGCAAGGAATTCGCCAAGGAATTCATGGTGAAGCACGGCATCCCGACCGGCGGCTATGCGGTGGCCGACACCTATGAGGACGCGAAGGCGGCGATCACCACCTACCCGGTCGTCTTGAAATTCGACGGCCTGGCCGCCGGCAAAGGCGTCGCCGTCTGCGCGACTGCCGAGGAGGCCGATGCCTTCCTAAAAGAGGTGATGCTCGACCGGCGCTTCGGCGAGGGGAGGATGCTGATCGAGGAATGCCTCACCGGTCCAGAGGTCTCGGTGATCAGCGTCGTCTCGGATGGCAAATACCAGATTTTCACCCCCGCCCGCGACTACAAACGTCTCGGTGATGCCGATGCGGGACCCAATACGGGCGGCATGGGGGCAGTGGCCTCGCGCGTGCTGATCGATGAGGATATCCTCAAGACGATCGAGGACACGGTCGTGCGCCCGAGTGTCGAGGGGCTGGTGGAAGATGGCATGGACTTCCGCGGATTCCTCTACTGTGGGCTGATGCTCACCGCCGATGGTCCGAAAATGTTGGAATACAACTGTCGCTTCGGCGACCCCGAAGCACAGGCAGTCCTGCCACTCGTGCAGGGGGACTTCGCAGAGTATCTGTTGAGCGCTGCGGAGGGCGAGATCGACGAATCCAAAATCGCGTTCGACGATAGCTGGAGCATCTGCCTCGTGCTCGCCTCAGCCGGCTACCCGGCCAGTGCGCGTTCGGGCGACGTCATCTCAGGACTCGGCGATGTCGACGGCGCACGGGTCTACCACGCCGGGACGAAACTCAATGGGGCGGGGGAGTTCGAAACCAACGGCGGTCGAGTACTGGCGGTCGTCGCCCGTGGTGACTCACGCGAGGCCGCGCTGGATAAAGCCTTCGCCGAAGCTGCCAAGGTCAACTTCGACGGGGCCCAGCGCCGCAGCGATATCGGACGCCTCCACTTCGAGGCGTAGCCCTGCCCGATGGCCTGTCCGGGCTTGGCCATGCTTATCTACTCCTGCAGGGATTCGATCACGTGCGGCGGCTGGCGGTTCATCCGAGCGGCCAACGAAACCAGACCGGACTTGAACGCATCTCTCGTCCCAGCCATGGGATCAAGTTCGACCTACTGAAAAATTGCGGTCACTGAAACCGCCGCAGTGTCTAGTGGCAACTCGATCGTCGGAGAACTGCTAGTGCTGCCCCCAGACCAGCGGACAAATCTGGCTCCATCATTCGGTTTTGCGGTGAGTGCCGGTGGGAAGTCGCGGAAGTATTGCCCAGTCCAGGGTGAGTCACCGAGGTCGATGGTATTGATCTGAACCGTCCCCTTCGAGAGATCGCTGGACGCGATGGTGAGCGCGGCGATCCCGCTGGGGAGATTGAAGTGGTCGATCAGATCCTGCCGCAACTTGTCTGGCCGGGACCTGGCAAACTCGCGCATCGATTCCACATTCATTTCCCAATGGGGCACCGTGAGGGGCTCATCCTCTTCTTTGTGTGGGATGCCGAAACCGCGCGACTGGATTCCTTCCCAGCTCCAGCGCGCAAGGTGGCGACCCATTTCGGGTCGAATCACATCTGCCATCGCGTCGATGCGCTCCACCACGCGGTCGCTATCGAACCGGGTGTTCAATAGATCGGCGCAGCGTTGGACGAAGCGCTTCTCAAACTCGTCGCTCTCCAGCATCTCGCGCAGCAGGAGGGTGCGCCCGCCACTGTTGGGCCAGCCTGTGCCGCTGCCGACCGGATTCGTGCAGAACGTGAACATGTTGTCGTAATCTGAATAATCGCGCCGCATCGCGGGGATGTAGACATCGGGTTTCCACAGGTTGAAGCTGTAGTCTTGGTCGTAGAGCATCCAGCGGAACTGCCCGCCGACTGCGCGGCGCTGCCGCCAGCACTTGATGTTCCCAATGTCGAAATTCTGCCCGTAGATGACCGCGAGGTGGTAGTCGATGAAGTTGTCGATATCCAGGTAGAGGTCCTGGACGGTCTGGTAGTCGGCACTGTTGTCCATCGGGCGGGATTGGATGAAATTGCGCATCTGGTTGTAGGTAGACGACGAGCCCGTGTTGGCGCTACCGTACCCCTCGATCAGATCAATCTCATCGCTGGGGACATCGTGGGTCGATTCCACGTAGTGCTCGGTGAATTTTTCGCGGACATTGTGGATGCCCCAATAGTCGCCGTTCACATAGAGGACTGCTGGGCGGTATCCCTGCGTGTCCAATCCAGTCCCATCCATCAGGCTCTGCATCATCGCATCACGGAACAGGGTGAAGTTCCCGTTGACGAAGTAGCTGCCGTGGCTCACCGGACTGCTGAACTCGTCGATCGGCGGCCGCGGGTAGGTCAGCCAGGTGCTCTGGTTGTCGTTCCCTGAGTTCCGCAGGACAATCGACTCGAAGGAGTCGACCGGCTTGTCGGGGAAGAACTGGTGGCGGATCTTCCCGAACCCGTATTCTCCCCGAGCGAGTACGGCCATCGACTTCTGCGGGTACCCACGGGAACCCCAGCCACCAAACATTTTCAGGCCGGCGTCGATGCGCAGATTCTTGCCGTTCCCCGGCTCGTAGACTTCAAAGCTCGCCCCCACCTCACGGTTGCGATCCCACGCGTTCGACGCGCTATATGGAAAGTTGCCGATGATGTTGCCACCTGTGGTGAACATGTGATCCCCGAAGCCGTAGAGGTATCCATCAGCGAAATCGAAATGCTCGGGTTCGGTCGCAATGGAGATCAACAGCAGGTCGTGGTCCACATCGATAAAATACGTATGCGTCAGCGTGCGACTTCCAGGGTCCCCGGCCACCATCGCGCGGATCACCGTGGTCTCGTTGAGCTCGATCGGGCCACTGTAGATCGCCGAGTCCCCACCCGGCTCACTGCCGTCGGTGGTGTAGCGGATCACTCCGCCGTCGACAGGGGCGACGAGTTCTAGGGTGACCGCCCCTGAGAACACGCCGCCGCGCTCACTGAAGATTGGTGATTGGATGAAAGGGGCGGGAGCGCCCGCTCCAAATTCATGATTCGGTTCGCCTGGAGTAGGCTGGCCAAGGCCGAACACGTAGTAGGTATCCAGGCCATCGCGTGCACGCCCGACTGCCGTGTCAGCTACCATGGGTCCAGGATCCAGACGGTCGATGATCATCGAATTAGGATCGCTGAGCAGGACGGGCTCGTTGCCATTGCTGAGTTTTAAGCCCGCATGCAATTCGCCCTCGGGGATCTCGTCGCCAGACTTCCCCGAAGCGAATACGATGAGGTGGTCGCCAGGGGCAAGGGCGGTGCCATCCGGAAATGTCCACTTGTCCCGTTTGCTGTCACGATCGCTCACATGGTGCCCGCTCAGGTCGACGGGCTCATCGCCCCTGTTATAAAACTCGATCCAATCTTGGAACTCCCCATCGGCATCGGCGATGCTGCTCTCGTTGTTGGACATGATCTCGTTGATGACCACGGACACCATGGTCGCGGGCTCGGCTAGGACCCTGACGAAACCAGCAGTTGCCCCTTCAAATGGTAGTGTTAGTCTCACGCG
>Ga0316197_10004177_pt1 | contig 10263 bp, 7 predicted proteins | sample OudBiesiAoxic_MG_FD_204939 | JGI IMG/M metagenome (GOLD analysis project Ga0316197, IMG submission 204939) | Coastal sediment microbial communities from Oude Bieten Haven, Netherlands - site A oxic | ecosystem: Environmental > Aquatic > Marine > Coastal > Sediment | place: Netherlands... | reverse complement strand
CATCCACCTAGGTAGATCACAGCACTGCGAAGGCAGCAACTAGCCTTCCTAACCGATCGAAATCAAACGGCGTTTCGACTTGTGTAGGATCATGAGCCGCGCGGCCGGTGGTTTTTGGGCGTCTTCTTGCGGATGTTGCGGCGCCTGGCGACCGGTGAATAGACGCACAGGGGTGTAAAACTACGTGTGACGGATTCTGTGCTCGGGAGTCACAGTTGGGCGTCGGTCGGGGGGCCGGAATTTCACGAAACCTCCAGGAATTGAGGGTTGGCGGTTGGCATGACTGATGCATCTCCGAGGGGGTGAAAGGGACACTGCCCGGTGTGTGGGCAGTGGGAACGGAGCCTGAGCCATGCAAGCGAACGACTTCTCACAGCTATTGGAAGAGCTCGGCAGATCGGAGCGTGATGCGCATCGGTATCGGGACAATGGGTCCGTCGACGAGCTGACCTACGGTGCGCTTGTCGCAGACGCAGACCGGATGGCTCGCGGCATGCAGCGCCTTGGCGTTCGGCGTGGGGATCGGGTTGGGCTCGTGCTGCATCGGCCGCGGGACTTCGTGCCAGCGTTTCTTGGTTGCGTTCGGGCTGGGTTCATTGCGGTGCCTTTGTATCCGCCGTTGACGCTTGGGCAGCTGGACTCGTGGGCGGAGACCACGGGGCGCATGTTGGCGACCGCGCGGGCAAGCTTGGTCCTTGCCGACTCGCCGGTCGCGTACACCCTGCGCGGGCTTCCGGATCGGATTCCGTCGCTGCGCGAAGTGGTCTCGATGGATGAACTGCCCGATGGCGGGGAGCTGCACCTCGGCGCCGTGAGCGACGACCAAGTGGTGCTTCTTCAGTTCACTTCGGGGAGCACGGCTGCGCCTCGCGGTGTTCGGGTGACGCACGGGAGTCTTTGGGCAAACGCGCACGCCATCATGGTGGACGGGCTGGGCGCGAGCCCTGAGGACCGCGGGGTGAGCTGGCTTCCGCTCTACCACGACATGGGCTTGATTGGCTTCGTGATGTCTCCGCTGGTGACGCGGACGCCCGTCACGTTCATCTCTACGCTCGACTTCCTGAAAGACCCAGGGCTGTGGGTCAGGACGCTCTCGGAAGACCGCGGAACGATCTCGTTTGCGCCGAACTTCGGGTATGCCTTGGCTGCGCGGCGCACGAAGTCGACGGACGGGCTGGACCTGTCGGCGGTGCGCGTGCTCGGATGCGGCGCGGAGCCGATTCAGCCCGATGCCATCCAGGGTTTTTTCGATCGTTTTGGCGAGGCAGGGTTGAAGCCGAGCGCGTTTCTCGCGTGCTACGGCATGGCTGAAACCACATTGGCCGTGACGTTCGCGGGGATGGACGACGAGCTCAAGGTGGATCAATGCGTGCTCGAATCCGAAGCCACCGACGACGGCGGGTCAGGACTACATTTCCTCGAGCACCGCGTTCCGGTGGTGTCGTGCGGACGAGCCCTTCCCCGCCATCGCGTCTCGATCCTCGGGGAAGACGACACGCCCCTTCCGGAGGGGCGTGTCGGCGAGGTGTTCGTGCAGGGGCCCAGCGTCACGGACGGCTACTGGGAGAACGAAGAGGCGACGAAGCGCGTCTTTGTCGACGGCGGTGTCAAGACGGGAGACCTTGGGTACATGTCGAAGGGTGAGCTCTTCGTGACGGGTCGTTTGAAAGACATGATCATCGTCCGCGGCCGCAACTACGACCCGACGCCCATCGAAGTCGCGGCGGGGCGCGTCGAGGGCATACGAATGGGCAACGTCGCGGCCTTTTCGATCAGGGGCAACCCTACCGAGCGAATCGTCGTGGCTGCCGAGTACCGCTACGGCGACCCGAAAACCATCGAATCGAACATCGTCCGCGCCGTGCAGGGCGAGGTCGGTCTCACGGTGAGCGAGGTGGTGCTGATCGAGGCTGGGTCGTTGCCGAAGACGACGAGCGGGAAGCTTCAGCGGTCGGCGACTCGGGAGCAGTATCTTAGGCGGACGTTGGGTGGGGTGCGGCGCAGAATGGGTGGGTTGGCAGTCGCTTGACGCATAGGCTGCGCGGCCGGTTGTTCTAACCGCGTCTCGTGCCCGCTGGGCGCGGTCGGTGTCTGTTGCTAGTCTGGTGCCATGAAGCGGGGAACGGTGGTGGTGGCTGTTGTGACGCTTGCAGGCTTGGGCGTGTTGCTTCCGTTGCCTTCCGGCGCGTTTGGTTCCGGCGGCGACCTGGCGTCTGACAAGCGCTGCGGCAAGGGGGCGCTGAGCCGGCCACGCACGAACTGCGCGCCGGCTCCCCCGCCGAGCACCGGGAACCCCTACGACGACTGTGTCGCGCGAATCAACCAGCTGCGTTGGGTGTGCCAATGCCTGCCGCCGCTCGGGCGTTGGAAGGGGGGCGAGACATGCGCCAACAAGCACGCGAAGTACGATAGCAAGCGAGGCGTTCACGCGGGCTTCAACGGCGGCATCTGCAAACCCGAAGGCCTTGCGCAGAACGAGTGCCCCGGATGGCCTTCGAAGAGCGGCGTCGTCGAGGGATGCCTCCAAGCGATGTGGGACGAAGGGCCCGGCAAGCGGTTTTCGAAGCACGGCCATTACGTCAATATGAGCAACCCGCGCTACGAGCGCGTCGCATGCGGCTTTGCCAAGGGCGCGGACGGCAAGACTTGGAGCGTGCAGAACTTTCGGTGAGTTGGGCGACGAAGACGCTAGCTACGGTCCGCTCAGCAGGCCATCGCGCAATCCAAAGTACGCCGGTTTCCGTTCGTAGTTCTCGTCCAGCGGCAATGGCGCCAAGTCGGGGCCGAAAAAGCTATCGATCCATGTGTGGCGGTCGGTGAATCCCCAGAACGTGATTCGCTTGCATGCCTCGACGGCCAGGCACGCGCTTGCCATGTCGAAGAACTCCTGGCGCTGCCGTTCGAGGCGTGCGGCGTCGTCTCCCGGACCCCGCACGATGATGTCGACTTCGGTGAGCTCGACCACGACGCCCAGGGCCGCCAGTTTTTGGAGGTTGGCGAGGAGCTCATCGTGGTTGGGGGCTTCTGTGAGGAAGTGCCCCTGGAGGCCGACGCCATGGATCGGCACCCCCTGTACGAGCAGGTCGGCCGTCAACGCGAGGAGCGCATCGAACTTGTCGCCGTCGTCGCTGACCAACGCTTCATTGAGAAATAGCGTGGCGTCGGGATCGGCCTCGTGCGCCAACTCGAACGCTTCGGCGATGTAGCCCGGGCCCATCAGTTGGTAGAAGATGTTCTGATACACCTCTGACCCCAAGGTATCGAGGGGCTCATTGACGACATCCCAGGCATCCACACGACCTCGGAAGTGACCCACGACCGTCCGGATGTGGTTGGCCATGAGCGTCCTCAGCTCTTCGGGATTGGTGATTGCAGTGACGTACTCCGGGGTGGCATCGACCGTGGCTTGCTCCCAGACGAGCGTGTGGCCTCGCACCGCCATGCCATTGGCTTCCGCGAGTTCTATCATCCGGTCGGGCTCGTCGAAATTGAACACCCCGTATTGGGGCTGAGTCGCAGCCCATTTCATAGCGTGCTCGTGGGTCACACTATTGAAGTTTGCGATCAGCGCAGGTAGGTACTTCGGGTCGTCGGTCGCGCTGACCTCGCGGAACGCGGCGCCGACCTGCACACCTGCCTGGACGGCGGCCTCACGCACAGAGCAGTTCGCCCCGTCAGTCCGGCAGTCGACCGGATCGTCGCCTTCACAAGCGAGGCCAAAGACGCTGAGAGGAAGCACGATGATGAGAGAGCGTACGTAACGCATCGCGAATACATTCCACGAACTCGAAGCCTCTTCAAACACCTTCGACGGTCGGCGACTCGGGAGCAGCATTTGGGGGTAACGCCGCCGTGGCGGGCTTGATTTGTTGAGCTCCGCTTTGGGGGTTGCCTCGGTCGAGCGCTACACTAAATGGCGAGCTTTCTTGAATGCTCGGAAGTCGGGGGATTGATGAAAGCCTGGGGACGCACGCGCAGAGTTGCGCTTCTTTTTTCGTTCGTCGGGGCGACGGCATGCAGCGTTGGGGGCAACGAAGACGGCCCTCGCGGCGGCAGCAGCACGGGAGGGGAGCGCAATGCCATCTGTGCGGCGGGCGAATCTCAGGGCGAGGTGCAAGAGCCGGTGTTCGTCGCCAACCTTACTGGCCAAACCAGCTGGTACGCCGCACCGCTCATCGCGGACCTCGACGGCGACGGGAGGAACGAACTGATCGCTGCGTACTACTCGGTGTATGTATTCGACAGTGAGAAGCAGCTGCTGGCCGATTCAGACGACGGGGATGAGGGACGCGTCTATGCGCCACATGTCGTCGTCGACCTCGAGGGGGATGGCTCAAAAGAAATCGTCGTGGGGCGTGCGCACCAAGTGGTGGCCTACTCTTGGTCGGGAAACTCGTCCGCGCTCGATCGCCGCTGGGTCGCCGATACGACCACGGCCGGCAATGCGCCGGAGGTGCGGGGCCTTGCGGCTGCGGACCTCGACGGCGACGGACTGATCGAAGTGGTGGCGACGACGACACAAACCGCCAGCACCGAAAGCGGTGGCGCACAGGTGTTTGTCTTCAGCGCCGATGGGCGCAGCTACAAACCGGCTGGAAGCCATCAACCGGCGTGGCCGCGATACAACAACCTCTCGGGAGCAGGCAACGACGCAGACCGGAACCTTCAGGGGCACAGCGGGTTTGGCTGTTACGGTCTCAACGTCGCGATTGGGGATATTGATGACGACCCCGAGCTCGAGATCATTGCGACCTACGACAACCATCACATCCAAGCGTTCGACCATGACGGAGTCGCAATCGACACCGCGCCATGGTTCACGAACCGCCGCTCGGAATTTGCCGGGCAGCGCCTGACTTGGGGACAGTTCATCCGCTGGGCGGACCCACAGGTCGAATCAGACCACTACCATGACCAAGTTGGCGAGTGGCCACATCCAAGCTGGGCAGAATGGCTGCAATGGACTGCCTCTCCACCGAATGTCGTCGACCTCGATGGCGACGGCGACAACGAGGTGCTCGGCGTCCCCAACGTCGAGATGCACGAGCCCTACGAAACGCAAGCGTACGCACTGATGGTGCTCGAGGGAGCGTACGGAGACGGCTCGCGATCCGGGATGCGCCTGTCTGGATGGGAGAATCTGCCGCGGGGCGACCGACCCATGTTGGTCGACGGTTGGTATCCACCGCGCGGGGTTCCTGCGGCTGCCACCGTAAATCTCCAAGGCGACGAGCGACCCGAAATCATCGTGTCGCTCAACGACGGCTTCCTCTACGCATTCGGCGCGGACGCCGAGGTCTTGTGGCGGTTCGACTACACGCACGGTCGCCCAGTCATGTATGCGTCGGAGCCGGTGGTCGCGGACCTCAATCAGGACGGGTCACCCGAGGTCCTCTTTGCCACCTATGGTGCACCGAACGTCACCGACTCGGGCAGGCTGATCGTGCTCGCCGCAGACGGAAGCTTGTTGCATGACATCGCGTTGCCGGACCCAGGCAGCAACGGAAATGGAAACGGGGCGCCCGCCGCGCCGAGCGTGGGAGACCTCGATGGCGATGGCGAGCTCGAGATTTTCGTGCAGACCTTTGACCATGGGATGGATGTGTTCAGCGTTCCCGGCTCGGGTGATGACTGCCTCCCATGGGCGACTGCGCGGGGTGGTCCGTTGAGGATGGGGCAGCCGAACGGGGGGTGAGCGAAAGCTGCTTCCAGCCTTTCGGGTCGACCTTCATCAGGCTGCGGCGAGCTCGACACACACTGCGACTTCATCCCAAGCGAAGAATTGCGTATAGACCGGTTTGACCTCGCGTGTTGTGGTTCGCGTAGACATGAGCGCAAACGGTCCCGCGACAAAAGAGGGTGAAGCCATGCCGACGATAACCAGCAGCATCAACATCAGTGCACCTGTAGAGACCGAGTACACCATTCCCGTTCCCGTACTGGGAAAGCTAGCGGAGAAGCTTGTGCTGAAGCGGAACCGAAGAGAGTCGGACATGTCGATGGAGAACATCAAGGAAAGACTGGAAGTCTAGGGCGAAAGCCGCGAGGCCGATGACGAGGTACGTGACCCCGGCGGCTCTTGATTAGACGCGCGGTGATTCTTTCGCGGTTCGGGGTGTCATGTGGACATTGAGCTTCCCACGTTGACGCGTATTTTTGAAGCTTTGCTGTGCGACGCTTCTTCGTCCTAGGGAGGCGAGACGTCGTCAGGGCAAGTGACGTTGGTGCACAGCGGCTTCGTGCACGCGCCGTCTGTGGCGTCGACGCAGATCTCGACCTCGCCCGGGCGGTCGCAGTTGTAGGTTGCATTCTGACCGACGACGGTACCGGACATCGGAATGTTCTCGATGTTCTCGAAACTTCCCCAGAGGGCCCTCAAGGTGAGCATCAAGGGCAGAGGCAGGCCGTCGGTTTCCTGCGCACGAGTCTGGACCATCGTGCTGGTGTTGCCCGGTCGAATCGTCGAGGGGATCGCGTTGATGATGTTGAGATTCGGGCAGATGTTACCGTCGTTGCCACCAGCACCGCCGATGCCGCCGTCGCCTGCAGAGCCGCCACCGCCGCCGAAGCCGCCGCCACCACCCGAATCGTCCTCACCTTCAACACAGGTGTCGTCGACCGTCCAGTCGCAGGTGCAGTAGTCGAAGCCGTCGTCCGAAGCGGTAATCGTGATTGTCTGATCGCCAAGGTCTGCGCAGGTGAAGGTCGTAGCCGAAGCGCTCGGGTCCGCGAACGTGCCACCGGTCCCGGTCCAGCGGTATTCGATCGGGTCGCCTTCGATACCCGCGATAATCGCGTACACGTCGATCTGATTTCAGATGGACGTCTCCAATGGAGCGACGACGGCCTTGACGAGCTCCGCGCGAACGTTCAACGACCCATCAACCCGGACACCGCCGAATCGTTGGCTGGGCTTGCAGTTGAGCATGACTGCAACCTCGGTCACGCGCCCCACCGCAACATCGAAGTCGGCCGAGCCTGCGCACGACATCTCCCCGTCGACCGAGGTTGCGTTCATCATGATGCTGTACGGCCCGCCGCCGGGAATTCCGTAAATCTCGATGGAGGCCGTCGAGCCGGGTGCGCTGGTGTTGATGCTGCCCAACATCGCCGGCATGTCGCCGCCGGTCACCTCGTAGCTGACCTCGTCGGGGACGGGCGTCGACAGTAACACAAGTCCCCTCGACTCGAATGGAGGTTCTTGTGGTCCGCAGGCACTTCGTAAGGCAGCTTACGGACGCTCGTGAACGAAGAGCCTTCGCTCTCCTCGTGGCTCACCGAAGCGAGGTCGGATGGAGGCCGCTAGGGAGTTAGCACGCGGCACCAGACTTGCTGACCATCGCCCCAGGTCACGATCGCAGTTCCGTCGTGTGCGACGCCGACATCGGGTGCCGATGCCACACCGCTCCCGGTGTACTCGATGCGCTGTGCCACGCCCCACCCTTGTGCAGGGGCGTATCGATTGACCCAGACGTCGAGGTCGAAGCCCGGTTGGGCTTCTCTGCCCTGCGACCAGACCGCGACTGCGTGGCCGGTAGAGCTGACGGCCAGGGCTGGGTCTTCTGACTGTCCACTGGCGAGCTCGATGAGCTCCGCATCGCTCCAGCCGAAATCGGGCGAGTAGCGGCGGCTCCAGATGCTGTAGAGCTCGTCACTGGCTTGACGCCAAACGACGATGGCGTTGCCCTGGGCATCCATGCCGATGCGCGGGTCGAAGAGGAATGGGTCGTCGGTTTGATCAAGCTCGGCAGGAGGGCTCCAGCCTTGGCCAACTTCGTAGTGGGAGTGCCAGATGTCGCCCTCCCCGCCGTAGTAACGATGCCATACCGCGATGGCGCTCCCATCTGCGGCAACCGCCACTCGCGCGGAGTCCCCCACGCCGACGACTGTGTCGGTGATGAGCTCGGGGTCGGTGAAGCCGGTTCCGGGAAGGTATCGGCGCGACCAGAGGCTGCTCGGAAGAGTCTTCCACACGGCAAAGCCATCACCGTTCGGGCCAAGGAAGGCGCGTGGATCGAACGAATCGTATAGCTCGTCGCCGGATACCTTGCCTGGGAGGCCCCAGCCTTGCCCGGGCGTGAACGCGCTACTTTCGATGGTTCCGTCCGACTTCCAGAGCGCGACCGCGGCGCCGCCCGGCGCCACGGCGAGGGCGCCTCCGGACTCAAAGCTCGCGTCAATCGAATCGACCGGGCCCGGGGGCTCCCAGCCAAATGCAGGCGAGTATCGGGCGTAGTAGACGCCAGCGTGGGGTGCCTGTTGCCAGATGACGAGCGCGCCGTCGTGGTCATCGAGCGCGACGATTGGGAACTGGGCATTGCCGGTGTCGTCCTGGATGATTTGCGGGTAGCCCCAGTCGGCGGTCCCGTGCCGGAAGCGTGCGGCCATGCCGTCGTCGCTGTCCCAGACCACGAGCGCAAGCCCGCGGGCGTTGACGGCGACCCGGGGAGTGAAGCTTCGGGAGCCAGCGTCGACCACTACGGCCTGGCTCCTGGCATCGGGCCCGGACGGCAGGGCGTATCGACTTGCCCAAAGGGACTTGTGGCCAGCGGCAACCGACTCTTCCCACACGGCGATGGCGTTTCCGGCCGAGTCCATCGCAACGCGCGGGTTCGTCATGACATCGGCATCTCGGCGTTCGACTGGGGCTGGCGTCTCCCAGCCCTGCGCGGGGGTGAATCGATTGAACCAGATGTTGTCCCGGGCCCCATCGGGTTGTCCGAAGACTGCAATCGCATGCCCATCGGGGTGCACGGCCAAGTCGGGATCTCGCGCGCCAGTCAGAGCCAGGTCACCGATTTCGATCGGCTCGTCGAACCCCTCGCCCAAGACCGAGCGAGCCGCTAGCGCACCGATCGTGCTCGGAGCGACGATGTCATCCCACGCAGCGAGGACGGCGCCGTTGCGATCCATGCCGGCCGACACATCAGCACCGGTGGCGCCAAGCAGCTCGGTGATGGGGGCCCAGCCGTCCTCGAGGCTGTAGCGGCGTGAGCGCTGATTGCCGAACGAATCGTCACCCAAGAACACGTACATGACTTCGCCGGCGTCGTTGTAGACGAGCTCCGGTGGGAACCACCACCGGCCGGTGCCAACGCTCCCCGCGTTGCTCCAGCCATTCTCGAGCGTGAATCGCGCTGAGCGGATGGTTGCGAACGAGGGGCCCGGCTCCCCCTGCCACACGACGAGCGCGCCACCGTCAGGGATCGGCGCGATCCTCGGGGTCGAGGTCTCGCCGGCGTAGAACTCGATGCGCTCGGGGAGGCCCCACCCGTCGTCGGGCGCGAAACGGTTGGACCAAACCGAGCTGTCTGTCGCAGACGCGATGACCCGCCACACCGCGATGGCGTCGCCGCCTGGATAGAGGGCGATGCGAGGTTGCCCGTTGGTGCGCGTCTCTATCAGGGGAACACCACTGTCGATGCGTGCCGGGGGGTCCCAACCGCCTGCGCGCGTGAATCGACTCGAAAAGACGTGGTAGTTCTGACGCCACACCGCGATGGCGTTCCCGCTTGGATCGACCGCAAGGTGCGGCTCTTCGAAATCTTGCGCGCCGTCGTCGATGGAGAGTCGTTCGGGACCACTCCAACCTTGTGAGGGCGTGAAGCGATTTGCGCCGACGTTGAAGGACGATCCATCGTCCTCGCGCCACACTACGAACGCTTCTCCGTCGGGACCGAATGCGACCTCGGCCGACCTGACGTTCGACATGTTGCCACCAATTCGCACGGGGGGTGCCCAGCGTCTCCCCTGGACACACATGCCACTCATACAAAGACCCGAACCGCCCTCGAAAGCGCACGCGGCCTGCTCCGTGTCGACGACGAAGTCGCACGTTTTGCTGGCTGGGTTGCAAAGATCACTCGTGCACTCGTTGGCGTCGTCGCACTGTGAGGCAACGCACGGGGGGTCGATACTAAGCCTGTAGCTTTTTGCGGCGCCGCCAGGGGTTCTGACATGGACGAAAAAGTAGGGGGACCCCGACGCCACGGGCAGACTTGCTTCGCCGCCACCTTGCCCAAGCACGCCGGAGTCATGGTCATAGGTCCATCGAACCGTTGCGCGGGGATCGGCGGGCGACGCGCGGACGGTCATCTGCGTGGCGCCATCTACCCAAGCGTCGTAATTGAACTGGCGAGGGTCGAAGCTGACGACGCGGTCTATGCCGCCCGCATGAAGCTCCAGCGACGCGAGCTTCGCATTGCCTGGGTCGCAGCTGAGGCCCGCCTGGAAGAGCGCCGGCGATAGCACCAGCGCAAACAC
>Ga0316197_10004176_pt1 | contig 10263 bp, 5 predicted proteins | sample OudBiesiAoxic_MG_FD_204939 | JGI IMG/M metagenome (GOLD analysis project Ga0316197, IMG submission 204939) | Coastal sediment microbial communities from Oude Bieten Haven, Netherlands - site A oxic | ecosystem: Environmental > Aquatic > Marine > Coastal > Sediment | place: Netherlands... | reverse complement strand
CACCGACGGTCACCGTCGCGGATCCGGCTTTCATCAGCACCGTACTCGAGCGGATGGAGCTTCCGGCCGACACGCGACTCGACGAGGACGTGGCTCTCGAGGCCGCGGTCAGGGAGGGCATCAAGGCTGTCGTAACGGGTGATGTGGCGAGCATCGCCGGGGGCTACGTGCTGACCGCCCGACTGGTAGCGGCAGAATCCCGGCAGGACCTGATCAACCTCCGAGAGTCCGCGGCTGATTCCACGAAGGTGCTGGAGACCATCGATCGACTGTCTCGCCGCATGCGGGAACGCATGGGTGAGTCCCTGGGGTCGATTCGCGCCAGCGCGCCACTGGAGCGTGCGACGACCACTTCGCTGGAGGCTCTTCGCAAGTACTCGCAGTCGCTGACGGCCATCGACACCGGAGACCAGGACCTCGGTCAGTCCCTCCTTCGCGAGGCCATCGACATCGATTCCACGTTCGCCATGGCCTGGCGCAAGCTGTCGGTGCTGCACGTCTCGATGGGTGACGATGCCGCGGGCCGGGAGGCAGCGACCCGAGCCTATGAACTCCGGGACATGCTGACCGATCGGGAGCGGTACATCACGATCGGGACGTACAACTCTCAGGTGACGAACGACGTCGATGCGGGGATTACCGCATACCGCAGTCTCCTCGATCAGTATCCGAACGACGCCTGGGCGCTGAACAACCTCGCGCTGCTGTACTACGTGCAGGGCAACATGGATGGGGCCATGGAGCTCCTGGAGCGGGCGATCCAACTGGATCCGTATTCCCCGAATGCATACATCAACCTGGCCGGGGGGCTGCACTGGCTCGGGACGCGAGATTCGGCGCACGCCGTCATCAACTCGCTTGAGGAGAATTTCCCCGGTCAGCCCTGGGTCCACCGGGTTCGGTCGAACATGTTGGCGGCCGAATGGGAGTACGAGGCTGCTCAGGCCGAGGTGGACCTCTTGATGCGCAGTGGGAGCACCTCGGGTCGTCGCTGGGCCCTGGAAAGCCAGTCGGCGATTGACCTCGCGGAAGGTAGGCTGACCCGCGCGCAGCGCCGGTGGCAGGACTCCCGCTCAGCAGAGGATCCGATCGCCCTGGCGAGCTGGCAGGCCTGGACGCAGCTCCAGGTCCGGCAACAGAGAGTCAGCGCAGCACAGATTCTCGATGACGCCCTCGCCAGCGCTGGTGCGATCGACACAGTGGATGGGAGTCTGGAGAGGGCCTTGTTCTTCGCAGTCGCCGGCCGTCCCGAGGACGCCAGATTCTGGCGCGCGGCGGAGAGGAGAGCCAGCAACCGCTATTCCTCCCAGCCGGCACCCCTTCGCGCTGGAGAGGACGCCCATTTTGAGGGCCTGGTAGCGTACGGCGAGGGACGTTATGCCGAGGCCGTGGCTGCTCTGCAGCAGGCCGAAATCGATTTCGACTCCTTCTACCCTGACTACGGCACGCGGCTGTTCAGCTGGGACCTGGCCAGGGCCTTCGACCGCGCCGGTATGGCCGATTCTGCGATTGCCCGGTATGAGATGTCACTGGGTTTTGGAGACGCTCTCGAGACACGGCGCCAGGCGGGCGAATACCCGATCACGCTCTCGAGGCTCGCCGAGCGGTACGACGAACAGGGCGACCTCGAGCAAGCCGCCGGCTACTACGGTCGGTTCGTCGAACTGTGGGCCGATGCCGATCCGGATCTGCAGCCGCGTGTGGAAGCGGCCCGGTTGAGGCTCGAAGAGATCGTGAGAGAGCGGGGCTAGCGGCTAGGCCTCCGGACGCGCTCTCCGCTCCTACGCCCCGCGCGAATTCTTAAAACCTGCGATACATTCCCGTCATGACCCGGCTCGATACCACCCGCAGCGGCAAGTACAGTTCTGGGAAGATATCTTCCCAGATCCGCGCATACCTCGCGATAGGGGTGTGCGCCGCGTCGTTGCCGTCTGCTGTGACTGGGCAGGAGGTCGCGCCCGAAGCGGTGCCCGAGGCGACTCACGAACGCCGTCCCAACGCCAACGATGCCCTCGATGCCACGCCGTGGTCGATTATGGCCTTCAGGGGTTGGTCCAACTACCACACCTTGGGGCGGACCGTCCGCTTCATCTGGGACTACGCCGGCGAGGATGTCTACGGCATTGACGTGTCGTACACGATTTCCCCCAATACCGGTTTCGGGGGGTGGCTCGACAGGAACCTCGCCGCCCGCTTTCAGGTCGCCGGGAAGGTAAACGCCAGGGCCCAGCCAACCGGCGTCTGGATTCCGGAGTTGAGCGCATACTTTGCTCTACGTTGGCGTCGCCTTCCGTGGAACCACATCGTTGCCACCTCGTTCTCGATGGGCGAAGGCCTGTCGATCGTGAGCGATGTTCCCGAGGTCGAAATTCTCACGACAGAGGTTGGAGGCACCAGCAGGCTGCTCAACTACTGGATGATGGAGATGACTCTCGCCGTGCCGTCGCTTCCGTACCTGCAGCTCGTGGGGCGGATCCACCACCGGTCGGGTGCCTTCGGTCTGTTCGGCGATGCCCAGGAATCAGGCTCGAACACCGTAGGGCTCGGAATCCGCTTGCACATGTAGGCCCGCGTCTCGTCACTGACCTGCCTGCCGCTACGACGAATGCTGACCCCGCTCGCGTGTATCCTGAACGGAGGATCACGTCTCATACGGAGGATCGATGAACGACAGGCCCGAGCTCTGGCTGCACGAAGAAGTTCTTCTCCTGGCACTGAAGGACGATAAAGGTACGCCACACGCCGCGCAGTATTCCTTCGCCCTCGGCGGCGCCTTGCTGGCCGAGCTTCTGCTGGATGAGCGTCTGATTCTGGAGGAGAAGCCTCGCAAGAAGCCTCTCAAGCCTGGAAAGAAGCCGTCCTATCTCGTGGCGATCGACGACTCCAAGCCGCTGGCCGATCCCATCCTGGATGAGTGTCTGCATCGGGTCACGACGTCGAAGAAGCAGCGTTCGCCCCAGGACTGGGTGACCCGTTTCGCGCAGCTCAAGGACTTGAGGCGCCGAATCGCGGTCAGTCTATGTCGAAAGGGAATCCTGCGTGAGCGCGAGGACCGGATCCTGGTGCTCTTTCGCCGAACCGCCTATCCGACTCTCGATGGGGCTCCGGAGCGACGAATCGTGGACCGACTTCAGGATGCCGTGGCCGGCGATTCCATGGAACTGGACGCGCGGACCGCGGTTCTCGTGGCCCTGGCCAACGGCACGGGCCTCTTGAAGCCCGTCCTCGGCAAGGACCTGGTGAAGCAGCGCAAGGACCGGATCAAGGAAATCGGGGAAGGGGACATCGTGGGCGAGGCCACGAAGGCGGCCGTACAGGCTGCGCAGGCGGCTGCGGTCGCGGCGACCACAGCGGCCACGAGTGCCGCGGTCGTAGCTGGAGCGAGTTGAACCAGGACGCGCCCGTCTGGCGGGCACGCCCCTCACTGCATCCGGGTGGCGCTCGCTATTCGGCCCTGAGCGCGATCGCCGGGTCCACGGCCGCCGCCCGCCGGGCTGGGATCCAGCTTGCCACCACCGAGACCACGAACAGCAGGACCACCACGAATCCGAACGTGGGTGGATCCGTGGGCGATACCTCGAAGAGTAGAGCCTCCATCAACCGTGTCAGTCCGAGCGCGGCCACGAAGCCCACGGTGAGCCCGACGCCCGCCACGATTGCCCCCTGGCGGACCACCATTCTCCGTACCCGGCCTGCTTCGGCGCCCAGAGCCATCCGTACGCCGAGCTCCTGCCGGCGCTGTGTCACGCCGTAGCTGATCACACCGTACAGGCCGACGGCTCCCAGGAGCAGGGCCACGGAGGCGGCGATGCCCAGCATCAGCATCGTGAAGCCGGCACGCGAGGTGGCGTCACGAAGCACCGTTCGCATGGTCTCAATGTTCGTGATCGGAATGTTGGGGTCGAGCGACCACACCGCGTCGCGTACCGCAGGGGCCAGCGACGACGGGGCGGCGGTGGTCCTCACGACCAGGCTCATCGAGTTCCGATAGTTGTTTCCGGGACCTGCTACAGCGTAGTAGATGATCGGACGTATCTCCATGGCGAGTCCAAGGTTGCGGACATCCTCGACCACGCCAACCACCGACCGCCACGCGAAGTCCTCGTCTTCCTCCATGTCCTGTGCGATGCCCTGCCATACCTGTTTGCCGATCGCGCTCTCACCGGGCCAGTAGTGATCGGCGAACGCCCGGTTCACGACGACGGCACCGGTGCCGGTCGTGATGTCGGACCGCTCGATGAGGCGTCCCTCGAGCAGCCGGATACCCATCGTCTCGAAGTAGCCCCCGCCCGTCATGATCGAGAGCGCCACGTGGGGCATGGCCCCTGGCTCCACGGGCCTGTCTTCGATCAACAGTCCGTTGTGGCTCTCGCCCTGCCCCCGAAGCGGGAGCTTGCTGGCCGTGCTGGCCATCTGGACCCCCGGCATCTCAGCCACCCGATCCACCAGCTCCTGGTAGAAACCGACCACCATCTCCTCGTTCTCATAGGGCGAGTCCGGGAGCGACAGTCGCAATGTGAGCAAGTTCTCCGCCTCGAAACCCGGGTCGACATTCTTCAGGTGCCAGAAGCTCTTCACCAGCAGGCCGGACCCCACCATGAGCAGGAACGCCAGCGCCACCTGCCCAAACACGAGAACCGTGCGCGCGCGCACCCCGCCGCGCCCTGACGTGGTGCCGCGGAATCCCTCCTTCAAGGCCCCGGCGATGTCGGGACGGGTGTGCCGCAGCAGCGGCGCCAGTCCGAACAGGATGCCGGCTGCCATCGACACGCCGAGCGTGAAGAGAAGCACGCTGGCGTCGATCTGAATGGCGTCCAGGCGAGGGATACTATCCGGTCCGAGGGCCACCAGGGCCTTGATCCCGGCGAAGGCGAGAAGCAAGCCTAGCAGTCCGCCGGTCAGGGCCAGCAGCGAGCTTTCGCGTAGGAAACTCCTGGCGAGCGCCCCGCGCTCCGCGCCGAGCGCGCTCCGAATCGCGATCTCCTTGTGGCGTCCCTCCGCGCGTACCAGGAAGAGGTTGGCCACGTTGGCGCAGGCGATGAGCAGCACGACCGCGACGGTTCCGAGCAGGATCCACAGGGCCCGGTTCACGTCGTCCGTCACATCGGAGATCAGTGTGACCACCCGTGCATCCCAACCCGACTGCTCCATCATCTCGTGCGTGATCAAGTCACCCGGGTAGCGCTCCGGAAGCTGAAGGGTCAGACGGCGGATGTCCTGGTAAGCCGATTCCACCGTCACTCCGTCTTTCAGGCGTCCGATTCCGTTGAAGCTGTAGCTGCCGGTCGTGAGGTCTTCCGGGTCGATGATCATCGGAAGCCAGATCTCGATGTCCCCGTCATACGGGTGGTCGAATCCAGCCTGCGTGACGCCGACGATGCGGCGGCTCTCGCCGTCGATCGTGATCGTCTGCCCGATGATGTTCTCGGCTTGCCCATAGCGGCGCTGCCAGAGCCCGTGGCTGAGCATAGCCACCAGTTCTCCGTCCGGCCGCAGTTCCTCTTCCGTGAATCCACGTCCCAGGAGCGGCGGAGTGCGCAGCACGTCGAAGAACGTGCCGGTAACGCCCGCGGCCGCCAGCTGCTCCGGCTCTCCGGTCCCAGTCAGGTTCACGGTGCCATCCCAGAACATGGTGAGGCCTTCGAGAGTCGTTGCCTCGTCCCGATAGAGGACGTAGGTGCCCGTAGCCTGGGGGACCTCCGGGAAGCCCGCGATCGGGGCCGTGTGCCCCACGACGACGAGCCGATCGGACTCGGGATAGGGCAGGGGGCGGAGCAGCACGCCATTGACGACGCTGAAGATGGCCGAGTTGGCGCCGATCGCCACGGCCAGGGTCAACACGGAGATGACGGTGAACAGCGGACTGCGAGCGAGAGACCTCGCGGTTCGTCTGACCTCTCGGATGAAACCGGACATGCGACCCCTCCTCCTCTTCCCAAAGACGCATCGGACGAATGACCCTACGCCGCTCTGATCCGCTGAGTTTCGGCTTCGCCTGTGCGAGCGCTCCTACCCACCTCGCAGCACCCTCTGCAAAAGTGGGAAAGTGGGAATTCGTCAGAGGGTTCCGGCACAGGGGGACGCATGCGCTTGCCACAACACGCACTGAAGGTCGATCTTGGCGCCATGTCAGAGACCCCCGGTTATCAGCGTCTGTTCGCCGAACTCAAGCGGCGGAAGGTGTTCAAGGTTGCCGCCGTGTACGGCGCCGTGTGCTTCGGTGTCCTGCAGGTAGCGGACATCCTCGTTCCTGCCATGGATCTGCCCGACGCCTTCGTGCGGGGGATCGCCCTCGTCTGCATTCTCGGATTCCCGATTGCGCTGGTGATGGCCTGGGCCTTCGAAACGGGTCCGGATGGAGTTCGGCGGACCTCGGACGCCGAGCCGGGTGAGATCACCCAGATTGTAAACGCGCCGCGCGGCCGAAGGTGGCCTTCGGGGCTCCTGGCGCTGGCCGGCACAGCAGCCCTGATCGTGGGTGGCTGGATGGCCTTCTCGAGCCGACGGGGAGCTGATCCAGAGGCTCATGCTCCGGTGGCGGCCTCGGAAGCGTCCGGCGCCGATGCGGCGAGTGCGGACGAGCGCACTTCGATCGCCGTGCTCCCATTCCGGAACACCAGCGGAGATCCGGACGCGCAGTCGTTTACGGACGGGGTGCACGACGACCTCCTGACTCAACTCTCGAAGATCCGCTCTCTGAAGGTGATTTCGCGTACGTCCGTCGAGGAATACCGGGAGACCACCAAGAGCATCCCGGAGATTGGCCAGGAACTCGGTGTCGACAACATCCTGGAGGGTGGCGTGCAGAGCGCGGGCGGTGCCTTCCGCATCAACGCCCAGCTCATCGACGCTGCCTCGGAAGGTCACCTGTGGGCGGAGCAGTACGAGGGCGAGCTGTCCGTAGCCAACATCTTTCAGGTGCAGAGCGAGATCGCGGACGAGATCACCGAGGCCCTTCGAGCGCAACTGACTGACTCCGAGCGGGCCGCCATCGCGCGCACGCCCACGGACGACTTCGATGCCTACCAGGATTACCTGCAGGCCCGGACCTATTTCCTCGAGAGCTATCTCGAATCGAACTTCCGGTCGGCCGATGCGATCCTGTCGCGCGTGCTCGAGCGCGATCCGGAGTTCGCCGAGGCCCTAGCTCTCAAGGGAGCCGTGGGAAGCATGCTGTACCACTTCCACTTCGACCGGTCCGACTCGATCGTTGCGGCCTCTCGAGAGTGGATCGACCGCTCTCTCGAGCTGGAGCCCGGTCTGCCCGAGGGCCATGCAGCCATGGGGCACTGGTACTACCGAACGCAGCTGGACTACGACCAGGCGCTGCGTGAATTGGGAATCGCGCTGGAAGCCCGACCCAGCGACGCAGGTTTCGAGACCACCATCGCGTCGGTCTACCGGCGTGCCGGTGATATGGAGAGGGCGCTCGAGCACTTCGAGGTCGGGGCCGAACTCGACCCTCGGTCAGCCATGGCTCCGTATAGCGTCGGAGAGACCCTGATGCTCCAGCGCCGGTACGACGAGGCCAGGCTGTGGCTTCGCCGGGCGATGGAAATCCGTCCTGATTTCGCGTATCCGTATCAGTACATGAGCATGGTGGCTGTGCGGGCGGAGGGGGACACGGCAGGAGCGCGACTGTGGTTGCAACGGATGAGGGAACGCAGCCTGACGAGAGACGTCGCCGAGTACAACGAAGTCGACCTGGACCTGCTGGTGGTGCGTCCGGACTCGGAGAATCTGGATCAGGACCGGGAGAGGGTCCTCGAGACCGTCCGGGGATTCGATGGGCCGCTCAGCAACCAGTTCCGCTACGTTCCTCGGAGCCTGCTCTCGGGCCGTGTGCGGCATCAGATGGGCGACCCGGCAGGCGCGGCAGCCGCGTTTGACTCCGCGCGGACCGTGTTGTCGGCGCTGGTGAACGAGGACCCGGAAGAGGCGGCGTACAGGAGTTCTCTGGGTCTGGCCCTGGCGGGTCTGGGGCTCGAAGAAGAGGGCATACGCGAGGCCAGGGAAGGACTTCGGATGATGCCTCCCGAAGTCGAGGCGTGGCGAGGGAGTTATCGGGTGATCGATCTCGCCCGGATCTACGCGATGACGGGCCGGAACGACGAAGCCATCGAGCAGCTCGAGCTCGCCATGTCGATTCCCTCGGACATGTCGGCCTGGGAACTTCGGCTCGATCCGGCCTGGGACGCGCTTCGGGGCGACCCGCGCTTCGAAGCCCTGACCGCGATCGACTGAGGACTTTCCGAAGACCACCCGCAGGATCCACTCGAGGAGCGAACCGTGTCCCTCAAGTTGAGCGTGCACCAGGAAGACTGGATTCCCACCGTACCCTTCCGGATCTCCAACGCCGTGTGGCACTCCTTTCCGGCGATCGTGGTCGAGCTTCAAGACGGCGACCTGGTGGGGAGAGGCGAAGCCGAAGGTGTCTACTACTTCGACGAGACTCCCGAGGCGATGATCGCCCAGGTAGAACAGGTGGCGGAGCAGGTTGAGGCCGGTGCCACCCGGGCAGACCTGCTGGATCTCATGCCACCTGGCGGGGCGCGCCACGGGTTGGACGCGGCGCTCTGGGACCTGGAGGCCAAGCGTTCGGGCAAGCGCGCCTGGGAGCTGGCCGGTCTGCCGCTGAAGGAGATCGTCACCGTCTACAGCATTGGCCTCGAGGACGAACCCGAGGGACAGGCGGAGAAGGCCGCGGCCGCGGCCGACCAGCCGGTGCTCAAGGTCAAGCTGGGCGCCGACCGACCCGTCGAGCGGATCGAGGCGATCCGTGCCGTGCGGCCCGACGCGAGGATCGCGATCGACGCCAACCAGGGATGGAGTCTCGACCAGCTCAAGGAGGTGGCTCCGCGGCTTCAGCGGCTCGGCGTGTCCATGATCGAGCAGCCGTTGCCGCGAGGCGCGGACGAGGAACTCGAGGGATACCAGGCCCCCCTGCCACTATGCGCCGACGAGAGCTGCGTCCATGGGGGGGAGCTGGAGCAGGCCGCTAAGCGGTACCAGATGATCAACATCAAGCTCGACAAATGCGGGGGGCTTACGCACGGTCTGCAGCTGGCGCGCGCCGCCCGTGAGCGCGGTCTCGGATTGATGGTGGGGTGCATGTGCGGTACCTCGCTGGCCATGGCCCCGGCGTACGTGGTGGGGCTGCTGTGCGACTTCCACGACCTGGACGGCCCGCTGCTGCTCAAGAACGACCGGGCCTTCGGGATGGCCTTCGACGACGGTGTGGTCGGACCGCCCCCGACCAGGCTGTGGGGATGATCGACCAACCGTTACAGCTGGCGACCGTATTCCTCGCGGTCATACTGCTCTCAGTGTGGCTCGACGCCCGGTATGCGTGGGCCCGCAAGATCTCGCCGGTGGTCCTGATTCTCTTCCTGGCCGGGCTGATCTCCAACGTGGGGATCGTCACCGATCGCTCGTCCTTCTACGACGGACTGGCCAGCTTCACGGTGCCTTTCGCCGTATGCCTGATACTGTTCACGGTGAATCTCGTGGATCTCCGGCGCACCGGGGGACCGCTGCTTGCCGCCTTCGCGATCGCGTGCGTCGGAACCATGATCGGCGTGCTCACGGCGGGCGTCCTGGTGAATTCCCAGCTGGCCCAGGTGCTGGGCGACGAGACCTGGAAGCTGGCCGGGCCCTTCACGGGAACGTACACGGGAGGTAGCCTCAACTTCTTCGCCCTGTGGGACGGCCTCGAGATCGGAAACCCGGATCTTTTTGCGGCGGCCAACGCGGTGGACAACCTCACCCTGTTTCCGCTCTTCGCCGTCTGGGTGCTGATTCCCGGCTGGCTCGGGAAGTACTTCCCGGCCGGAGAGCGCTGGGGGACTGCGGACATCCTGGATGAGGTGGATCACGATCCGGAGGAGGCCCCCGAGCTGCGGATCCTGGACCTTGTGGCCCTGGCGTTCGCCGCCCTGGCGATCATGGTGGCCAGCGACCTCATCAAGACGCATTGGATCGCCGGGTTCATGCCCAGCTTCCCGACCATCCTCATCGTCACCACCCTGGCCCTGATCCTGGCCCAGTTCCGCTTCATCGGGCGGCTCCAGGGGGCCTTCGAGCTGGGGAACCTCTCCTTCTATCTGTTCTTCTGCGCCGTCGGCGCCATGATCAACGTGAAGATGGCCATCGTGCTGTCCCCGATTCTCTTCATCTACGTGATGATCATGGTGGTCGTGCACCTGGTATCGGTGTACGGCATCGGCCGGCTGTTCCGTCTCGACATCCGGGTGCTCACCATCG
>Ga0316197_10004175_pt1 | contig 10263 bp, 8 predicted proteins | sample OudBiesiAoxic_MG_FD_204939 | JGI IMG/M metagenome (GOLD analysis project Ga0316197, IMG submission 204939) | Coastal sediment microbial communities from Oude Bieten Haven, Netherlands - site A oxic | ecosystem: Environmental > Aquatic > Marine > Coastal > Sediment | place: Netherlands... | reverse complement strand
CCGATCGCGGGAAGAAACGCGCAGACATTATAGACAAACGTAATGCTCGTCTCGTCGGCCAGCCTTCCGAGGAGCGCCGCACCAATGCCGGCAATCCCGAACGCCAGTCCGAAAAACAAACCGGCGATCATCCCCACCCGGCCGGGCAACAGGCTTTGCGCATACACGATTATGGCGGGATGGGCGGACGCGAGGATCAAGCCGATTATCACGCTTAGGATGGCGGTGGCGACGAGCCCTACATGGGGGAGCGCCAGGGTGAAGGGCAGTACGCCGAGGATCGACCACCAGATCACACGGCGCCGTCCGATGCGGTCGCCGATCGGCCCGCCGATCACCGTGCCTGCCGCCACCGCTCCCAGAAACAGAAACAGATAGAGCTGCGCCGTCTGTAACGACAGATCGAATGTGTGGACCAGATAGAAGATGTAGAAGCTCGCGATCGACGCCAGATAGAAGTGCTTCGAGAAAGTAAGCGTCACCAGAATGATCACCGCCTTGGCCACCTTGCGCCGTCCCAGCGCGGCGATCGCCGCGGACTCTTCGGCACTGGAGATCGGCCGAAGCTTCAGAGCCTTGCCGTACCAAGCGCCCACACCAGCAAGCATCCCCATGCCCAACAGGGCAACCAGCGAGAACCACGCGAGGGAGCGTTGCCCGTAGGGCAGCACGATAAAAGCCGCTAACAGGGGCCCCAGCGCCGTGCCGAAATTGCCGCCGACCTGGAACACCGCCTGGGCGGTGCCGTGCCGACCACCGGAAGCCAGTCGGGCCACGCGCGAGGACTCGGGGTGGAAGACGGACGACCCCATGCCAATTAGCGCGGCCGCGAGGAGCACAGTTGTATAGGTCGTCGAAAACGCGATCAGAAGCAGGCCGGCCAGGGACGAGCCCATGCCTGCGACCAGCGAATAGGGCGTTGGAAAGCGGTCGGTGATGTAGCCGACAAACGGCTGCAGCACGGAGGCCGTCGCCTGGAAGGTGAAGGTAATGAAGCCGATCTGCGCGAAGTCGAGCGCAAGGGACGTCTTCAGCATCGGATAGATCGCAAGGATCAACGACTGAATGACATCGTTCAGCATGTGGCAGACGCTGATCGCCGCCAGCACGGTCACCGCCGTTTTCTGCGCCGGCCCATTCGCTGGGGCCGGCGGCTGGGGCGCTTTGCCTGTCTCCGTCGCCATCTGAAACATCCCGATTCAAATTTCGCTGCAGGATTGAGCCAAATCCGGTCTCAAGGGCAAGCGAAGATTCGTAAGAGGCGCGCAAGGCGCCGCCGGGGAGATCTTCCCGGACGTTTCTGGGATCATCACCAGTGCATTTCTGCCCCGCGGCCACCGTCCTTCCGTTGGCGGGCACGACGATCTCTGCAACGACGGCGGCGGAGCCTAGATCAGCAACGTTCAATTTGTGTGACAGTGGCCGCGAACCAAAGGCTGGCCCTATCGGAAGAACCGCGGCTCACGCAACCGGAGGACGGTGGTTTGTGTGTTGGTCGTCTAAGCCGCCCATTGGCGGATTTCCGTGTAGTCCGGATAGTACCGTTCAGCCATGCGACCCACATATGCTTTGATGTTGTCGTGACGCTCGACCGCCGTTCGCAGCGGCGTCTCGAAAATGGGGCACAGCGCGCCGACCAGAAAGGCAAAGGCCGTGGCATCCAGCGCGCTCGGCTCGTAGCGCATCATAAAGGCCTTGTGGCCGAGAAAGTCCGCCGCCGCATCGAGCGACCGCGTTCCGAGGGCAACGATTTCCGCATCGGAATGGCGCCCGATGCCGTGCCCCATGATCTGCGCCTTAAGCTGGCGGCGCGCGATGCGTGGCACGATGAGGCGCATGGGCATCGGCATGCGGTCGAAATAGACGCGCGGACCGCGGTTGAAGTTCGTGTCGTCCACCCAGCGCGCATGGAGGAACGTCCAATATATATGGTCCTCGAACATCCGCTCGAAGGCCCAAGCCGTCGCGCGCTGTTCCGCGTCCAGCCCCCGGTTGAAATCAATCCCGTATTTCTGCTCAATATGCCGGCGGATGAAGGCCGAGTCCGCAACGACATCCCCGTCGTCGTCGATATAGGGGAGCTTGCCCTTCGGCGCCTTGCTGAACCCGTTTGAGTCAGTGCGATAGTCTAGCCCGGCGAGCTTGAGAAGCATTTCGGCTTTCGTCACGAAGGGACTCATATCGGGCAGCCCGAAGGCCGGGCCGAACGTGTAAAGGGTTATCATAGGGTCCTCTCCCTGCTCTGTGGCTCTCGACGGGCGCGATAGTCGGGCCTGGCGGTGACAGCATCGTGGCGCTCCGGCGCGTCGAAGTCCCCGAGGACTAGCGCACCCACCGCGTTGTGTGACCTCATTGCGCCCTCATCCCGGCTCGCGTACCAGGGCCGTCATGCCAAAAATCGACATGCCCGATTGGTCCCACAAACCCGGCGGACCCAACCCGCTTTCCGGAAAGGACAACGGTCCGTATGCCGAAATCGTCCTCGGCGATCTGGCGGGGCTCGATCAATTCGGCGTCCGCTTGGAACGGTTGCCCCTCGGATCCCGATACTCGGTCCGGCATTGGCACGAGCGGGAAGAAGAGTTCGTCTACGTGGTTGCCGGAGAGCCCGTACTGGTCGAGGAGCAGGAGGTCATCCTGTGCGGGCGATGCCGCGGGCTGGCAAGCGGGTGCGCCGCATGCGCACTGCCTTGAAAACCGCTCGTCCCGAAGCGCGACGGTCCTCATCGTCGGAACCCGAGCACCTGAGGAAACCGTCCACTATCTGGACCAAGATGCGGTTTTGCGCCGCGATGTATCGGGCGCCCGGCTCACCAAAGAGGACGGTTCGCCCTTCGCCCGGAAGGTCTAAGGCTTGACGCGACCGGTAACGAAACCCTTCTAGGCGACAGGGATGCCGCCGGCGAGGTCCATCGCGAAGGGGAACACAACCGTGAACATGACGCACAGGAAGACAACCGCCGCAGCCGCGAAGTTGAGGGGATTGATAAGTCCTGTATCCATGGGATTCCGCCAATCATCTCGCCTTCCTGAAACTGCGCCCAGCTTAGTTCGGTCCGAAGAAACGCATGGAACTGCCGCGCGAGGGGGCGGCCTGGCCGAACTGCAGGGGCTCTGCGCCACTACAGCAGGTTCCGGACCTTCAGAAAGCGCAGTATGCCATCGACAACCACTTCGAGCGGCGGGTCGGCGCGCGCCACGAGCACCCGGTCGCGGGCGAGTTGGTAGTTGCTGCTTTCGTAGCGCTTGAACTCCATGCGGGAGATGTTGTCCACGGAGCCGACGAGGAAGTCGAGCAGCGGGTAGAGCGGATCGGCCCGCGTGCACCGCCGGATGACCTGCGGCACGAAGCTCGTCAGATCGTACATCTCGAAGCACGTGCCCAGACGCTGCGCGATGATGTCGGTGATCATCGGCATCGTCTCATGCGCGTCACGTACGACATGGAAGGTCTGACCCAGGGTCTCCTCCTGGCACGCGATCGCGATCATGTTGTCCGCGGAGACGTCCGCGGGCATGAAACTCACCTGGTTGCCCGCCCGCACGCCAAGCCCATGCTTGACGATGAAGCTGAGCAACCGCAGCGCGATATCGAGGTTGCCGCCATTGCCGTTGAGTGCAGGCGTGACCAGCGAGGGCCGGAACACCCGGGCGCGCAAGCCCTGCTGCATGGCCTGGAACACTTTCTGTTCGGCCGCCCATTTCGTTTGGCTGTAGCCGAAATCGAGACGGTCCATGCCGTCATTGTTGTCGCTCTCGTAAAGGAAGTCCTTGACTGCCCAACCGAAGATGAACGTGGTCGAGATGTAGTTCAGCACCTTGTCGCGGCCGGTGAAGCAGAGATCGAGCACTTCGGAGGTGCCCTGCACGTTGGCGGCCCGCATGTGATCGTAGGTCAGCAGGTAATTCACCAGCGCGCCGTTGTGATACACGGTCTCCACCCCATCGGCGAGCCGTCGCCAGGTCGCGTCGTCCAAACCAAGGCGCGGCGCCTCCAGGTCCCCGAGGATCACATGGACCCGGGCCTCGTAGGCCTTGCGGCTTTCAGGGTCAACGATGTTTTCCAGAAACGCCTTGTCCAGGCGCTCCCGGGCTTGCTGAGTGTTCCGGGCACGTACCAGCACGTGAAGATCCTCGTCCGACTGCTTGATCAGGGCATCGATCAGGAACGGGCCGAGAAAGCCGGTCCCACCGGTAATCAGCGTGCCGATTTTCTGACTTTGCGGCGCGCACACGCGGCGATCGACGGCCTTGTAGCTGCGATCGGCGAGCATCTTCTCCTTTTCGGCGGCAACACGCGCCTCATAGGCGTGGGTGAAGAACTCCGCCATGGCCCGCGTGGCAGCCGCCGGCGCGGTCACGAATTGGCGCACAAGCCCGAACAGGTCGCGGATGGAGATCGACGACAGAAGTCGTGGATTGACCCGCTCGGCCAGCTCCGGCGCGTTGCGGTCTGTGAGCGAATCCTTGAGCCAGTTCAGGAACACGACCAGGTCGAGCGAGTCGATCCCCGCATCGAACAGCGTGTAGTCTTCTTCGCCCGTGATGCCGTAACGATCCTTCAGCAGCTCTAGTTCATAGACGTCGGACTTGCCGTCGGCGCGAACCGCCACCATGGAGTGGCGCGTATCGGCCAATATTGGCAGTTGTCCAGTTTCCAACAGTTCGCGCGTACGGGCACGGCGCACTTTACCCGAACTCGTGCGGGCCACCGAACGCGGCGGCACGAACACGACACGCGCCACGGGAACCTGCAGCCCTTCGCGGATCACCCGTACAATCTCGATCTCGTCGGGAATGCCGTTGCCGCGCGCGACCTCGGCCACGAGCGTGATGTCCATTTCGGCCCCGTCGCCCGAGGAGAACGCCACGACCCCGTTCCGACGCAGTTCCGGGTAGACCTGCAGCGCGAGCGCCTCGATATCCTCCGGGTAGATATTCTGTCCCCGGATGATGATCATGTCCTTGAGACGCCCGCAGACGAAGACTTCGCCGTTATGCATGAAGCCGATATCGCCGGTCCGCAAAAACGGCCCTTGCATATCGGGCGCATCGACGAGGCGTGCGTCGAAGGTCTTCTGGTTTGCCTCGGGCTTCTGCCAATAACCCATTGCGCGCCCTGCGCCCGCGCACCAAATCTCGCCCGTGCGACCGGCCGGCACTTTGATCCCGGTGCCGGGATCGACGATGCGAATGTCCGTATCGCCGAGCGCGCGACCGCAACTCATGAGCGGCAGGGCGTGACTCACGCCGGTCGTCTCAGTAACAAGCGAAGCCTCGCCTTGCGCGAGACGGCGACGATCCACGGAGACGGCACGGCGCCCGTGGCTCGAGACGGCAAGCGTGAACTCCGCCAGCCCATAGGCCACGAAGAAGGCCTCGTCCTTAAGACCGCAGTGGGCGAACTTCCGGCGGAATGCCTCGAACGTCTCCTGAGAGACTGGCTCGGCCGCGACCATCAACGTGCGTAGCGTCGACAGATCGTAGTCGTCGAGCTTGGCCACGGGAACGCGGCGCTCGTTGAGACACAGCTCGAGCGCGAAGTTGGGAACGGAGGTCGCGGTGGCCTTATAATGGGTCAGCAGCTCCAGCCAGATCGACGGGTTCTGCATGAAGGAGCGCGGCGAAAGCCCCCAAGTCGTGCTTCCCGAGAGAACCGCATAAATGTAGTTGCCGATCAGCCCCATGTCGTGATGCTGGGGCAGCCACGTCACGGCAACCTCGCCCTGCTGCGGGACGGCCGCACGGCAGTTCGCGGTCAGGTTCTGATGCGAGACGCAGACGCCTTTGGGATTGCTGGTCGAACCCGACGTGTATTGCAGTAAGGCGATCGGGTGGGGTCTCTCTTGCGCCGTTGCTTGCGGATCGGTCTCAATGGACGTGGTCTCGATCACCGGAAGGTCATCGATCCGGTTCGCCGCCTCGCGCGGTGCCGCGTCAGTGTAGCGCTGGGCGCCTTCGGCGAACAATTCGCGCGTCCGCCCGCAGGCGAGCCATGCCGCCGCGCCGCTATCCTTGACTATGTGGTTGATCCGCCCGACCCAAGCCACGAAGTCGAACGCGCCGAGGGGCGGTGTCGGAATGGGGATAAGCCCCACCTTAGAACAGGCAAATAGGGCCGCAACCAATTCGAGACCGGGCTGATAGGCCAGAACGACCCGCTCACCCGGCGGCAGACCATCCGTCCGGGCTAGCACCGCCGCGAGCGTGTCGACGCGCGTCGCGAAGTCCGCATAGCTATAGTCCTCAAGGGTCCCTCCCCGGGAGTCGACAAAGGCAAACAGCCGACGCGCCGGCTGGCGCTCGACCCAATCTCTCAAGATGGAGTTGATATTGACGGTCGGGGCGATATTGATGTTCACGGTCTTTGCTATTCGTGCGCCGGAAGAACGGGAACACACCCTTCAAGATTGGGCGCCCCGGACCCCATGCACGGTGCGCTTCGAAGCAAGGACCCACCGGTGCCGGTGGATTCTCGCCAACGACCTCCCTCAAGCGGCTGGCTGCCGCTCATCCGACGCCGGTCGGTCACAACGCCCGCTCAAGTCGCGCCCCTTATGAGAGACGCCTCGAGACGGTATGCGGGATCATCGCACCGCCCACGGCGCGCCGATACCGGCTAAGGCGAGACGGTCCTTGAAGGCCAATATTCAGGAGCGTCCCTCGGCAAATAGGCGACAGGTGCTCTTTTTGCAAGCAAAACCGGCCCCCCCTGAACGCCCGCCCCGTGCTAGGTTTCGCGAGTAATTCATGGCCTTCGGCGATTTCTCTTGCGTCCATCACTTTTACGAAAATTGATCCTTATCAGTCAGGCCGTGATCAATTTGAAAGGGACCGTCGACTTCTTCGTCGAGAAGACCTTCAACTACCCGACCCTTGCCGAACCTATAAGGTGGCCGGGCTCTATGCGTGGTAACGCATGAGCCAAACCTAACCCCTTTAGATTGGCGAGGGCACGAGGCATGGAGCGGGTTGACGGAATTGGTGGCTTTTTCTTCCGAGCTGAAGATCCGGTGGCGCCAGCGCGCGGGTACGATACCCATCTCGGCATCAACCTCGCGCCCACGGGTCCGGACACGCCGGCTTGGGTCGCGAAGGAAGGCGTCACAATGTTTGCGCCTTTCGCGCAAGACAGCGACTATTTCTCGCCCGATCGTTCCTTCATGTTGAATTTCAGAGTCCGGGATCTCGACGCCATGCTCGCGCAGCTTCGCGAGGCGGGCATCGCGGTCAGCCACGAGCAGACCATGGAGGGGCTTGGGAGGTTCGCGCGCATCCATGACGCCGAGGGAAACCCGATCGAGCTCTGGGAGCCCTGCTAGCGCGCGTTACGCCAGCCCGGGCATCAAACCCTTGAGCCCAATGGCCAGCATGGTGATCGCGATCGTGGCGAGGATCATCCCCATCAGCCGTGTCACCACCGCAATGCCGGCGACCCCGAGCCGGTCGGCGATAGGTTTGCCGAGGCTGAAAAGTATGCCGACCGCGATGGACATGACCAGAATCACGCCGGAGATTTCGGCCTTGGCCAGAACGTGCTGGTGCTGTACGGCCACAAGAACCGTGGCGATGTTGCCAGGTCCTGCCACAATGGGGATTACGAGCGGAACGGTCCCAAAGGTGGGCCGGGACTTTGCGTCTTCGCGATCGGGCTCCGTATGACGGTGCTCTTCGTTGTTGGCTAGCATGCTGAGCCCTATGAGCAGAACGATGATGCCGCCGGCAGCGCGCAGTGCATCCACGGTGATGCCGAAAAATTCGAGCACATAGTCGCCGCCCCATGTCGCAATCAACAGCGTAACCACGCAGGCGACCGCACAGGTCCAGGCGGCGTAGCGCGCGTCATCGCCGGAGCGCCCTTGGGTGAGGCTGGCGAAAATACCGATATTGCCGACCGGATTCACGATCGCGAACAGTCCCGCGACAAACGTAAAAAGCGCGCCTTCAGTCAGCATGATATTCTATCGCCATCGCCGCACACGCGAATGACTTTGCCCCCGGTTAGTATATCCAGCGCGGAGGCGTACTGCACCGCATGTCCGGCGCCCAGCTCCGCGCGCCTATTCCTTGTCGGTTAACCCGCCATCCAGGGTCAGCGCAGAACCCGTGCAGAACCGGGCCTCGTCCGATGGCAGGTACAGGACGGCGGCCACCATCTCCTCGGGACGTCCAAGTCTTCCAATTGGAATTTGAGCGGCACCCTCTTCGGGCGTGACATTGTTCTCCTTGAGCCAGACGAGATACATGTCGTCTGAGATGTCCATGCCGCAAATCCGATGGCGTTGGTCGAGATGTTCTCCTTGGCAACCTGGAGTGCAGCGGACCGGGTCAGTCCAATCAAGCCGCCCTTCGTGGCCGTGTAGAGCCCGACATCGGGCGCGCCCGTCCGGTGGCCAGCGATCGAGGCCTGATTGACGATGGCGACGCCGCCGGATTTCCGCATCGCGCTCACCTCGTATTTCATGCAGAGAAATGCGCCGCGCAGATTGAGCGCGTATATCCTGTCGAAAGTTTCGGCTGTGGCGTCGACAAAGGCCTTGATGCCTTCTTCCTTTGAGACATCGGCGTGCATATGAAACCCTTCCGCGCCCTCAGCCTCCACAACGGCCAGCGTCTCTTTGCCGCCAGCGTCATAGAGGTCGCATCCGGCGACCCTGGCGCCTTGCTCAGCAGAGAAGCTAAGCCATGGCGCGACAAACATTCCGCAACAAACATTCAATGACGTTCCGTTGATTAGCCGCGCTGCGACCTGCATTGCGGTCTTAAAACATGACGATGGTCGCAGAATACAGCCGCGCGTGGCTTCTGGCCTTTCGGCATAAGACCTGCGTATGCTGAGTATCGCTCAAAAACACAATAATTTAGGAGAGCAACGTGGGACGGAAAACGATCAAGCGTGCAATTTCCGAAGACTTCGAAATCATGGACGATGGCGTGAAGGTCGGCACGGTCCGCATCAGACCGACCGGCATTCTGTGGAAGGGAAAAGGTCAGCGTGGCTGGTTTGGACTCACCCTGGATGGATTTGCCAAGCTGGCCGAAGAGCAGGGCAAAGTTCACAAGAACTAGCGGTTCGCCCAAACCAACTTGGCAGGCGCCGTGACACATCGCGCTCATCGGCTTCGTTCGCTCCAAACCTTGAGAACGCTTGACAATCGACCGCAAGTAGCCCACTTGCCAGATACCGCTGCGCTGCCGCGTGAGTCAGCAGCGCCCGAAATGCCGGGCACAACAGCACAAACTCCTCTTTTCAGTTCCCCATCACGCAGGGTTCTCCATGCAAAGCCGCGATAGGGCACGATGCCCGCTTGCGCCGAGGCTTTGCAGCACCCTCGTACGTCGCGCTTCCCGCGCGATCACGCAACACGTCCGCGCGGGCGTTGGGGCTCCTGGCGCGGCTAAATAAGGATTCGAATTGTTAGACTTTGATATGCTCGGCCTTGCGCCGGCTTTGAACGAGGCGCTCTCCCGCGCCGGATTTACCAAACCCACACCCATTCAGAACCAGGCGATCCCGCTTGCACTGGAAGGCAACGACATTCTCGGCCTCGCTCAGACGGGCACGGGCAAGACGCTTGCGTTCGGCCTGCCGCTGATCGAGCACCTGCTGGCCGCGCCGGGCAGACCTGCGCCGAAGACCGCCAAGGCGCTCATTCTGGCGCCGACACGCGAGCTTGTGAATCAGATCGCCGAGAGCCTGCGTGTCCTGACCGGCAAAACGAAGCTTCATGTTGCGACCGTGGTCGGCGGACAATCCATCGGCGCACAGATCAAAACCTTGAGCCGGGGAACCGACATTCTCGTCGCGACGCCCGGCCGTTTGATCGACCTCATGGATCGCCGCGCAGTCGATCTTCGCACCGTGAAGCACCTGGTGCTGGACGAGGCCGACCAGATGTTGGATCTCGGCTTCATCCATGCGCTCCGGAAAATCGCGCCCCGGCTGGGTACGCCCCGGCAGACGATGCTGTTTTCGGCGACGATGCCCAAGCAGATGGAAGAGCTGAGCCGGTCCTACCTCACCGACCCCAAGCGCGTGCAGGTCGCACCGCCCGGCAAGGTCGCCGACAAAATCACCCAGTCGGTGCATTTTCTCGAGAAGTCGGAGAAGCCCGCCAAGCTGCGCGGTATTTTGTCCAGCGATCTCGACGCAACAACGCTAGTTTTCGCGCGCACCAAGCATGGCGCCGAAAAGCTGTCTAAAAGCCTGATCGCCGACGGCTACAACGCCGCGTCGATCCACGGCAACAAGACGCAAGGCCA
>Ga0316197_10004174_pt1 | contig 10264 bp, 10 predicted proteins | sample OudBiesiAoxic_MG_FD_204939 | JGI IMG/M metagenome (GOLD analysis project Ga0316197, IMG submission 204939) | Coastal sediment microbial communities from Oude Bieten Haven, Netherlands - site A oxic | ecosystem: Environmental > Aquatic > Marine > Coastal > Sediment | place: Netherlands... | reverse complement strand
CGCAGGGTCTAGAGCTGGAGGCGGCGGGCTACGAAGCGGCCAGAGCTCAGCGACAGTATGACGCAGCCGATCCAAGCCGCTCAGCCGCGCGCTTTCAGGAGTGTATTGTCTGACCTACTCTTCGCCCAACTTCCCGAGAGAATCGTACAGCTCAAATATCCTGGAATGGGGATGCCGATTTGCGCGAAACGCAATTGATGAACTCGATGCTCGTTGCGGCAGCGCTTCATCGTGTAGTCCGAGTTCCTGTCCGGGTCCAATTGCGCAAACAAGATGGGGTATACTCGTCGACAACTGGACTCGCCTCTTTCTCCCTTTCTTCTACAACCAGGGAGTGAGCCTGCGGGCCGGCACGTTAGTCCACGAAGCACGCCACGCTGACGGAAAGGGGCACGACAGCGGGAGCGATGATTCGAGCTGGGGCTACAATGGTGCTTGGCGGTGGCAGGTTTGTTGGTTGGCGTGGTTCGCCTTCGAAGGCACAAGCACTTCGACAGCCATGCGGACACAGGCGACACAGCGTGCCAATAACATCATTAACGGCAGTTTCGACACGCATCCCGGATTCAACGTCTGAATTGCCAGGGCTCAGCCCGCCCTTCTCACAGGCCCGCTACTGCGACGACGGATCTACCCGCAATCTCGCTACGCGCGCCTGTGAGAAGTCCGGGCTAGCGGAACCGGACCGTCAGCAACGAGTTGTTCTCGAACCGCGGTTGGCAATACGAGATGTAGATGTTCTTGCCGTTTTCTTCGCTGAATTCCGGGTGTTCGAGACCGAGGTAGACCATCTCCGTCCGGTCCTCTCGGGGAACGCCGGTGATCCGCTTCGGGTCGGAGTACGGCCCCCACAGATGGAGCGCGGTCCGCAGCATGAGCGACATGTCGTAGCTGTCGACGTAAACCATCAGGTACGCACCGAGATGCGTGTTGTACGATACGGAGTAGTCGCTGCTGCACAGGCCCAGGTCGAAGGCATCGCTCAGCGACCGACCCCAGCTCGGCTTCGTCGACAAGAGGTATTCGTAGCTGTCCTGGCGGTCCAGTTCGCCGATGGGCGCCCTCGCAAGGCGGGCCGTGGTGAACGGGCCCGTTCGGGTGCTGCCGAAGGCGTACACGTAGTCGCCGTCGCGCAGGACCTGCACGGCGAAGTGCGTATCATCGCCGGTCTGGCCCCAGATGCGCCAGTCGTCGTCGAACCACACGCGATCGCATTCCCCCGTCGCCGGGTCCAGCGTCGCGATGCCCGTACCCAGGGTCTCGAAGCCCCAGATCGATCGCGGGTCCACCATCCGGATGCCGAGATAGTAGAGGTAGACACGACCGTCGACGCAGATGCCGTGCTCGGGCCAGAAACGGATCTGCTGCGCACGCTCACGGAGAACGGGTCGGAGGATCTCGCGCGGGTAGCCATCCTCCGCCTTGTAGTACTCGATGTTTGCCCAGGCTTCCCTCAAGGAGCTTCCGGTCGCCAGACCCGCGGAGTTGGCGAGAAAAACCCCCTGCCCCTCGACCACATCGCTGTAGGCTGGCAGCACGGGAGAGTCGGGGAAGCGGTCGGAGAGCGCTGCGAGAAGCGTGTCCGAGAAGACGAACAGCGTTCCGCCGTCGACCGAAATGGACTGGCCGCCGTCCTGACCGATCATCACCCATTGCTCGGTGCGGTGCTGGGGGAAGGTACCCATGTAGCGAACGGATCGGATCGCCGGGTTCATCGACACTTCAGCACCCCCAGACTACCGACTTGTCGCACGTGCTCCCAGCCGCCCGAGGCCCGGACCTCCTCGAAAGCGCGGTACGGAGCCTGCCCACCTTCCGCGGGATCCGCGTAGAGGTCGTGCACGCACAGGTAGCCTCCGGACACCAGCCGGGCCGACCAAACACTCACGTCGCGTCGGACGTCTTGCTCGCCGTGGCCACCGTCGACGAAAACGAGCCCGAGCCGCACCCCAGGCCAACAGGATCCCAGGCGCTCCGAGGTTGACACGATCGGGACGACCCAGTCGCGCAGTCCGGCTTCGTCGACGTTCTTCACGAAAGGCCGGAAGGTGTCGACGCGGCCCAGTTCGGCGTCGAAGAGTTCGTCATCGTAGTATTCCTGGCCGGGCTGCTGTTCTTCCGAGCCGCGGTGATGATCGACCGAGAAGAGCACGTGCTTGCCGGTGATACGGCATCCCTCGGCCAGGAAAATGGCAGACTTGCCGCAGTAGCTGCCCACCTCGAAGCACGGGGCCAACCGCGAAGCGTCCAACGCGAGTTTGAAGAGGAGGAGTCCTTCCTCTTCGTCAAGGAAACCCTTCGCGCGAACTGCCACCTCGCGGACACGGGAGTTCATCTCGACCGCGTGGGTGCGGCGCTCGCTCTCCCCGGTCATCGTGGACCAGGCGTGCTTCCACTCGAGCGCGCGGCCGGCCCTGCGCTGATGACTCATCCTTCCCAGCCTCCCAGCATCACCGCGGCGTTCTTCACGCCCCCGTCCGAGTTCCACACGAGAGCGCGGTGGACGGCCATCTCCCTCGGTTCGCGAACGAGGTCGAGCGTGCACGCCGTGTCCGGCCACTCACAGTTGATCGTGGGTGGCACGACCCCCGTCCGCATGCTCTGCAGAGCGTGCACGAGCGAGAGGGCGCCGGTGCACGCGCCGGTGAAGCCAACGCTGGCGACCGAGGAGGTAAAAGGCACGCGCTCGTGCTCGAACACTCGCCGCATGGCGTCCACCTCGTACAGGTCGTCGGTTTCGACGGCGAGGCCGTCACCGAAGGCGACATCGACTTTTTCCGCGGAAACGCCGGACGCCTCCAGCGCGCCCCGCGCGGCGTTGACCAGGCCTTCACGGTCACCGCCCGATCCCACCGCTACCTCCGTCGACTGGCCCGCGCCCAGGATCGTTCCGTACGGGAGAGCGCCGCGCCGCCGGGCATGCTCTTCGGATTCGAGAACGACGAAAGCGGAAGCCTCGCCCAGAACGTAGCCGCACCTGTCGTTCGCGAACGGCCGGCACGCGCGCTGCGGATCGTCGACACCGTCAGCCAACCGCCCCGCCACGAGATGTTCGGCAATGCTGTCCATGCTGAGCATCGAGTCGTGAGAACCCGCGAGAGCCACGTCCGCGACGCCCGAGCGGACGGCCCGCGCACCTGCGTCGATGGCCTGAAGCCCCGAGACCGTACCGTTGGTGATATTTAGACTGGGCCCCGTGACCTGGTACTCGATGGCGATCCCGCCGATCCCCCCGTTCGGGAGTGTCTTCACGATGAAGAGCGGATCGATCAGCTGGAGACCTCGAAGGGCGAAGCGAGCGATGTCAATTCCTCCCTTTTCGTCGAGCGATTCGCGCAGAGCGGGGATGAACATCTCCGGCTTGAAGTCGATGCACACCGAACCGGCGAACAGACCGCAGCGAGACAGGAGCTCGGGGTTTTCGGCAAGTCCTGCGTCGCGCAGAGCCTCACCGGCGGCGACCACCGCGTAGGCGGCGCTCGTCGTCAGCAGCTTGCGCAGCATTCGGTTCTTGATCAGCGCCTTGCGATCGAAGTCGGCGACCGGTGCCTCGAGGCCGCAGACGCGCTGGTACGCGGTTGCTGGGTCGGTCCGGCGCATCCCCGTTTCTCCGCTCCAGAGGTGCCTGCAATGGCGCTCCTTGTCCTTGGCGATGGAGGAGACGACTCCCATCCCGGTGACGACGACGACTCGATTCATGACGACTGGGCGCTGGGGACGCACGCGCCCCGCTTGATGTATTCGAAGTGAGCCCTCTCAGCGTCCGAGAACTCTCCCCTGGAAACTTGCTCGTTGGCAAAGACCAGGCGTTCGACGCTCGCCACCACCTCGTCGCCGACGCGGGCGGATCCCTCCATCGTCACCCCTTCGGGGTGGACGAAGAGGATCGTAGCCTCGAGAGTCAGCGTCTCGCCCGGTCCGACCGAGCGGCCGAGCTGCACGTTCTCGATGAGTCCGACCACCATGCGCACCGACTCGTCATGAGTGATGAAATTAAGCCAGCCGGCAGCCTGGGCGATCGCCTCGACGATCAGGGTGCCCGGCATGACCGGCAGGCCGTCAAAGTGATTCTCGAAGTACGCCGCATCGAAGGAGACGTGTTTCAACGCCAGCACACGCTTCGAGGACTCCAGTGCCAGGATCTTGTCGAAGAAGAGGAAACGCACGGGGAACTCCTCAGTCGACCCACCGTCGGATGGCGATGGTCCCGTTTTGTCCGCCGAAGCCGAACGAGTTCGAGAGCGCGACGTCGAAGCTCGCCGAACGGCATTCATTGGGGACGTAGTCCAGATCGCACTGGGGATCGGGATTCTCCAGGTTGATGGTCGGGGGCAGCATTTGGTCGCGGAGGGCCAACACGCAAAGCACCATCTCGATCCCCCCCGCCGCGCACACCAGGTGCGCGAGCTGACCTTTCGTCGAACTGACGGCTAGCCGTTTCGCGTGTTCGCCGAAGACTCTCTTGATCGCCGCAGTCTCCACCACGTCGTTGAGGAGCGTCGCGGTGCCGTGGGCGTTGATGTAGCCGACATCGCCGGGATCGAGGCCCGCGCTCTCCAGCGCGGCGGACATGGATGCTACGGCACCGCGGCCCTCGGGGTGCACGTCCGTAAAACGATACCCGTCCGAGGAAGAGCCGAAGCCGATCACCTCGGCCTGGATCCGAGCCCCCCGCTGCAGGGCGTGCTGGAGTTCCTCGAGGATCACGATGCCCGAGCCCTCGCCGAGCACGAACCCGTCGCGCTTGACGTCGAAGGGCCGCGAGGCCTTGCGGATGTCGCCCGCGCCTGGTGAGAGCGCACCGACGAGAGTGAAGCCGGCCACGCAGAGCACGGTCATCATGCTGTCCGCGCCGCCGGTCACCATGAGGTCCGCCTCTCCCGAGCGAATCATGCTGAAGGACTCCGCGATCGCGTGCGTCGCCGAAGCGCACGCCGTCTGGACGGTCATGCTGGCGAAGCGCAGGTCCTTGCGCCGAGACAGGACGGTTGCGATCGATCCCAGGTCTCGTTGCTCGAGGAGTTCGGGGTGCCCGCGGCAGAGGTCGATGTAATAGTCGAAGTCGTAGTGGTCTCCGTCGAGCATCTTCGACGGGTCGGCCAGGTTGTCCTCGATGACGGGGAAGGAGGACGCACCGATACAAACGCCTGCGCGCTTCCGGTCGAACTCATTCTCGCGCAGCCCGGCGTCGAGCCACGCCTGCTCGAGCCCCCATACTCCGAACTGCGTGGAGCGGCTCGCTAAAGGGAGGTCGATGCGCGGGTCGGCCATCATTGCCTCGAAATCGACCTCGCTCCCGATGCGCACGGGGAACAGCTTGCTGTCGAACTGACGGATCTCGTCGACGCCGGACCTCCCGGACAGGACGGCATCCCAGATCGTCTCCACGTCCCGGCCCAGCGACGTGATCGCACCCATCCCGGTCACCACGACCCTCCGGTGCCCGTTCTCCGTCATGAGTTAGCCTCGGCCGTGAGGGGCGTGCACAGAATCTCGAACAGCCGTCGCGCGCCCTCGATGGCCTCGAGGTCGCCGGTCGGGACCAGACGCTGGCGAAAGCGCCCGCTCGCGACCTTCTTGCCCCGGCAGCGCGCGATCGCGCTGAAGCGGGCCTGAGAGTCGTCCAACTCGACGACCTTCACGTCGAGCTCGAGTTGATCCCCCGGGCGGACGAGTTGCATGAACCGCGCGCGCTCGAAGGCCGTCACCAGTCCCGAGAGTTCGAAGTCCGTCGCTTCGCGGACGATCCAGCCGGCGAGCTGGACGGCGGATTCGGCGATCAGCGCACCGGGCATGATCGGTGTGCTGGGGAAGTGGTACGTCAGGAAGTCCTCCGACATGGCAACGTTCTTGATCGCGCGGGCGCGCTGTCCGCTCTTGATCTCGACGATGCGGTCGATCAGCAGGAACCTCATTTCGCCGCCTCTCCCGTGTCGCTCAGACGGATGAGTTCCTCGAACATGACATTGTCGCCCGAAGGGTAGGGAAGCGTTGCACCGCACTTCGCACATTCGAACTCGGGCAGGGAATCGGATGCGCGCAACTCGCCGCCGCATTCGGGACACTCGCGCGACATCTCCTCCTTGGCGTACAGGAGCCGGTCCAGGACGCGGACGAAGGTGTCGACGGTGAAGAGCCCGGGCACCTGGTGCGCGAGCAGACCCGGCTTGAGCACCGTCGGGTCGATCTCCGGCATCGCCGCTCGCAGCATGCGCAGGCCGAGGTCGCTGACGATGTTGCCCTCGACCAGGTTGCTCTCGCCGAAGTGCTCGCCGGCACGCCGCAGTAGGTCTTCGCGCGGGAAGTGCACCTTGTACTCCCTCTCGATCGTGAACGCGATGTCCAGGTAGTCCAGAGACTCCGCGCCCAGGTTGTGCTGCAGCGAGGAGTCGAGGTTCACCTCCTCCGGCTCCAGCTCGAGAGCACTGGCCACGGCCCTGACAACGCTCTCCTCGAGCTTCTCTCGAGGAACCTGGGTGTTCTGAATCTTGAACTCAGGCATCGAACTTCTCCTTCGCTGGACTTTCTCCGTGGACTGGTCCCGGTTAGAGGCCGAGCCCCCCGGTTACCTGCAAGACCTCGCCGGTGATGTAGGAGGCTTCGTCCGAGGCGAGAAAGCGGACGGCCTTCGCCACTTCTTCCACCTCACCGAACCTCTTCAACGGAATGCCGGCCAGGACCTCATCTTCGGCGAAGTCCCGAATCCGCTGGGTCATGTCGGTGACGATGACCCCGGGCGACACGGCGTTGACGCGAATCCTTCTGGGTGCGAGTTCGACGGCAAGCGACTTGACCATCGAATTCACCCCGCCCTTCGACGCGCTGTAGTTGCAGTGGCCGCGGCCGCCGTGAACCGCGGCGACCGAGGAAATGACGACGATGCTGCCCGCCTTCCTGTGCATCATCTCGGGCAGGCACTCCTTGATGCAGAGAAAGGGACCCTTCAGGTTTGTTTCGATCACGTCATCCCAATCATCGACGGGCATGGCCGCAGCCAGACCGTCGCGGACGATGCCGGCGTTGCAGACAAGGATGTCGAGACGATCGAACTGCCGCATGGCCGCGGCGCTGAGTCGCTTGACGTCCGATTCCTTGGAAACGTCCGCCTGGAACGGGATCGCCTCTCCACCCGCCGCGACGATGCGGTTCACCGTCTCGACGGCTGCCTCTTCCGAAGCCTTGAAGTTCACGACGACCTTCGCGCCTGCGGCGGCAAGCTCGAGTGCGACCGCGCGGCCGATCCCTCGAGATGCGCCCGTTACCACCGCGACCTGGCCTTGCATGAGCATCCGCTCTCCTTTTTATTGCTTTCGCATGGTCTCATAGGACCAGCGACAGCCCTCCGTCGGCGAGCAGGACCTGCCCGTGGATCCATCGAGCGTCGTCCGAGCAGAGGAACGCCACGACGCCGCTGACGTCTTCCGGACGTGCGATTCGGCCGGCGGGTGTTCTCGACCGGAGGTACGAGACGAGGGACTCATACTCGGGGTTGAGCTTCATGCTCTCGGTGTCGACGAAGCCGGCCGAAACCGTGTTGACGTTGATCTTCAGCGGGGCGAACTCCGCCGCCAGGTAGCGCGTCAGCGCTTCGACGGCCGCCTTGGCTGCGCCGAGTCCGGCGTAGCCGGGGATCGCGAACGTCGACCCGAGACTGCTCAGGCCGATGATCTTTCCCCCGCCGTTCTCCTGCATCAGTTCGGCCGCAAGTTGTGCTCCCTGGAGGAACGAGTGCGCGTTCAGGTCCATCATGCGCTGCCAGCTTCGTCGCGAGAGGCTCGCCACGGGTCCGAAGCTGGCGCGCGCGGCATTGCTGATGAACACGTCCAGTCGACCGAAGCGATTGCGGACGTCGAGGAACATCTCGCGCACCAATTCGCTGCGGCTGACGTCGACGGGGATGGACGATGCGCCGACGCCGAGGTCCTGGAGTTCGGCCACCGTCGCGCGCGCGGCATCGTGATTCATGCAGTAGGCCACGACGAGATGCTCCGGCTTCTCCGCCGCGAGGCGGAGGGCAATCGCCTTGCCGATTCCCCTCGTGCCACCGGTGATCAAGATGATGCGGCCCTGGTTGGACATGCCAATTCCTATCTCGCCACGGAGTCATGCTCGGAACTCTTGCCGTCCACCGACAACGGTCGAGCGTGAGCGATGCCCGCGGCTTTGAGCAACTCCGGATCCTGCGCTCTCCACGAATGAGCCAGGATCCAGCGCAGTCTTGTCGAGAGCCGCTGGACCCTCGGCAGGAACCGGGGCGACCGCGCGATCGCTTCGAGCCGCTCCACGCACGCATCGACTCCACCGCGTTCGAGGGCGAGCCGTTCCAGCTGTTGCTCCGAGAACGGGCTCTGTTCGAGCCAGTCGTCGAGCTTCTTGGCCAGCTCCTCGATGCCTCCCTCGGTGGCGATGAACGGATGGAAGCGCTCGTCGTACGCCCAGCCTGGCATTCCCCTCCCCCGGTCGATGCTGACAGAAGGCGTTCCGAGTGCGAGGGACTCCATCACCTGCATGAACCCGTTGGCGACGATCGAACCGTGACTGGCCGCGATCAACCCGAACATGTCGGCGTCCTCGAAGAGCGGCAGGGAAACGCGGCGGTCCGGCGAAATCCCGGCCTTCTTCATTTCAAGCTCGGCCCGCTCGGGATCGTGACTGAGCGCGATCGCGACGGGGGCGTTCCGTCGCAGCGCGGACAGCACGCGGAGACCTCCCTCCAACACCATGCGGTCGAAGCCCAGGATCGTGACCCACGGGTGGCTTCGTAGCTCGCGCGGTACCGGTAGATCCTCCACGGGAGTCACGTCGTGGATGAACGGCGGCATGACGTCGACGTCGTTCCGGCCCTCGCCGGCGTCCTCGATCAGTGTCGCGAGCCCGTAAAGAATCAGCCGATCGATACCCCACGACTCCGCCTTGATCTCACCGCCGTACAGTTGGTCGAGGACGACGAGCGGTGCGCCGACGGTCCTCGCACCGTCGAAGAAGGGCTCCATCCCGGGGAACGGCGCCTCGCCGAATACGACGAGGTCGGGGCGGATACGCTGGAGGATCTCGATCATTGCGCGCATGTTCGTCGCGCCGTCCCGACCACCGAAGCGGAGGATCTCGCCGAACTCGTGGAACCGATCGACCTTGGGGTCCTCCGGGACCGGTCCGACGTTGCAGACCACGATGGACCAGCCCCGGCGGTGGAGACGGATCGCCAGGCGCAGCGCGCGGAAGAACACTCCCACGACGTGCGGATTGGACATCGTGTAGGTCACGAAAGCCACCGTGCCGCGCAACCCAGGGGCCGTCGAATCAGGCTGCATAGGCTTCCTCCATGAGTCGTCTTGCGGTCACCCGTATGTCGTACTGTTTGGCGACCCAGACCGGTCCTCTGCGCCGCAATCGCGCGCGCGCTTCGTCGTCCTGCAAGAGCGCGAGCGCCGCGTCGACCCAATCCCCCGGGTCGCGGCTATCGACGAGCCTTCCGCCTGATCCGCTCGAGATCATCTCCGCGAGCCCGCCGACGGCCGCGGCCAGAACCGGCGCCCCGAGGCTCATCGCCTCGAGTGCCACCTGTCCGCAGGGCTCGTAGCGGCTCGGCACGAGGACGAGCCTGGCCGTCGAGAAAAGGTCGTCGAGTTGCTCCGGTTCGAGCCACCCGCGCACCGTGCAACGATTGCCGCAGGACTCCCGGATCCGGGCCACCGCACGCACGCCTTGCGCATCCGCGTGCCCGCCGGCCAGGACGACGTTCGCGGGATGCCGCTCGAGAATAGCGGGAAGGCACTCGGCGAGGAGGTCCAGGCCTTTGCTTGCGGCGAACCGGCCGGCGTACACGATCGGGCCGGCGGGAGGCGAGGCCGAGACGGCCCGCGAACGCGTTCGCAGGCCGCCTGGAATCACAACCGTCCGCCCCATGGGGGTCGACAGGGCTGGCCACCTCGCTTCGGCCGCATCGCGCTCGGCGCGGTTGAGGAAGACCGCCCGACGGCTGCGCTCGAGCACGCGCGCCTGGACCGCGACCCAGAAAGCAAGCGTCGCGGACGGTTCGGACTCCTCTTGCACGAGGGCGTGAACTGTCGCCACGAGGGGCAAATCAAAGCGCCGCCCAAGCTCGAACGCAAGCTCGGTGAGCGGAAGCGAGTGCAAGTGTAAGACGTCGAAATCACGGGCGCGAACCGGGAAGCGGTTGCGGTCCAGCGCAAGGACCTCGACCCCGGGAGTCTTCGCGGGCTCGACACCGTCCCTTCCCGGGGGTCGCGCGACGAGCACGCAG
>Ga0316197_10004173_pt1 | contig 10265 bp, 11 predicted proteins | sample OudBiesiAoxic_MG_FD_204939 | JGI IMG/M metagenome (GOLD analysis project Ga0316197, IMG submission 204939) | Coastal sediment microbial communities from Oude Bieten Haven, Netherlands - site A oxic | ecosystem: Environmental > Aquatic > Marine > Coastal > Sediment | place: Netherlands... | reverse complement strand
GGCGTCGGGGACTGAACTCGACTGGATCGACGTGATGGGCGCAGCGGTCGACGGGTTCGACCTGGTCCTGACCAGGGTTCCGGCAGCGTTGCGTCATGACCGGCGTCCTACTGCGGTACACAAGCTCGGGTCCCGGCTGCAGCAGAAGGGTGCCGTCGTCGTGACGCTTGGTGCACCCGGTGCGCTCGGCAGTGATGTCGAACTGACGACGCAGCGCACGGTGTGGGCGGGGTTGGGCGACGGAACGGGTCATCTTCATCGTCGAGTGATCGACGTCGAGGCCGCCGGCCGCCGGATGCCGGGCCGACGATCCTGTTCGATCGAATTGATCGGAGAGGGGGCTCGTCTCGAGCTCGGGTCGGTGCCCGCCGACGATGTGCAGGTGTCCCGTGACCCGCAGGCAGAGGTCCTGGCCGAGATGACCGGCACGACCGTCACCGACCTGAACGATCCCCCGCTGGCAGTGTGATGCGTCGCGACGTGCCGAGCGGCGACCGCGATGATCCGATCCGGATGGTCACCGTGTGGTGTCCTGACTGGCCGGTCGTTGCCGCAGGTTGTCGACCCGACGTTCCGGCAGCGGTGATGCGCTCCCACCGGGTCGTGGCCCGGACGCCTGCGGCGGCCGACGAAGGGATCGTGATCGGACAGCGCCGCCGCCAGACGCAACAGCGCTGTCCCCACATCCGACTGCTCGACGACGACCCCGCGCGCGATGCCCGCGAGTTCGAACCGATCGTGCGTGCCGTCGCGGAGATCGCGCCGCGGGTCGACCTGGTCGAACCCGGTTGGCTGAGCATCGCCGCTCGTGGCCCGTCGCGGTACTTCGGCGGTGACGAGGCGATGGCCGAGCATCTGCGGTGTTCGGTGTTCGATGTGGTCGAATCGCTGGCAGATGTTGAGGGCGGCGTGGAGCTCGGTGTGGGTGTCGGCGTGGCTGACGGTCGGTTCGCGGCGAGCATCGCGGCGCGTCTCGGCGTGCGTCGGCGAGAGCCGGTTGTCGTTGCGTCGAGCGGTTCTGAGGAGTTCTGCGCGCCTCTTCCCATCGGATGGTTGCAGACACTCGCCGAAGTCGACGCAGAGCTGGTCGACCTGTTCGGACGACTGGGGCTGCGTCGTCTGGGAGATCTCGCCGATCTCGATCCCGCCGATGTCCTCGGCCGGTTCGGACCGGTGGGGATGCACGCACATCGGCTGGCCTCTGGCGTCGACATTCGTCCGGCGAACACGACCGACCCTTCGCCCGAACGCCGTCTCACCCGGGTGCTCGACGATCCCGCGGCGCAGAGCGAGGCCGTGGTGTTCGTGGCCAAGCAGTTGGCCGATGAGCTCGCCGGCCGGTTGGGCGCCGACGGTCGGGTCTGCACTCGGCTGGTCGTCCGGCTCGAGACCGAGCATGGGGAGCGGTCCGAGCGATCGTGGTACCGGTCGGCCGGCATGTCGGCAGCGGCGATGGTCGAACGGGTGCGCTGGCAGCTTGATGCCTGGGTGAACCTCCCGCGTGGGAGTGAGCACGAGATCACCGGCGGTGTGGTGCTGGTCCGGCTCGTTCCTGAGGAGGTCCGAGCCGATGACGGGGTGCAGCTCGGGCTGTGGGGTGGACAGTCCGACGCCGACCGTCGTGCGATCCGCACAATCGCCCGACTGACGACGCTCACGTCCGAGACGGCGGTCACGGTGCCCGTCTGGAACGGGGGCCGGCTCCCCGCAGACCGATACCGCTGGATGCCGGCCACGCTGGTCGACCTCGACCAGCGGGAACGTGCGGTGTCGCGTACGGCGACCGGAGTCGACGGTCGCTCCGATCCCTGGCCGGGATGCCTGCCCGCGCCGTCACCGACGACCGTCTTCGACGAACCGCTGCCGCTCGACGTGCTCGACGCGCAGGGTCAGGTGGTGCGGGTCAGTGGACGGGGAACGGTATCGGCCGATCCGGTGGGGATCAGGCTGCTGCTCGGGAGCGAGGCCGAGGGGTGGCGCCGCGGCCCGATCCGCACGGTGCGGTCATGGGCCGGGCCGTGGCCTGTGGATCAGCACTGGTGGGAGCCGGATCGTCACCGGCGTCTCGCGCGATTCCAGATGCTCGTCGACGACGAGACGGTGGGGGAGCGAGCGCATCTGGTCATCGCGGAACACCAGCGATGGTTCCTGCTCGCAACCTACGACTGACCACCCGATATGGGTACCAGCCCGGAGTGGGAGATGCGTCAGTGGGACGCGAGTGCGCCGAGGGCGGGGGACATCTCGAAGGCGTCGGTTACGTCGTTCGCCAGCCGGAAGCCGACTCCGCGCACGGTGTGGATCACTTTCGTGCCGGGTGCTGCCTTGTCGAGCTTGCGACGCAGATTGGAGAGGTGGACATCCACCACATGGCTGTCGCCAACCCATTTCGGGCCCCACACCGAGTCGAGCAGATCCTCGCGGGTGCACACCTCGGTCGGGCGGCGGCAGAGCTGCTCCAGCAGTGAGAATTCGATGCGGGTCGTCTGCACCTCTTCGTCTTCGACGCGTACTTCACGGCGTCCGAGATCGATCACGAGTGGTCCGAGCACGAGGGTCGAGGCGACGGTCGATTCGATCCGCTGATGCATCTGGCGCGGTCGACGAAGGAGGGCATGACAGCGCGCGGCGAGCTCGTCGGCGTGCACCGGGTTCGACATGACGTCGTCGGCGCCGGCGTGGAGTACTGAGGTCCGTACCCGGGGCTCGCCTTCGCCGGTGATGCACAACAGGTATTGCTCCGATGATTCGCGGAGTTGCTCGAAGAGCGGGCGACCGTCGGGGGATGGGAGGAAGGAGTCCACGACGAGTACATCGGGTGAGAATGAGCGGGCGAGCATGAGTGCCGCGTCGCCGTCGGTGGGGGCGCTGACGCAGAACCCCGCTGAACGAAGGCCGGCCACGGCGATACGCCGTGCATCTGGGTCGTTCACCGCGATCAGAATTCGTGGAGAGATGTTGATGTCGTGGTCCATGAGTGCTTTCACCGGGTCCGCCGAACCGGATTCGTCTTTTTCCATGTGGCCGAGCGGCCGTGCAGGTCTTGTATCGGTCGTCGGCGAGATGAACTCAAGTCGAAACTTCACGCACCGTGAACGCAGCCGTCGCCCAGTGCGACGAGACGACGGAGGCACTGCCCCCAGAGGCGTCACCTGGTACAACGGCTCCATGACCCTTGAACGACTCCGCGCCGACGTGGCCGGGCGCGGCCCGCTCGATGATCGGGAGGCTGACTCGATTCGCCGCTTCCTTCACGCACTGGACACGCTGAGTGACCCGCTGTCACAAAGGGTGGACCTGACGCACGTGACCGGGTCGGCGATCGTGGTGGGGCCGCGCGGGGTGCTGCTGCTCAAGCACAAGCGTCTCGGCATCTGGCTGCAGCCCGGCGGTCACATCGATGAGGGTGAGACGCCGTGGGCCGCAGCGTTGCGTGAGACCCGTGAGGAGACCGGCCTCGACGTCGAGTTCGCCGGACCGGTTGATCAGGACGGTGTTCCCGAGTTGATTCATGTCGACGTCCATGCCGGGGGGCGAGGACACACCCACCTCGACACGCGCTACCTGATCGACGGGGGAGATGCGGACCCGAGGCCGCCAGCCGAGGAAAGCCAGGAGATCGGCTGGTTCGACTGGGACCGAGCGATCGAGCTGGCAGACCCCGGAGTCCGCACTGTGCTCCAGCATCTCGCTCCCTGAGCTCGTCAGGAGAACGTGGTGGGCCGCTCGTCAATGGATGCGCGGCTGCCCTGTGTGATTGTGATTGACTCTCAGCGCGGGGGAGCCGCCGAGTACGGGAGAACCATTCATGCTGCAGGAATTCAAGGATTTCATCACCAAAGGCAACATCGTCGAGGTCGCCGTCGGTCTGGTCATGGCCCTGTACTTCCAGGCGATCATCGACTCGCTCCTGGAAGGCGTGCTGTACCCGATCATCGCCGCCATCTTCGGTAAGCCCGACTTCCGGGAGATCGGGTTCGACCTGGGCGATGCGTTCATCAGCATCGGACTCGTGATCGATGCTGTGGTCAGCTTCGTGATCGTCGCACTCATCTTGTTCCTCGTGCTGAAGGGCTACAACAAGCTCAAGGCCGAAGCCGAAGAGGATTCGGGCCCGTCGGAGGTCGATCTCCTCACTGAGATCCGCGATCAGCTGCGCGCCGACAACGGCTGATCCCACCGACAGGTCGAGCCCGAACTCGGTCGCCTGGCTTTCGATCCTGACGTGACATGAGGGGCCGAACCCGATTCAATGTGGCCATGCTCCGCCGCTCGACCATCGCGCTCGCTTTCGTGCTGGGCGCGTGTGGTGCGAGCGAGGCGACGTCGCCCGACTCGTTGCCGCCGAGCACGCCGGTACCGACGGTCCCCGGCGTCGGCAGCCTTCCGGACACGATTCCGACCCCTGACGTGCAGGCATCGAATGCGGACAATGATGTCCCGGTCTCGGTCGTCGTGACCCGACCTGTCGACGAGGAGGGCGTGGTGCTCGACACCATCGCCGAGCAGGTGAATGGCAATCGCCTGATCGTGGTCGGCGACTCGATCCTGGCGTCGACCGCCACGCGGTACGGCAAGGAGTTGTGCGACGGGCTCAATCCGCTCGGGTGGGCCGTCGAGGTCGACGCCGAACCCGGCCGTTTCGTCGAGTTCGGGAACAAGGTCCTCGAAGCTCGGCTTCCCGACGACGACAACGACGAGGACGACTTCGATGCGGCTGTGGTCCACCTCGGGAGCAACTACGACCGCGACCAGGACAACTACCTCGCGGAGTTGAACGAGATCCTGTTTCGCCTCGCGCCGCGGCCCACATTGTTGATGACCGTCACCGAATACCGGCCCGCGTGGGCCGAGGTCAACGAGACGATCCGTGAACTCGCCCGGTTGTACGACAACGTGACGGTCGTCGATTGGGAGAAGATCGCTCGGAATCCGGGGGTCTTGAGTCGCGACGGTCTGCATCCCAGCGACCAAGGCGAAGACGTCCTCGTCGAACTGCTCGCCGTGGCGCTCGGCGAAGTCAGTGATGTCGAAGGTGACTGTCTCCGCTCGTCGTTCACCGATGATTCTGCGATCGGACGGGGGTCGGGCCCGAACGGTGGCGGCGGCTCGTCCTCGGGTGGCTCGTCCTCGGGTGGTTCGTCGTCCGGTGGATCTTCCTCCGGAAGTTCGTCGTCGGGTGGTTCGTCGTCGGGTGGTTCGTCCACCGGTGGCGGTTCGACCACGACCGGCGGTTCGACGACCGGCGGTTCGACCACGGGCGGCGATACCGGTGGTGACACGACCGGTGGCGATACCGGTGGTGACACGACGGGTGGTGACACGACCGGTGGCGATACCGGTGGTGACACGACGGGTGGTGACACGACCGGTGGCGATACCGGTGGTGACACGACGGGTGGTGACACGGGTGGCACGACGGGTGGTGACGCGACCGGTGGCGATACCGGTGGTGGCACGACGGGTGGTGACACGGGTGGCACGACGGGTGGTGACGCGACGGGTGGCACGACGGGTGGGACCTCAGGTGGAACTTCCGGTGGATCGACCGGCGGTACGACGGGTGGTGACGCGACGGGTGGGTCCACCGGCGACGGTTCAACCACTGCCGCCGCCACAACCGGCGCCGACGCGGGCGGCGACGGGGGCTGAGCTTGCGTCGCCGGGGTCACGCCAGATCGGTCTGGTGACTTCGTAGCCTGTCGGGATGTTGCAGGCGCAGGCCATCTCGGTCGAAGTGGGAGGACGGTTGCTGGTCGACCGCGCCAGCTTCACCGTCATGGCGAGGGACAAGGTCGGCATCGTCGGCCGGAATGGCGCGGGTAAGACCAGCCTGTTCAAGGTGCTCGGCGGTGCCAGCGAGCCCGCGTCGGGCAAGGTGCTCCGCAAGGGTGGCTTCGGTTACCTGCCGCAGGACCCGAAGATCGAAGGCGACCTCGAGGGGCGCACCTGCGTCACCCACATCCTGTCCGGCAAGGGCATCGACGACGAGATCGTCCGGATGGAGAAGCTGCGGATTGCGATGGAGGAGAACCCCGACGAGCGCAACGTCGGCCGGTACCTCAAGGCCGAAGAGATGTTCCGCACGACCGGTGGTTATGCGGCCGACAGCGAAGCCCGCGCGATGGCGGTCGGCCTCGGGCTGCCCGACGATCGCCTCGAACTCCCACTGAGCGTGCTCTCCGGTGGTGAGCGTCGACGCGTCGAACTCGCCCGGATCCTCTTCGCCGGTACCGACGTGTTGTGCCTCGACGAACCAACGAACCACCTCGACATCGACGCGAAGACGTGGCTGCTCCAGTACATGCGTCAGTACAAGGGTGCGCTGCTCGTGATCAGCCACGACCTCGACTTGCTCGACGAGGCGATCACCCGCGTCCTGCACCTCGACCGCACGGCGGAAGACGAGGTCGGCGAGCTGATCGAGTATCGAGGCACGTACTCGCAGTACCAGCGTGCCCGCGCAGAGGACGAGTCCCGGCAGATCCGTAAAGCGGCACTCCAGTCGAAGGAGATCGCCCGGATGCAGGGTGTCGTCGACCGATTCGGGGCCAAGGCGACCAAGGCGGCAATGGCGCACTCGATGGAGAAGAAGATCGCCCGGCTCGAATCGACGCGAGTGCACGCACCCAAGTCGACGAAGACCTTCAACGTGCGGTTCCCGCCGCCCCCGCCGTGTGGCGAGACGGTGATCACCGCCGAAGGGCTGTGCAAGGGGTACGGCGGGTTGACGGTGTTCGAGGACATCGGGTTCGACCTCGGGCGGGGTGAGCGTCTCCTCGTGTTGGGCCTGAACGGTGCTGGCAAGACGAGCCTGCTGCGGATCCTCGCCGGGGAGACCGAGGCCGATCTCGGCGATTTCGAGTTCGGCTATCAGGTGCAGTCGGGGTACTACGCGCAGGAACACGACAACCTGCGCCCGCACGAAACGCTGCTGACCAACCTCCGTGACTCGATCCCGGCTGGCGCCGAGATGACCGACACACACCTTCGTGGGCTGCTCGGCATGTTCGGGATCTCCGGCGACAAGGTGTTCCAGGAGTCGGGAACCCTCTCGGGCGGAGAGAAGACGAAGCTGGCTCTGGCGATGCTGATGACCGGTCGCAACAATCTGCTGCTGCTCGACGAGCCGACGAACAACCTCGATCCACCGTCCCGTCAGGCGGTGGCCGACGCGCTCGTCGACTGGCCCGGCGCGATCATCTTCGTGAGTCACGACACCGAGTTCGTCCAGCAGTTGGCGCCCACCAAGGTGCTCCTGATGCCCGACGGCGACGTCGACTACTTCAACGAAGACTGGCTCGAACTCGTCTCGATGGCGTGAGCACAGCCGACGCACGCACCACTGCGCCCGGTGCGGGGCGGTCGCGCATCGCGACCGTCGGTCTCGGCGTCGGCGCGATGCTCATCGGGTTCGTGATCATTCCGGTCTTCCCGTTCGTCGTGGTCGCTGTGGTGAGCTGGTGGCTGGCTGACGACCTGCGTCGCTGTTCGCCCGGGCGCCTCGGTTGGCTCGGTTGGTTCGCGTTCGGAGTCTTTGCTGTCCTCGCCATCGGGACCGGATTCGTGGTCACGCTGTTCGATGCTCACTTCGACTGCGGCGGGACGTTGGGCGGTTACGGCGAGGCCGCCGACGCCCGACTCGACACGCAGTGTCGCGACGACCGGTTGTGGCGAACGGCCGTGGCCGTTGTCGCGACTCTGTTGATCTGTCTCGCCGGCGTTTTCGCGGTGCGCAGAGTCGGTTCGTTGCGTTCGCCGCTCGCAGTGTCCGCTGCCGTGTTCGGCGGGATGCTCGTCGCGATCGTGGTGATTCTCGCCGTGCTGACGGTGAGCTGAACGCATTCAGGAAGACCGGCGTGCGGGTGTGGGTCGATCAGGACCCACGGCGTTTCAGGTCGCTGGACGGACAGGTCTCGGGAGTCTCGACATGAACACGTCTCGGGGTCCCCTGGGGGCTGGGCCCGTCGACCGGACCCACTTCGTCCTCCGCCGTCGTTCGGCCGTAGTACAACAGGTGGTCGACTCATGTAACCCACACACAGAAGCGAGAAGCATGATGGATGTCCGACTCGTCACCACCGGTCACGACAGCAACGGCAAGGCGGTCTTCTCGAGCGATGCGTTGATCGCTCCGATCACGCTGGCTGCGATGCCTGGCGCCGAGTTCCATCGATTGTGGGGGTCGGATGGGCCGCAGACGTACCCCGATGGCGGTACGCCACCGGGGGCACCGGCGTACTTCCCTGAGGTGGGTGGCTTCAGGTTCGGGTTGTTCACGATTCCGCCCGAGCAAGAATCTGACTATCCCGAAGACATGGAAGCCGCGATGGGCGAGATCGAGACGAAGCTGCCGGGGATGATGGCGCACATGGAAGTCGACGATCCCGGAATGCACACCACGGACACCACCGACTTCGAGATCGTTCTGTCAGGCCAAGTGATCCTGGAGCTCGACGACGGTGCGGAGGTCACGCTGTCTCCGGGCGACACGGTGGTGCAGAACGGCACACGTCATCGCTGGCGAAACCCTGGAACCGAACCGGCCGTGATGGGCGTGGCCATCGTCGGCGCTCGCCGAGCCTGAATGGGCCGTTGCCATCGTCGATGAGGACTGACTGATGACCCGGGGTGTGACCAGGGGTTGCGATGATCTCGACACCCGGAGCGACTCGATGATCGCCGTCGATCTCGGTCAACTCGACCCCTTCCGGGAACGCCCACTCGGGGTCGGTCGTCATTGTTGCGTCGGCATGAGCTTCGCCTCACCAGGGATTCCGTGGTCGATCAGCGCGAAGGCCAATACAGCGGCGGCGATCGGGACCGGTTCGTTCGTGTGTATGACATGAGCGGCGTCGATCGTGGCGACCTCGTCCTCGTGTCGGCGCATCAGCCAGCCGTCCTGACTGAACAGCCGGATCGGCCCGCGCGGGATGAGCACGAAACCGAAATGCTTCCCGTTGATCCCGTAGTAGTGACGGCCACCCAGCGGGCCGGAAGTGGCGACGATCCCGTTCCGTGCCTTGATGATCGGAACGATGTAGGGCCCGACAGTGGTCGCCTTGATCCGCCACTCGGTGCCGTCGACGAGTTGCACACGACGGCCGCGTCCGAAGAACATGCGGAGTGCGCCGTCCCGTCCGAGCCATGCGATCGTGCGGCGACCAGCGACCAGTTCATGGGTCGGGAACCCAGATCGGCTGATTCGGTGCAGCGAAATCGGACCCTCGACGTCGGTCGGCAACAAAGGCTCAGTGTTGATCGCACCAGCCTACGACCTACCGACAAGTGGGTCACCGTGGAGCGCTCGACAGCGTCGTTGCCCACAAGCGTTGTCGCCAATGCGGTCGGTGACTCGATCGGTCTGGCGACGTTCAGCTTCGTTGGAGTGCGGTCGCTCGCAGCTCCCCAGTCCGGGGCGATCGGGCTCGATACGCCGGACCGCGAGCTATACGCGGCTCAGTTCCAACCCGGTGCCAGAGTGGTCGATCCCATCGTCCCCAGCCTCACGCCAAGCGTTGGATCGTTCTTCTCGGAGTTCGGCGCCGCCGGGTTGCTGTGCGAGCACTGGCCAGTCGACGCGATCTACGTGAATGCCGACGGTGCGCTGACATCAGGCAGCTGCGACGGCATGTATCGCGATCTGCCCGACACCGGTCAGTTCCCGGCCAAGCCTCGCGTGGTTCGACAACTCCCGATCAGCGACGGCCTCGCGACCGGACTGATGCATCGGATCGGTCTCGAGACGGCAAGCACATCTGCCTGGGAGACAGTCGTCGCCATCGGCCTCGGCCCAGCCGCAACCTACGACCTCACAATGACCGCGGGCGGCGACACCTGCACCATGCGCCTCGGCGCAGTCTGGGACCTCGACGACGACGGCCTCATCGCCGACGAGTACGTCTACTGCGGTCCCGAAACCGTTCTGGCCTGCGGGTGGGCCCAATGACACCACCCCAGCAACGGAGCACATCGGTCGGCCGCAGCCCCCGCCCGAAACGCCCGGGAGTCCACATCGCCGAGCGTCGTAGACGGCGGGCATGAGTTCGGTTCGATCGTTCTCGGTCACCCGCGGGGCGTGATGAAACTCTCGAGACGCGATGTTGGAAAACGAACGTGTGTTCGATAGTCTGTGGTCATGAGAGCGGGGGCTCGTCTGGAACAGTTGGAGGCACGTGATGTGTCGGTGCTGTCTGCTGGTGAGGTGACCGCCGCGTTGCGTGATGTGGCGGTGATCCGTGGCACGACCGACCGGCTGGAGGCGG
>Ga0316197_10004172_pt1 | contig 10266 bp, 7 predicted proteins | sample OudBiesiAoxic_MG_FD_204939 | JGI IMG/M metagenome (GOLD analysis project Ga0316197, IMG submission 204939) | Coastal sediment microbial communities from Oude Bieten Haven, Netherlands - site A oxic | ecosystem: Environmental > Aquatic > Marine > Coastal > Sediment | place: Netherlands... | reverse complement strand
GCGGCAACGGAAAGGCCGGCTGCAATATCCTTAGGTAGCCAGGATATGCGGTACCCCGATAGCGCAACCAGCCCTGGGACAAACATTTTGACCAGGTGGCGCAGCTTACGATAAGTGTGGTTCTTGGACATGGTGCTGGAGTTAATTTTAAAATAATTGACGAAGTATACTTGCAAAAGGGGTGAAATGAACGAACAACTTCTTTAGCTTTTTGAACTCCTGTTTCTCCGCTCGGCTGCCTGCCAGGGGATGTCAGCTGTTGGGTTTCTGCCTGATAATCCAGTTCATGTGAATGGGTTTTCATGCACACATAACGGCTAATTTAGGCTAGAATCCCACCCTTGATTAATATGTATTCTTAATAGAAATGCGCATTGCCAATAACTTTTCCAGACTTTTTATGCCGGGAGCAGCACACCTTTGAATCCGTGGATTAAAAAAACAATTGCAGCATTAGTCATCTTCGAACTATTTTATCTGTTGCTGATTAACCTGGCACTTAGCCTGCCGGTCACTCAAACGCTGATAAATCAGATCAAGCCGGACAAGTTTGCTGTCTCCTGGGACAGGGCATGGAGCTGGTATCCTTTCAGGGTGCATGCAACAGGTGTTTCAGCAAATGGCCAGACAGGCACTCAACAGTGGCAGGTAGACAGCCCCAAAGCATCTGCTTCTATTTCACTTATTCCATTGATCTGGAAATCCGTCAACCTCTCCAGCACGAATGTCACTGATGCCGTTTTTCATCTTCGGCCAAGACCCCGCGCAGATAAGGATCATTCAAAGATACGACCCTATTTCGCACCGATAGAGAGCCGCAAGCTGGAGACAGAACCCGTACCCGCCGTAGTCAAGAAAAAAGGCAAAAGCTGGCATATCTCAGTCGACGGAATTCGCGCCAGCGGCAATCATCGAGTTTGGGTATATCAGTTGCAGGCTGCACTGCAGGGTGAGCTTGAAGCTTCGATAAATTTCCAGACTCGTGGCGGGCCATTTTCGCTTAGCAACGGTGAGCTTGATGTCGATATTGATACAATCACTATCAATGGAGATCGCGAGGTAGTGAGGAATGGCCTGCTAAAAGGAACGCTGGCTTTTGCCTCTTTTGTTCCAAGAGAGAACAAAGGCCTCAAAGCGCTGGAATTTCTTTCCATTGATGCTGATCTAAAAACGGAAACAGATAGCCTGGCATTCCTTAATTTTTATATTGATGACTTTTATGGCATGAAAGTCGCGGGCCGAGGAAATATTGATGGCCATCTGAATTATCATTTAGGGAAATTAAAGGCAGGCAACAAGGTGTTGATTGCTGCTGATGAACTGGCGGTGGATCTGCTTGCCTACCGGGCCCAGGGTGAAGGTGACATTAGACTTGAAGTCACTGAAGCAGAGCCGGATGTGATGGACTTTGAAATAAAGTTTGGTGAGCTGGATGGCCTGCATACTAAGAGTAATGAAGTACTGGTCAGAGGTGACGGGATTTCTTTTTCTGGTAAAGGCCGGACGCAACTATTGCCTGTTGGAGGAGATGAACGCATTGCCAGCTACCTGGCAGTCAATGTCCCATCGATCAAGGTTCCTGACCTGGCTGCGTATCAGCGTTTTCTTCCACCTGCATGGAAATTCAAACTGCGTGGTGGTGAAGGTGAGCTTAAGGGTAAGGCAGAATTAACCCAGAAAGGGTTTGCAGGCACAACGAGGCTCACTTCTACCGCAGCAGATGTCAGTGTCAAAGACTTTCAGTTTGCGGCAGACCTGGATATAAATATGAACGTAGATGCCCCGGAAATTGCAGATTCCGGTGTTGATGTCTCTGGCAGTTATGTGCGAATTGATAATGCCAGGCTGAGTAACAAAGAGACAGGAACGTCAGAACCGTGGAGGGCTTCATTTGAAATTGAACAGGGCAGGGTGAAACTGCTACTGCCTGATGGCATGAGCAACCAGGCAGGTATAAAAGAACTGTTCGAAAGTATGGAAGGGCGTGAGATCCTGCCAATGCTTGATTCTGACAGCGAGGAAGTGAAGTTACGTGGCATGATTTCCGACTTGCGCTGGTTGAACGTGTTACTGAAGAATCGTTTTAATCTGGATATAAGAGGCGCCGGCGATATTACAGCCGATGTTGTAATTTCTTCTGGTTGGCTGGCACCCGGTACAGTACTGCAAATCAAACCTCAGAAGTTAATTGTTGAAGTACTGGATTATATTGCTACTGGAGGTGGCGAAGGGCATCTGAAGTTAGCCGTTGTTAAGGGCGGCGAAACTCCTGATGTTAGTCTTGACATAAAAATGAATAAAGCCTCTTTCAGAAGTAAGGATGATGAGGTGGCTTTCATCGAAGATACTGATATTCTGTTACAGGCGACGGTGAGGAATATGAGTATTGATGGTGAGGTCAATGATGTTGACTTGCATCTGCAAATCCCTTCGGCACAGGTTAAGGACATGTCAGTTTACAATTCATACCTGCCACCAGATTCTCCCTTGCTAATCCTGGATGGGAAGGCGGAACTGACAGCAGACGTCATGCTGCAACCGGAGTCCGCGAAGGGGTTTGTTAAACTGGTCTCTACAGATATGCAAAGTGTTATTGATGAGCAGGAAGTGGAAGCTGAATTAATTGCTGATATTAAACTTGTGGGTGGTGTACCACAAAATATGGATTTCGATATCGCCAGCTCATCCATTCAGATAAACAACGTAAAAGTAACCGGTTATGAAAAAAGCTTTGATGATGATAACTGGGGTGCCAAATTAACGCTGAACAAGGCCCAGGCGGTGTGGAAAAAACCTGTTCAGCTTGACATTGAGGCAGATCTTGAAATGACTGACTCCAGGCCTTTCGTTGCAATGATAGCGAACCAGAAAGGCAAGGAAGGCTGGCTGGGAAAAGCAATGACCATCGATGATGTCAGTGGTGAAATCAAAGTAAAAATGAAGCAGGATATTATTGTTATTCCATACGCTTTTGCAGTTAGCGATAAAATTGATGTCGGCGCAAAAGCCATAATCAGTGCTGATGCGCGTAACGGTGTGCTTTATGCACGCTTTCGCAAGCTGCATGGCCTGCTGAAGATTAATAATGGTAAACGCAATCTTGACATTATTAAGGCAAAAGAAAAGTTTGATCAGTACGTGCCGGATAAGAGCTTGTTAACACCGGAATAACGAATTTCACGTTAGGTTTTATGTAAGCTGTAACCGTATATCGTAAAAACCACTGTATGGAAACCCGATGAAAAAACTCAATATATTTCTCTTCTTGTTGCTTTCTTTGTTTCTTTTCACTCCTGTATCCGCAGACAGTAAAAATTTCGATTCAGAAAAAATGCTATCAGATCTGGAGCAACAGCTGCAATTGAGCAGAGAAAAATATGAACAGATGAAACCTGAATTTGAAAAGGCACTGGAACAGAAAAGCAGGGAACTGAAATCCACCATAAATGAGACGGTAGAGGAAGGGTTTGTTGAGCTTGAGTCAATGTCAAAGAAGCTCGATGCTGCTTCTGTAGAAGCTAAAAGTAATCTGGAAAAAGCACTGAATAGTGAGCAGGTGCAGGAGTTAAAAGCCTTCCTTGCCAGTATTGACGAAGAAGCGATTAGAGAGGCGCGTGAAAAACTGCTAAATGAATTGACAAAGCAACTTGAATTAACAGCCGAACAACTTGAAAAGCTTAAACCCATATTGCGTGATTACATGGTTCAGGCAAGCGAATTACTGAAGCAGGTTTCAAAAAACAGCACTGATGCTTTTAATGAGTACAGTGAAAAGTATGAGTTACTTGCAAAAGATGCAGAAGCGCGTATGAAAGACATCCTTGACTCTGAGCAGATGAATAAGCTGAAAAAACAAATAGAAGATGTCAGGAACAAGGTGAATGAGAAAGTCTTTACAGACCGTAACTCATAATTGTATACACAATGCCGCTAATAGCTTGCCACGAATGCGATTTATTACAGCAGCGTGCGAGCTTGCCTGCGCGTACCCGGGCTCTGTGCAGTCGTTGTGGTGCCGTTCTCTATCGCGATATTCCAGATAGTATAAACAGGACTATTTCTCTAGCTATAGCAGGGCTGGTACTTTTTGTTTGCGCCAATGTTTTTCCATTCCTGGCATTTGAAGTATCGGGCCAAAGTGTGCAGGCGACATTACTTTCTGGTGCGATAGCCCTGAATAAACAGGGAATGTGGGAGGTCGCTGCACTGGTGGTTTTTACCTGTGTCGCAGCACCACTGGCCCAGTTGCTGCTGATGCTTTATTTATTTATTCCACTGAAATTCAATCGCTTGCCGAAGCACAGCGCCAGGGCTTTTCTTCTTCTGCGCGAAGTTCAGAGCTGGAATATGATAGAAGTGTTCATGGTCGGCATACTGGTGGCACTGGTTAAACTGACCAAGATGGCCATCATAGTGCCAGGTCTTGCGCTCTGGTCTTTCATGGCATTGATAGTTGTGCTGACGGCAGCCGCATCAGCTATAGATCCAGAATTGGTGTGGGATAAGGTAGATATAAAGTGAATAGTCCTAGCTATAATATTACCGCTATGGAAGCGGGTCTGCTCAGCTGTCATGGCTGTGATCTGCTCAGTGCCAGGCAGGACAGCTTGCAGCAGGCTTTGCAATGCCCGCGATGCGGTGCAAGTCTGCATGGTCGTAAAACTAATAGCCTGGCCAGAACGTGGGCACTGGTGATAACGGCTTTCATCTTATATGTGCCGTCGATGTTGTTGCCGATAACAACAGTGACCAGTCTTGGTAAGGTACAGTCTGACACTATTATGAGCGGAGTAATTCTTTTCATTCAATCAGGCAGTTGGGAGATTGCACTGGTTATATTTGTCGCCAGTATTATTGTGCCAATGATGAAGCTTCTTATCCTGGTTTATCTGCTCATTTCGGTTCAGCGTAAGTCTCAGTGGCGCCCACGTGATCGGGCGAAATTATATCGTTTGACGGAATTTGTCGGCCGCTGGTCGATGGTTGATGTTTATGTGGTTACAATACTTGTAGCACTGGTCAACTTTGGTGTGCTTGCCGATATTGATGCCGGTCCGGCTGCATTTTATTTCGCTGCAGTTGTAATTATTACTATTATTGCAGCGCGGACTTTTGATCCACGTTTAATCTGGGATGGGATTGAGGATAAGTAGTGTCTGAAAATGATCAAAAACAAAATTCGCCAGATATTATTCCTACAGCACTGGTGAAGGAAAAAAGAACACTTTCCCTGATCTGGCTGATACCGCTCGTGGCCCTCGCAATCGGAGTGTGGCTAACCATAAAGGCAATCAATGAAAAAGGGCCGACAGTCACAATAACCTTTAAATCAGCAGAAGGGCTTAATGCTGGCAAGACAAAGGTAAAGTATAAAAATGTCGATGTTGGCCTGGTGGAAGAAATTCAATTCGGCGAAGACCTGTCAAATGTCGAGGTGATAGCCAGCCTTTCACCGGATATGAGGAATTATCTTACCGATGATGGCACTGAATTCTGGGTAGTCCGCGCCAGGCTGGCAGGCGGTAAAGTTTCCGGTCTGGGAACCATTTTGTCCGGGGCATATATCAGCATGCAGCCAGGATCTCCGGGAAAGAAAATGCGTCACTTCACTGGTCTTGATACGCCACCGCCGTTGAAGATAGACATTCCCGGCTCGCGCTATGTGTTGACGTCACCAACCCTTTCATCACTGGATATTGGAACATCGATATTTTATCGAAAGCTCAGGGTTGGAGAGGTTGTTAACTATGAACTTGATGAAAAGAATGACAGCATTCGCATAGAAGTCTTTATCCAGTCCCCCTATGACAAACATGTACACGAGAACACACGATTCTGGAACGCCAGTGGAATTAGTGCAGAATTCGGTGCAGACGGTGTTGAAATAAAAACGGAATCAATCGGAGCTATTTTGACGGGCGGTATTGCGTTTGGTAAACCGGACAAGGTTGGTAAACAGCCCGTAGCTGATCAAGGACATGAATTCTATCTGTTTAAATCTGAAAAGAAAGCGTTTGAAAAGCAGTATATTAAAAAAGAGCAATACCTGGTCTATTTTGACGGTTCAGTACGCGGGCTGACTATTGGTTCGCCAGTGACGGTTCTGGGTATGCATGCTGGCGAAGTCATAGATTTGCGGCTGGAATTTGACCTGCGTGACAGCAGTTTCAAAATTCCTGTGCTGCTTGAAATGGAAACCGAGCGTTTATCTATTATCGGCCAGGATACAGGTATGGAATTACCAACACTTGAAGAACTTGTCAGGCGTGGATTACGCGCCCAGTTAAGATCGGGAAGTTTGTTAACCGGTCAGCTACTGATCGATTTAAATATGTATGAAAATGCCGAGCCGGCAACAGTTACTTATGAAGAGGGGGTAGCTATCCTACCCACTATTCCGACTTCACTGGATGCTATAAAAAGTAGCTTGCAGGCATTAATGAATAAAATTGAAAAAATGCCGCTTGAGGAAATAGGTCAAAATTTGAATGGCACCCTGGAAGGAATCAACAAACTGACCAATTCCGGTGATTTGCATGATACGCTGGTGAACCTGAATAAGGCGTCCGCACAATTAAATAAAACTCTTAAACAGGCAGAAAGCGTGGCAGCCGGCTTCGATGAAAGTTCGCCAGCATACCAGGATATTCGGAAAACCATGAATGAGCTTTCCGCGGCAGCACGCTCGCTGCGCTTGATGATGGACTATCTGGAAAGACACCCGGAAGCGTTGATTAAAGGAAAATAAAAAGTATATGCTTATGAGCCATATTAAAACAACTCAGACATTGTTCCTTGCCATTATTATGCTTGCTATTTCTGCATGTGGGAAAACACCCGCAGCCCGTTTTTACACCTTGAGTCCTATGGCATCACAAAGTGCTGCTGAACACACCAGTAGAGTAAACGAACAGATTGTCGGTATTGGTCCGGTAATGGTTGCTGCCTACCTTGATCGTTCAGAAATCGTTACCCGCAGCAGCCCAACGAAAATTGAACTGGCATCATTTGATCGCTGGGCGGAACCATTTGAAGATATGATCGCCAGCTCTGTTGCTGAAAATATTTCGACTATGCTGCCGTCTGTGCAGGTGATTGTTGACCCGTGGCCGGAAGCCAAAATTGAGTATCAGCTAGTGCTGAAGATTATGAAGTTCGAAACTGATCAAGGTGGCAAAGCGCAGCTCAATAGCAGCTGGGGAATTCTTCAACGCTCAACTGGCGAGATGAACGCTGTCTACGAGTCTAAAATTACAGTTCCTGGCAGTCCGGGTGATTTTGATACAATTACAAAAAACATGAGCCGGGCTTTAGTTACACTCAGCGAAGAAATAGCAGCAGAATTAAAAAAGCTAGAAAAATATTAGCTTTTACGTATTACATATTATCAATGCAAATACATACGACTAAAGTGAACTAAACGAACGAAAGATAATTTCGTAAAACGTAAACAACTCTTCTAAGCGTTACTGGAAAAAATATGAACAAGCCTGAAAGCGATTTTACTGACGAGCGAATCTATAAGATAGCCATTGATACAACGTTAAGAATAGGCCTGCTGCTGGCGATGATTTACTGGTGCTTCCATATTATGTCTCCATTCCTGTATCCCATTATCTGGGGATCCATCATCGCTGTTGCTTCCTATGGAAGTTATCAGCGCCTGTCATCGGCAATTGGTGATCGCCCAACATGGGCTGCTGTTCTGGTCACTTTAATTTTACTCGCAGTTATGATCGTTCCGATTGCCCTGTTGACTGACAGTATGGCAACAGGTATTGAAACGATTGCCGATGAAGCGAAGCAGGGCACATTAAAAATTCCTCCACCACCCGAGAGTGTTGCAGGCTGGCCACTGATTGGTGAATCACTGCATGCGATCTGGCTCAAGGCATCAGTAAATATCGAAGCGGTGTTGAAGCAGTTTGCGCCGCAGTTAAAATCAATGGGAAGCTGGTTATTGTCCGCGGCTGCAGGCGCCGGTTTTGGTCTAATTCAGTTTGCCCTGTCTATCCTCGTCGCCGGATTGTTGCTGGCTAAGTCAGGTACATCACGTCGTTATACCAGCGCTTTTGCAACGCGCCTGGCAGGCACTAAAGGGATCGAATTTGTTGAGATTGCAGGTAAAACCGTCAACGGTGTTACACGGGGCATACTCGGTGTTGCCATCATACAGGGAATACTTGCCGGGCTCGGTTTTCTTGCAGCAGGGATACCCGGTGCAGGTCTATGGGCATTCGTGGCCATGGTGCTGGCAATTATTCAGATTGGTATCTTGCCAGTAACGCTCCCTGCCATTGTCTATATGTTTGCTACGGCCGAGCCACTGACAGCCACACTATTCCTGATCTGGAATATTGTCATCAGCACTGCTGATAATGTTCTCAAGCCATTGTTAATGGGAAAAGGTGCAGCTGTACCAATTCCTATCATTTTTATCGGTGCCCTCGGCGGTTTTATGGCTTCAGGCATACTTGGTCTTTTCACCGGCGCAATTATACTTTCCATTGGCTACACCCTGTACCTGGCATGGATTGAGGAAACACCTGCTATTGATGATGGCCCGGAGCAGGTTGAGCCTGACATGCCATCTAAAGCAGGCTAATAGTCTTTAAACCTGTTTATAGAGAAAACTATGCCTGCATTCTTACGCCTACTATTTAAAATAATCGCTGTAATAATTGTAATTGTCCTGGTTGCATTACTGGTACTGGTATTTGCCGGTGTAACTATTGATATGAGCAAGTTCCGTGGTGCAGTCGAAACTTCCATTGAGGCAGCACTTGATCGAGAGATTGCCATTGATGGTCCAGTCTATCTTGAGTTTTCCAACTGGCCAGCGATAGATATTGGAGATGTGACGCTGGCTAATGCAGAAAATACCAGTGCACCAAATATGCTGGAAGCCGGGATGGTAAGGCTCCAGGTAGGCCTGTTGCCGATTCTTAAGGGCGAAATTGAGATCGCCGAAGTTACGATGGAAAATGTGACGCTGAACCTTGAGACAAATGTCGATGGGAAGGGTAACTGGCACTTTAAACAGGGGAATGATTTAAACAAAGAGAAGGCAGTTGATGAAGTGGCTAAACCTGATTCTGATATGCCTGTAACTGAAAAGAAGAAACTCATAAGTTTTGCTGGTGTGCATGAGATTGCATTAAAAAACATTTCAGTTAACTACCTGGATAAGGCACTGAACAAGTCACTTCAGTTCCAGCTCGATTCACTTGTTGGTGAAGCAAGTGGTGATGCTCCAATGAAGATGGAGATGTCAGGGCATGTGCAGGACAAGACCTATGACCTGATCTTTTCCGGTGGTTCCGTTGATGACCTGCTGAACAAACAGAAACCCTGGTCATTCACAGTGGACGGCGAGGTGATTAGCCGGGAGGTTAACGCCAGTGGTGATATGCTGATGCGGGGAGAAACACCCGAAATAAATCTCGCGCTTGGAATCAAGCAGGTTGATGTTGGTGCCGTACTGGAGGCACTGGGGCTGGTAGAGGGAATGCAGGCTTCACTGGGCGACATGGCAATTGAAGTAACTGTCAATGGCAGCAGTCTGAAGGAAATCCTTGAGAACTCGACAATGTTGTTTAACGTCAATGAGGCGGACTGGAAGGTTGCCGTACCTAACTCTACGGCATTCATTGAAATTACAGATATGTCGGGAAATGTTCTGGTCGAAAAAGGCAATGCTGTCACTATGGCGATGGATGGCAAGCTGAAAGATATTCCGGTTAAATTGTTCATTACCGGTGCACCGATGGTGGACTATGTCAGCAAACCGGATTCTATCCCGTTGACCATAGATGCTGAAATGCTGGATAGCCGCCTCAGTTTTGCCAGTACCCTGAAGCTGCCTGTCACGGACAAGGATCTGAAAATGTCCCTTAAAGTGGAAAGTAAGCGACTGGACAGATTGAACAAGTTACTGAAGCTTGATTTACCTGCTATGGGTCCGGTAACACTGACGTCAAAACTAAATATTAATAATGCCGGTTATGACATGCCACAGCTCGATTTGCTAATTGGAAAAAGTGACTTGAAGGGTAAGATGCATCTGAACACTTCTGCAGCCAAGCCCGAGCTGGATATTGAATTGGTCTCAAATCTGATCCGCCTGGAAGATTTTGATTCACTACGAACAGATAAAGAAAAAGAGCAGCGCAAGGGAAAAAAAGACACGATTGAGGAGGCAGCAAAGAAAGATAGTGATGCATCTGAGAGAAAGACTGAAGAAACTGATAATGAGACAAAACAGCT
>Ga0316197_10004171_pt1 | contig 10266 bp, 7 predicted proteins | sample OudBiesiAoxic_MG_FD_204939 | JGI IMG/M metagenome (GOLD analysis project Ga0316197, IMG submission 204939) | Coastal sediment microbial communities from Oude Bieten Haven, Netherlands - site A oxic | ecosystem: Environmental > Aquatic > Marine > Coastal > Sediment | place: Netherlands... | reverse complement strand
GCATCTGATGACCGGGCTGCCCTACTTGGTGCGCATTCTGGGTTACGGGCTGCGGGCACCCAAGCATCGCGTTCCGGGCAACGATTTCTCCGGGCGCGTCGAGACGGTCGGCAAGGAGGTGACGCAGTTTCAGCCGGGCGATGAGGTGTTCGGCTTCTGCCATGGCTGCTACGCCGAGTACGCCTGTGCCCGAGCAGACAAGATCGTGGCCAAGCCGGCCAATCTCGACTTCGAGCAGGCGGCGGCCGTGCCCACCTCTGCGATCACGGCCCTCCAGGGTCTGCGCGACAAGGGAGAAGTCGCGGCCGGACAGAGGGTGCTGATCATCGGAGCCTCGGGAGGGGTGGGGAGCTTTGCGGTGCAGCTCGCCAAGGTGTGCGGTGCGGAGGTGACCGGCGTGTGCAGCAAGGCGAAGGTGGATCTGGTGCGCTCCCTCGGCGCGGATCACGTGGTGGACTACACACGTGAGGACATCGCGCAGACCGGTGAGCGCTACGACGTCATCCTCGACGCCGCTGGGAACCGTTCGCTGGCACATCTGCGGCGCGCCCTCACTCCGAAGGGGACTCTGGTGATCGTCGGTGGGGAAGAGGGGGGAAAGTGGCTCGCCGGCACTGATCGCCAGCTACGCGCCGCCCTGCTGTCGCCTTTGGTGAGTCAGAGATTTAGGTCGTTCGTCGCTTCGGCCAGCCAGGAGGACCTGGAGTTTCTGAAGGGGCTCCTCGAGAGCGGCGAGGTGACGCCCGTCATCGACCGAACCTACCCGCTCGCCGAAGCTCCCGAGGCCATTCGCTATCTCATGGGGGGGCACGCGCGAGGCAAGCTCGTCCTCATCGTCTGAAGGGGACGCTAGGCGGCGTCGGCCTGGGAAAGGCCACTTTGTCGTTTACGCGGGAGTATGGGCTGGGATTTTGTCGAGCTCTTTGGCGAGGCGCCTCTCCGCATGCCAGAGATCGAAGGCTTCCTGCATTCGTAGCCACAATCCGGCGCCGTTGCCGCAGAACTTGCCCAGTCGGACCGCCATTTCAGGCGTCACAGCGGAGGTGCCGGCGAGGATGCGGTGCAGAGTCTGCCGTGAGACCCGGAGCTGCCGGGCCGCTTCACTGACAGAAAGTCCCAGCGAAGGCAGTACATCCTCCCGAAGGATGACTCCAGGATGAGTTGGAGGTCTTTTCTGGGGCATTTCTCGAAGCTCCTGTCGATTCTCAATGGTACTGCTCGAGATCCACTTGGTAGGCGTCACTGTCTTGCCATTCGAACGTGAATCGCCAGGGGCCGTTGACCCACAGGGCATATCGTTCCTGCCGACCCTTGAGTGAGTGAAAACCGAATCCTGGGATGTTCAGCTCCGAGGGCGACGCTGCTGCATCCAATGCGTCGAGCCTGCGAAGAGCCCGTGCGCTGAGATCTGGCCGCACCTTGCGACTCTTCCCAGTCTCGAAGAGCTCCCGAAGTCCTTTGTGCCGAAAGCTCTTGATCACTGCGACGAAGTGTAACGCTGTAATTTACGTAGTGTCAAGTTAAGCTTTACTTTCCATTAGCCCAGGGTTGCCCGGTCTGAGTACAAAGACGGCATGGGCCTACGTCTTCTTGCACAGAACCGGCCGCCGGGTTCGATGACAAGGGGCTTAGCGCTGCGCGCTCTGGTGGAGCACGACATCCCGGTCCGGGGATATCGCTCGTAGCAGTTGATCGAGTTTCTCGATGGTGGGCACCGAGTCTCCGCGTTCGTAGCGAGCGTAGGCGTTGCGGGACCTGGCGCCAAGGCGCTTGGCGGCGTCGGCCAGGGAGAGACCACTCTCCTGCCGCTGTCGCTGGAGGAGTAGGCTAATCATGCTCTTGAGGTCGTCCGAGGTGACCTCGAATTGTTCCTTCCCTGTGGGCATGGCTTCGACAGCGAACCCGGGTCGATTCACCATCGACACGAACCAGTCCTCGATCATCTCCAGCGCCTCCCGCCGGCTGCGACCTTGCGTCACGGCGTCGAACAGGGGCACCTCGGCCAACCAATGAGACCCGTCCTTCCACACTCTTCCAGAGAATCGCATCTTCAAGACTCCCGTTCGACTCGTTTCAGGATCGCCCTCGCTAGCCTCTCGTGGATCTCCGCGTGTCTGGGTATGGCCTCGATCCCTTCGCCATCCGTCCAGACGTCGTGTTTCCCGCCGTGTCGGAGGAACCACCAACCGTGATGTCGCAGCACTTTCTCGAGGTTCTTCCGTCTCATAAGATTGTACACCTATAAGTGTGCAACGACAACGGATGCATAGCTAGTGCTGCGTTGGTCCCTGTGTAGCACTGCCCGCGAATAGAGAGTCGGATTCGCGGAGGAGATGCTCGCGTCAGGCGGGCAGAACGGCCGACATGGGTCCGGCCGCGGCGAACGATTGCTAGTACAATGACGCGGCACACATGATCGGCAAGAAACTGTCTCACTACACGGTGACCGCCAAGCTCGGTGAGGGCGGAATGGGCCAGGTTTGGCTGGCCCGCGACGAGCGCCTGGACCGCGACGTGGCGATCAAGGTGCTGCCACGTGAGTTCGCCGACGATCCGGAGCGCCTGGCGCGCTTCGAGCGGGAGGCGAAGACGCTCGCTGCCCTCGATCACCCCAACATCGTGCACATCTATTCAGTCGAGAGCGCCACGGTCGAGGGCGAGCCTGGGAGCGAGGCGCAGACCGTCCACTTCCTGACCATGCAGCGGGTCGACGGCCAGGCGCTCTCCGAGCTGATCCCGGATGGCGGTCTTCCCCTCGAGAGGATCTTCCAGCTCGGCATACCGCTGGCCGAGGCCCTCGCTGCCGCGCACGAGAAGGGCATCGTCCATCGCGACTTGAAGCCCGCCAACATCATGGTCACCGAGGAGGGCCGGTTGAAGGTGCTCGACTTCGGGCTCGCCAAGCTGCATCAAGCGGCGGCCGCGCCCGAGATGACCGCGGGCCCTACCGAAGTGCTGACCGGCGAAGGCAAGATCCTCGGCACCATGCCCTACATGTCGCCCGAGCAGCTCGAGGGCAAGGACCTCGACCCGCGCTCGGACATCTTCTCGCTCGGCATCCTGCTCTACGAGATGGCCACCGGCGGGCGCCCCTTCCAGGGGGAGTCCTCGGTGTCGCTGATCTCTTCGATCGTCAAGGACACGCCGCCCTCGGTCGACACGGTCCGCGCCGAGCTGCCACATCACCTGGCACGCATCGTCAATCGCTGTCTCGACAAGGACCCCAAGCGGCGCTACCAATCTGCGGCCGAGGTCTACAACGAGCTCGACGTGCTGCGCCGCGAGGTGGAGACGGGCGTCGTGGCCTCAGGTGTCACCCGGCCGACGAGCGCCGAGTTCGAGGCTGCGAAGGGCACGGCTCAGCCAGCAGCCAGCCGTCGCTGGTGGCCGGTCGCGGCGGCGGCCGCCATTGTCCTCATGGGAGCTGTCGCTCTCTGGCTCGGCCGTACTGGCGACACGGAGCCGCAGGCCGATCGCGCGGTCGCCGAGGAGTCCGCGACGACACCCGGTGCCCCAGGAGCCGCCGAAGCCCGACTGCCGGCGATCGTCGTGCTGCCCTTTCAGAACCGCGGTGCCTCGGAGGACGAGTACTTCGCGGACGGCATGAGCGAAGAGATCACCACACGTTTGGCTGGGGTGAGCGGCCTCAGGGTCGTCTCGAGCAGCAGCGCCATGCAGTACAAGGAGAACCGGCCGCCGCTCGAACAGATCGCCGAGGAGCTCGACGTCGACTACGTGCTGGACGGCTCGGTGCGCTGGGCCCGTGGAGACGACGGTAGCCATGTGCGCATCACGCCGCAGCTGGTCCGTATCGACGACGACGCGCAAGTTTGGGCTGAGTCCTATGACCGGGTCATCGAGGACGTCTTCGAGATGCAGGCGGAGATCGCCTCGGAAGTCGTCGCGCAGCTGGGAGTGACCCTGCTCGAGCCCGAGCGCGAGAAGCTCGCTACCAAACCGACCGAAAATCTCGAGGCCTACCAGGCCTACCTGCGGGGCATGTATGGTCAGAACTCTTCCGACTTCTCCGAGCCGATCCGCCGAAGGATCATCGAGGACTTTCGGGGGGCCGTCGACCTCGACCCGGAGTTCGCCCTGGCATACGCTGCCCTGACCCATGCGCAATCGTTCTATTACCGGCTCGGCTACGACCTGACCGAAGCCCGTCGGACCATGGCCAGGGGGGCCTACGAAAGGGCCCTGGCGCTCGACCAAGACTCACCAGAGGTGCTCTACCACACCGGCTATTACCACTATTACGTCGAGCAGGACTACGAAGCTGCTTTGAGCAACTTTTTGGCCGCGTCGAAGGCGGAGCCCAACAACTCGGAGATCTTGGCCGCCACCGCTTACATCTGGCGTCGGCAGGGCGAGTTCGAAGAAGGTATCGAACGGCTGGAGCGGGCTTTCGAGCTCAGCCCGCGACACCCGCAGCTCCCCGCCCACATCGGTGAGTTCGCCCAGCAGATGCGCGACTATCCCAAGTCGGTCGAGTACTTCGATATCGCGATCGCCGTAGCACCTGACGAGACATTCTCGTATCTCCAGAAGGCAATGGCGATCTTGCTGTGGAAGGGTGAAATCGCCGAGCCCAGGCGCATTCTCGAGTCGATTAGCAGCTCGGGCGACAGCGGCTTCCTCGCTCCCGGCCTATTCTCCACAATCGCTAGACTGGATCGAGACTTCGACGCGATTATCGCCTTGCAGGATCAGACCCAGGTCGAGTGGTTCGACAATCAACTCTCCTCGTATCCGCAGAGTCTCCGCATCGCCGAAGCCCTTCAGCTCGCGGGAGACACGGGGCAGGCACTGGTCGAATACGAGGTGGCGCGCACCGAGATCGAGAAGGCGCTGGCCGAGAGGCCGGACGACTACCGGCTCTACGCCAGCCTCGGACAGGCGCTGGCAGGCCTCGGCCGCGAGCGAGAAGCCATCGCCGCCGGCAAGAAGGCCATCGAGATGATGCCGATCGAGAAAGACATGTACATCGGGCCTCGGCTCGTGCACGACCTGGCTCTCATCTATACACGCCTCGGAATGGTCGAGGAGGCCCTCGACCAGATCGACCTCCTGCTTTCGATCCCCGCGAAATTCTCGGTCGTGGTCCTGGAGATGGATCCGCGCTGGGACGGCCTGCGCGACCACCCCCGCTACCGCGAGATCGTCGAGAAGTACTCCTAGCCTGGCGACAGACTGGTACCTCGCCAGAAATCCAGCATCTGAAAGTCGTAGGGGAGTAAGGGCGTAGGGGCTTGGGGGAGCGGGAGTGAAAGAGCTCAAGCTCAAGAGACAGCTAGGTTGAAGATGGCTGCCGAGACTACTCCAGCGTTCGTCGTATGCGTTGGACACGAAGGTTTCGAGGCCTCGCTGGCCGTGCGCACCGCCCGCTTCAAGGCTTGGAGAGCTCCCTGCCGATCACCCATCGGTTTCTCTCCAGTACGTCGACCTGTTCCCAATCAGAGGTTGCGCTCGAGCCGCAGCGCTGTCCAGTCGTCGGTGAGCTCGGAGGCGGTCCCCTGACGCACGCGTGCGATGAGGTCGTCCAGCCAGGTTCCAGGCTCTGATCCCATCGGTGGCATGAGCTGGGCCAGGGCTTCGTAGCCAAGAGGCTCGCCATTGGGGTCGGGTGCCTCGGGGAGGCCGTCGGTGAGTAGCAGCAGCCCCTCCCCGGGGGAGAGTGTCGCCGAGTTGGCGAGATAGGCTTGATCTCGCCTCAGTCCGAGAGGCATGCGTGGGCCCTCGACGCTCAGGGGCTCGGGCCCCGCTCCGGGACGGAGCAGGTAGGGATCCGGCAGGCCGGCGTTGGCCAGGATCAGCTCGCCTGTGGCCGGTTCGTAGCGTGCGTAGGCGAGGGCCACGAACTGGCGGCTCTCCAGTTCGTCGCAGAGCTTGTGATTGAGGGCGATCAGGGTTTCCGCGACCGTCGCTCCGGCCGCCAGCAGGGGCAGCATACCCTTGACCGAAGCCATGATCAGGCTGGCGCCGACTCCCTTGCCGGCGACATCAGCGACGACCAGCCCCAGGGCTCCGTCGGGTAGTGAGAAGACATCGAAGAAGTCCCCGGCAACAAAGCGGGCGGGCAGATTGCGCGCGGCGATGCGATAGCCCTCGCCCGACAGTTCGGTGGGTGGCAACAAGCGATTTTGAATGGAACGCGCCAGGGCCAGCTCCTTCTCGGCGAACTCGGCCTCTCTGAGGCGAAATGCGCTTTCGAGTAGTTGCTGTCTCATGGCCTCGTAGAGATAGAAGCCGGATCCGAAGAGAATAGCGAGCACGCCGTTGACCCCGATGTTGGCGGCGATTTGCGACCAGGTGGGGATGCGGGCCAGGCCGCTGACCACGAGCAGCGAATGAAGTACCAACCAAGCCACGGCACCACCGACAAAGAACACTGCCGCCAAAGCCAACGCCCTGCGCAGGCCGCTGAGCGAATGGATGCGGTGAAGTACCGCCGTTAGGATGCCGCAGATGACCAGAAAGACCAGGAGGCCGGCAAAACCGTTCCACCCCAGATACACGAGGTTCAGGTCCCCGTCTCCCAATCGGATCAGAATGCCGACAAGGAGGCCAATGCCGATCGAGATTACGGCACCTGCGAGCAGAAACCTCGTGCTCGGCCGCCAGCGCTCTTGGGTTTCTGAGACCATGGGTCGTCGGTGGCAGGCGCGCCACGCCCATGTTGATTCTCGCACGGTTCGGCCTGCGCAGTGCGAGCCATTCCAAGGGTCGGGCCGGCCGGGTGCTTTGAGAGGTGGTGACTACCTCTGACTCGCACGACCTCGAAGCCTTGTCGTTTGAGCCTCGCGATCTGCTGGCTGCCTGTGATTCTTGGGAGGCGGGTCATTCACCCACGGTGACCGTCTGGACGCCGACAAAATCCAAAGGCTCCGGAGGCTCGCCAGCCGGTGCCAGGAACAGCTCCATGGCCTCGCGAGTCTGGATCATCAAATCGTCGAGATTTCTCGCGAAGGGCGGCTATCCGGCAGCCGGGCAGGTCCGCTGTATGATCCTGGCATGCCTCGCGAGGTGATGGCGCTACCCCAGACAGTCGGCGCGGTAACGATGGGGCAGACGCCCCGCGACGACATCGTGCCCGAGCTTGCAGCTGCGCTGGGTGAGGACTGCCAGATCGAGCAGGTCGGCGTGCTGGATGGCCTGAGCGCTGCCGAGATCGAGTCGCAAGGAGGCCGGTTCGGCCGTGGTCGGATCGTGACCCGGCTGCGCAACGGGGATGAGGTCCGGGTCAAGGGGAGCCTTGTCACCCGGAGGTTCAAGCAGTGTGTCGAGGATCTGGACGGCCGCGTCGACATGATCCTCGTCCTGTGCACGGGTGACCTGCCCGTGCTGAAGACGCAGGTGCCGATTCTCTATCCTGGCCGCATCCTGCAGAGCCTTACGCAGAGCCTTGGAGTGGACCGCCTCGGAGTGCTCACGCCAGCATCGGGCCAGATCAGGCCCCAGAGGAGGAGATGGCGGGGCATGGCGCGGTGGGTCTTCGTGGCCGATGCCTCTCCGTATGGCCCTCTGGAGGCCTTCGAGGAAGCGGCCGAGCAACTCAGGCGCCACCAGGTGGAGGTGGTCGTCATGGACTGCATTGGCTATACGCGGCAGATGCAGCAGGCCGTTCGCGAGAGGCTGGATGTGCCGGTGCTCGCTGCCTTGTCGGTGTTGGGGCGGGTCGCCGGCGAAATGCTGGGCTCTGCGGACCCGAAGTCACCTCTCTCTGACCCCGACTGAGTGTCCTGTGGGAGCGCAACCGGTCATCGAGCTCCTGGACGCCGATGCCGCGCTACAACTGTCACTGCAGCGGGAGGAGTGGGCTGAGCTCGCCAGACGCCACGTGGTGGCCATGCAGCGGGACGGCACCAGCCACTACGTCGAGAACGTCGAGGTGGACCTCTCGCTGCTTCGCGTCGACGAACAACTCCTACCCGTCGTGGTCACTCAGTGCGATCGACCGGCGGATCGTTCGAAACCCTCTGCCGCGGTGGCCTCGCCACGCGCCCACTACGCCGACTACACACGCGAGGAGATGGCCAAACGTCACCCGGAGGTGCCGGGGTGGCTGCTGGGGATCGGCTTCCGGCCGCTCGGTGCTGCGATGGGACTCGGCGAGCTGGATCGGGTCGTCTTCGTCAGCAATTGGCTGCTGGCTACAAACCCGGTGGCTCGGTACACGCCAGAGCAACTCTCCGCCATCGTCGAATGCCTTACGACGAAGTACCCGAAGGCGGCGATCGTGTTTCGGGGACTGTTGCCCCGGTTGGACCCGGATCCGTCTCGAGTCTTCGAGCAGGCGGGCTTCCGGATGGTGCGGCATCGGAGAGTCTGGATCGTGGAGGATTGCGAGCGCGCCTTTCGGGAGTCGGAAGAGCTACGGCGAGACCAGCATCTTTCCGAGCGCCATGGCTACGAAGTGGTGGCCGATCCGGAGGTCATCGCAAGTGAGGCGGAGCGCGTGGCCGAGCTCTATGGTGATCTCTATCTCGGCAAGCACTCGCTTCTCAACCCACACTTCAATGCCGAGTTCGTGCGACTCACCCTGGGGGAGGGGCTCCTCACCTATCGGGCCTTTTTCAAAGCAGGCACGATCGACGCTTTCAAGGCCTGGTTCGTCAGGGACGGGGTGATGACCGGGGCTTTCGTCGGCTACGACCGGCAGAAGTCGCGGAAGCTCGGGCTCTACCGACAGGCCATCGCCCTGCAGGCTTCGGAGGCGGCTCGCCTTGGCCTGATGCTGTCCTGGAGCGGTGGAGTGGGTGAGTTCAAGAGACTACGGGGGGCCACTCCGCACGAGGAGTACGAGGCGGTGTGGGACCGGCACCTGTCGGCGCGTCGGAGACTCCCGTGGGCTCTGCTCGAGCGGGTAGGCCGTGCCGTCGTGGCCAGGCAGTAGGCAGCACCTGCGCCGGCAGCATCTTGATCCCCACCTCGCGTCCGAGCTTGTCCGAGGAGTCTAGCTGGCAAGAAAGTGGGACACCCGACGCATGTCGAGTGCCCCACGTTTGAACGTTGAAGAAAGACCGTCTTCAGTCGAGGGAATTCTGGTTCGTTCCGGAGCCCCCGAGAATCGGGGACCAGTGCGCGGCACGCACCTTCCATTTGCCGTTCTCATTTACATACACCTCGGTTGCGCGGGTCAGGTAGTTGTTGACTGCTTCGCCGCCTTTGGTCTTGAATCTCCCCTCGGCGTAATACATCGCGACCGCCGCCTGGCCCTCGACCAGCGTGACGACCTTGATGTGTTTGGGCGACATAGTCTGGTACTCGTACTCCGAAAGCGCACCATCTCCCGGCACCCATTGCATCAGGCCACCACTCGACCAGAACTCCGGCGCGCCGTCCTTGGAGACCGTGCCGGGCGCGTCCTTCAGGTTCTTGTTCGCATATGCTGCGTTTTCCATGATCGTCGCACGGACCTCTTCAGCCGTGTCCGCCGACGCTTGTCCAGGCACCAGGGCCAAGACCAATACCATCGATAGAGCGATTGAGACCCCTCGACAGACTCCACCTAACGGGAACTGCTTCAGCATTCCTTACCCCTTCTTGTTTGCCACAGCGAGATCGCGTCTCGTGGGCGTGAATCGGATTTGTGCCCCGGAGTGTACAGCAAGTCGAGCTCAGGGGACGAGGTTCTCGAGCTCCTGGAACCAGTTGAGGACGACGTCGATCTCTCGAGGCCAGTCTTCGTCTGGCGTCTTGATCATGAGGAAACGGCCGTCGGCCGCGACATCGTAGCCCAGCTTGTTGGCTGTCGCCATGTAGGAGCCACTGAAGAGCTCACGTGGCCGACTGGCTGTCATCCGGTCGCCGGCCGCGACCTCGACGGCCATCACTCTCGGGCCAGCCCGGAAATAGAGCTCTCGCCCATCGTGCGACCAGAGCGGTTCCGATCCACCCTCGATCGAGACTTGCAGCTTGCGTCCACCGTCGGGGAAGCGGGTGACATAGACTTGATTCTTGCCGGTTTCGTCGGAGGCATAGGCCACCCAGTTGCCGTCGGGAGAGAACGCTGCGAGATCCTCGTTGAAGGGCGTTGCCAGCCAGGGCTCAGCCTGCCGATCGCCCTCGAGAGGCAGCAACCAGAGGTCGTATCCGCCCTCGCTACCAGAAACGCTGAAGAGCAAGAACTTGCCGTCGGGTGAGATCGAGCGAGCTTCGTTATCGAGTGGGGATTCCACCAGCAGCTCGGGCTGACTGGTGCCATCCGTCGTCCGTCGATAGAGGTTATAGGGTGGGTCGTCCTGGCCGTAGACGATGCGCTCA
>Ga0316197_10004170_pt1 | contig 10268 bp, 6 predicted proteins | sample OudBiesiAoxic_MG_FD_204939 | JGI IMG/M metagenome (GOLD analysis project Ga0316197, IMG submission 204939) | Coastal sediment microbial communities from Oude Bieten Haven, Netherlands - site A oxic | ecosystem: Environmental > Aquatic > Marine > Coastal > Sediment | place: Netherlands... | reverse complement strand
CTCCCGCGCCTGCTCAGCCGATATCGACGGGCCGGTGCGGCGCACCTCGCGCACGTCGGGATGCTCGCCGCGTAGCGCGAGTCGAGCATCGCGCCCGTCCGGGTCGTCTGCTCCACCGATGACCAACCCGGCGAACGCGCGCGCTGCCTGGTACTTGGTGGAGCCGGCCGGTCCGACGAACAGGTACGCGTGGACCGGTCCGGCATCTGCTGCGGCGCGCAGTTGTTCGATTGCGCGCGTTTGGCCGACCACGTCATCCCACACCGAACTCATCGGACCACCCGGTCGGCGAGCGCCGCCTCGATCTGCGATGCGACCCGGTCGATCGAGCCGATCGCTGCAACGGTGATCCATCGGTCGGGGTCGGCCGCAGCCATGGTGCGGAACCCGTCGAGCACCCGCTCGTGGAATGCGTCTCCTGCCGCCTCGAAGCGGTCGAGGTCGCGGCGAGCCATCCGTTCGGCGATGACGTCGTCGGGAGTGTCGATGAACACGATCACGTCGGGCCACAGCCCGCCGGTCGCCCAGTCGTTGACGGCGCGGATCGAACCGACATCGAGCCCGCGTCCGTAGCCCTGATAGGCGAGCGTGGAATAGACGGAGCGATCGCTGACCACGATCCGATCCGCATCGAGCGCTGGTCGCACCACCTCGTCGATGTGCTGGGCGCGATCGGCAGCAGCGATCAATGCCTCCGCTCGAGCGGACATGTTGGAGATCGAGGTGTCGTGCAGGATGCTGCGCAATTGGGCACCGATGTGGGTCCCGCCGGTTTCGCGCGTGAGCACGGCTCCTCTCCGTTCGGCGAAGCGCGCGGCCTGGGTCGACTTGCCGCACCCCTCGGCCCCCTCGAACGCGATGTACCTGGCCGGCGTCACGGAGCCCGAGGGTACCGATGATCGGCCGTCGGCGCGTCCACTGCTCGGGTCGGCCGGCGAGGGTCGAACCGACAGCGGCGCGAGCGCGTGGCCTGAACTAGATGTCGCTGATCTCGATCCCGGCGCGGATGAGGAGGAAGATGCCGATGACCAGCACGGCGGCGGCTGCGATCGGGACCACCCAGATGCGAGCGGTACGGATCATCGAGTTGCCATCCATCGCTCCGAATGCCTTGTCGCGCAGCGCGACCATGCCGAGGCCGACGCTGACCAGTGCGATCGCCATGCCGATGCCGAAGGCGAGGATGAGCAGGCCACCGAAGGCGATCCGGTTGAGTTGAATCGCGCCGAGCAGCACGATGATCGCCGAGGTCGACGGCACGAGTCCGCCCGAGAGCCCGAGGACGGCGAGTGTCTTCCAGCTGACCTTGTCGGAGAGGTCCATCTCGTCGAGATCGAACTTGTGGGTGTGCGGGAAGATGCCGTGCCGGTGCCACCCTGACCCGTGGTCGTGGTCGTGGTCGTGGTCATGGTCGTGGTCGTGGTCATGTCCGTGATCGTGGTCATGGTCATGTCCGTGATCGTGGTCATGGTCGTGGTCGTGGTCATGGTCATGGTCGTGGTCATGGTCATGTCCGTGGTCATGGTCGTGTCCGTGATCATCGTGGTGGTGATGGTCGAGCTTGTCGGCGACGGCCGCCGAGCCGGTCAGGAGGGCGACAGCTGCTTCCTTGACCTCGTGTTCGACCGGGGGATGGTCGTGCTCGGCGTGGTCGTGTCCGTGGGCGTGGTCATGTTCGGCGTGGTCGTGTTCGGCGTGTGCGTGCACGGCGTGGTCATGATCACCGTGCGTACGCTTCGAGGAACGGGACATCTCGGCGGTGCGAGCCCTGTACTCGCCGACCGCAGTCCACACCAGCCATACGCCGATGCCGAAGACGATCACCGCTGAGACTCCCTGCAACCACGGGTACACGTTCTCGGGGGCGAAGGCAGCCCCGGCGGCGTAGGTGATCAGTCCGAGGATCAACACACCGAGCGTGTGCGACAGTGCGACGGCGATCGCGAGGATGAAGGCCTGGAATTTCGTCCCCTTGGTTCCGACGAGGTACGCCCCGATCACCGACTTGCCGTGACCGGGCGCGAGCGAGTGCAGTGCGCCGAGAAAGGCAGCGAATCCGAGTGCAACCACCTGGGCGCCGACACCGGAATCGGCGTCGGCGATGAGATCGGAGAACGCATCGCCGCCTCCGTCGTCCTCGCCCGGCTCGTCGGTCGGGAGCGATGCTTCGCCGGCGTCGGCGGATTCGAGTGCATCGAAAGACACCCGACGCTCCTCGGGATTCTCGTCGGGATCGGGATAGTCGGTGAGACGCTCGGTCAGCGATTCGTCGCGCACGTCCCCGCTCACCTCGGTGCGATCGCCGATGACGATGATCTCGCGCCATCCGGCTCGACCGTCGTAGTTCGCATCGTCGAACTCGACGGCGCGGGGGCTCGTTGTCGGGTCGAGCGCAGTCGTCCAGTTGCACACGACTCGCAGCGTCGTGAGTCCACCGTCGCCGTCTTCGCGTTGGACCGACGTGGTGGCGGCCGGGAGTGTGACCGCAGCACCGTCCACGACGACGGCGATCTCGTCGAGCAACGAGGCGCAGTAGGCGTCAGGGTCGGCCTCGATGGCGTCACCGTCGGCCTGCGTCGGGGTTTCGGCAAGGCTCAGGACGTAGTCGATCTCGAGTTCGTCGGGGGCGACGCGGATGCCCGCGTAGCGATCGATCGCGAACGGTCCGAATTCGTGGGCTTGGGCGGATGACGGAGCGGACAGCACGGCGATCGTGGCGAGCAGGATGACGAGTGCGGCGCGCCGGACCGCGGCGACCGACGTCGGTGCGGTGAGGGTCATTGCGGAACGGTCTCCTGTGTGGCGGGTTGAGGCGGGGAGTCGGCGATCGTCTCCGGTTGCTCGATCGGGCGGAGGCGGTTGGCGCGTGCGTCCCAGTGACGGAGGCCGGCGGCGACCGCAATCGCGATCGCCGCGAAGACCAGGTTTCGTGGCCACACACGCAGTGGGTTGGCCACTTCCTCGATCGGCCAATCGGACTCACCGAGACGTTCGAAGAACCACGCCGCTCCGTAGCCGGCGAGGGCGAGGCCGAGCACCATGGCGGCCGGTGTTGCGAACCGCGTGCGGCGCAGCAGACCGAGTGTCACGATGACGATGGCGGCCACGATCGCGAGGGCGATCTCGACGCCGATGTGGAAGGCGAGCAGGCTGGTGAGCGGTCGACGCCGATCGAGCTCGTCGGCGAGGAAGAGATCGCCGAGCCCGAGACCCTGGAGCAGTCCGACGATGGCGATGACGGTCGGTGAGAGCGACCAGACAGCTGGTCGCCAGAACGCGATGAGGCCGAAGACGGCGACGGTGGTCAGGCCTGCGGCCACGAGCACCCCGACCAGTCGGGTCGACGGTGTGATGACGCCCGACCCGACGAGCCACAGGGTGATCGAGTGTCCGGCGATGAGCGCGACGAAGGCGCTCCCGATGCGGCGCGCCAGGTCTGGCCTCGAGACGACGTGGGTGCGGCGGGCAGCGGGGACCAGAACGGCGGGGAGAGCGACGGCGACGACGATCAGCATCAGGTCGATTCCGGTACGGACGGCGTCGGTGCCCAGCCCGCGGATTGCGAGCATCGAGTCGATGGTGGATGCCCCGCCGAGGTTCACCCTCTGCTCGGTCTGCCCGGTCGAGAATCCGAGGAGCGGTCTCTCGCCGTTGTTGAACTCTGCGCTCGCCCAGTCGTCCTCGATGTGCAGCAGCGCATCCTTGTTCTCGTCGTTCTCGATGATGATGCTGAAATCGGCCGTGAACGCGTCGGGAGCCCGGTCGAAGTCGTTCTCGACGACGTATTCGATCACGACGTAGAGACCGTTCTCGGTGGGGAGAATGGAGATTGTGTCGGCGAGCGTGACCGTCCAGTCTCCGGAGTCGCCGGCGAGCGCGAAGTTCTGTGCGACGTACTCGCGGATGGGGGTGGTCAGCTCGGCAACGGCTGCACGGGCCGCAGGAGCATTCGCGGGAATGTCGTCGCCCAGCGCCGCCGCGAGGTCGGCCGCGGGCATCTCGATACGTCCTTCGACGCCGTCGTCGAAGATCGAGATGTACAGATAGCTCTGCTTGCCCGAGTGCGCGTCAGCACCAAGCGGTGCGAGCCCGACGATGACGACGATCGAGACGAAGACGGAAGTGAGGAATCGGATCACGGCAGCAGGGCGAGAGCGCCCGTCGGGATGGTATCGGTCCGACGGGGCGGCTCGTCGTCACACGCTCGCGATGCGGCTGTGGTTCAGTCGTTGAGATCGGTGATCTCGACCGGACCCCTCGTCGTGGCAGGTGCCTTCTTCTTGGCAGTCTTCTTCGGGGTGGTTGCTTTCTTCTTGGCGGCTTTCTTCTTGGCAGCGGCCTTCTTCTTGGTGGCCTTGGCCTTCCTGCCGGGCGTTCCGCCCTTGGCGATGATCGCCTCGCGACGGATCGCCAGCAGCTCGAAGGCCCGCTCAGGCGTGATCTCCTCGACGCGATCGCCCTTGCCGAGCGACGCGTTCGTTTCACCGTCGGTGACGTACACACCGAAGCGTCCATCCTTCGCGGTGACGTTCTTCTCGCTCACGGGATCGGTGCCGAACTCCTTGAGTGGCCCCTTGGCGGCCATGTTCCGGCCACCGCGCTTGTACACCTTCGGCTCCGAGAAGATCTTCAGGGCCTCCTCGAGCGTGATCTCGAAGATTCGGTCCTCGGAGTCGATGTTGCGATAGTCCTTCTCCTTCTGTACGTACGGGCCGTAGCGCCCGTTGTTCGCGTAGATCGGGACACCGTCTTCCGGATCGTCGCCGAGGTGGCGGGGAAGTGACAGCAGCTTCTCGGCCTCGTCCATCGTGATCTTCTCGAAGACCATCGTCTGGAACAACGACGACATCTTGGGCTTCTCGAGGCCCGGCGGAGGATTGTCGTGGTCACCCCATTGAACGTAGGGCCCGTAGCGGCCGTTCTTGGCGAAGACGGGCAGACCGTCGAGTTCGCCGATCGGTTCGTCGCCCTTCGGAGCAGCGAGCAGTTCGAGCGCCTTGGCGACATCGAGTTCATCGGGCGGAAGGTTGTCGGGGAGCCCGGCGGTGTCGTCGCCACGTTTGACGTAGGGCCCGTACCGGCCCGGCTTGACCACGACGAGCTCGCCGTTGTCGTCGTTGCCGAGTGGGAACGTGTTGATCTCGGCGGCGTCGATCTCGTCGAGGTTCTCCACGACCAGTCGCTTCAATCCGAGGAGCGCGTCGTCGGCAGAACCCGCCTCGGCGGTGATCGCAGGAACGTCGTGATCATCGGTTTGACCGAAGTAGAAGCGCGTCAGCCATTGCGCCTTCTGGCGTTCCCCCGCTGCGATGGCATCGAGGTCGCTCTCGGTGGCTGCGGTGAACTCGTAGTCGACGAGTGCGTCGAAGTGCTCCTCGAGCAGTCGGATGACGGCGAACGCGGTCCATGTGGGGACCAGAGCCTGGCCCTTCTTCCACACGTAGCCGCGATCCTGCACGGTCTGGATGATCGACGCCCAGGTGGACGGCCGCCCGATTCGCAACTCCTCGAGCTGCTTGACCAACGACGCTTCGGTGTAGCGCGCCGGCGGCGACGTGGTGTGACCGACCGGGGTGATCGATTCGGTCGGCACGGTGTCGCCGACGGCCAGCGGCGGCAGGAGTGCCTCGGAGTCGGCGGCATCGTCGCCGCGCTCTTCGGTCGACGCGACGTACACGGCCCGGTAGCCGGGGAAGGTGATCGTCGTCCCCGATGCCGAGAACTCGCAGTCGACGATCTCACCGGCCCGTGGTGACGACGGGTCGCGGTCGGTGGCCGGGGCCGTGAGGCGGACGCTGACGGTCACACCGGTCGCATCGGCCATCTGGGAGGCGAGCGTGCGCTGCCAGATCAGCCGGTACAGCGCGAGTTCCTGGCTGTTGAGCTCCGTCGAGACCGTCCCGGGCGACCGGTAGGGCGTCGTCGGACGGATCGCTTCGTGAGCGTCCTGCCCCTGCGTCTTCTTCTTGTACTGCTTGGGAGCGGCGTTCAGGTACTTGGATCCGTACTCGCTCGTGACCGCCGCGCGCGTCGCGTTCATCGCATCGTCGGACAAGATCACGTCGTCGGTCCGCATGTAGGTGATGAACCCGCGCTCGTAGAGGCCCTGGGCGACGCGCATCACCTGCGATGACGACAGGCGGAGTTTGCGCCCGCCCTCCTGCTGCAGCGTCGACGTCATGAACGGTGCCTTGGGTGACGACCGGTAGGGCTTCTCCTCCACCGAGGACACGGTGAACGTCGACTCGTGGAGACTCTCGGTGAGGCCGCGTGCGCGGGCCTCGTTCAAGACGGTGACCGTGTCCTTCGCGCGACCCGTGCTGTCGAAGTCCTTGCCCGATGCGACCCGGTCACCGCCGACGGAGACCAGCTTGGCGGCGAACGACGGGTCGCTCGCCGTGACGACATCGATGTCCCAGTAGTCGGCCGTGACGTACGCGATGCGTTCGCGTTCGCGTTGCACGATGAGCCGGACGGTGGGCGATTGGACGCGTCCGGCCGACAGTCCGCGGTTGACCCGGCGCCACAGGACGGGGCTCACCTCGTAGCCGTACAGACGGTCGAGGATCCGGCGGGTCTCGGCCGCATCGACCATGCCGTAGTCGATGCCGCGCGGGTTGGCGACCGCATGATCGATGGCGGACTTGGTGATCTCGTGGAACACCATCCGCTTCACGGGGACCTTGGGTTTCAGATATTCGAGCAGGTGCCATGAGATGGCTTCGCCCTCGCGGTCTTCATCCGTCGCGAGGTACAGCTCCGAGGCATCCTTCAGCGCGGATTTGAGTTCCTTGACGACGGTCTTGCCGCGTTCGGTCAGCTCATAGGTCGGCTTGAAGCCGTTCTCGGTGTCGATGTTCAGACCCTTCGACGGGAGGTCCGAGACGTGTCCCACTGACGCGCGAACGTCGTAGTCGGTCCCGAGCAGTTTCGAGAGGGTCTTCGCCTTGGCGGGAGACTCGACGACGACGAGTGGCTTCGACATGCTGTCCTTTTCTTGATGACCGGATCGCGGCTGACGATAGGGGAGTGTGCCGGAATCGCAGCGTTTCCGGCAATTGCGATCACGGTCGGCTGCGCGACGCACCGAACGATTTCGCCTTCTACTGTGTCGCGGTGCCCATCGATGACGCCGGTCGCAGCGACGAACGTGCCAGCCCGTGGAGCCCCGGCGCAGACGTCGAGTTCGTGCATCCGCCGTCGCTCGATTTCGTTCAGCGGGAGACCGATCGGCCGGCCGGTCAGCACCGCGGTGAGTGGTCGTCGAGGCGCGATCCGGGCACCGTCGGTGCGCCCGACCGGTCGCGGCGAAACGTGGTGCTCGCCGGCGTCCTCGGCGTCGCCGCGGTCGTCACCGCCTTCTTCGTGGGGCGCAGCTTCACGGAGGTCCCCGAAGGCGACGCGACCGCGATCGCGGAACGCGGCGTCAGCACTTCCGCTGAGCTGTCGGTGCTCGGGCGCGATCTCGGCGGTGACGTGGTGTTGGCACCGGGTGAGGCGCGGCTGTCGGCCGCGCCGATCTGTGCGGCTCAGCGCCTGCCGTCGTCGATCGCTCCGCTGTGGGAGGCGACGGTGGCGGGCCTCTCCCGTGGCGCGTCACCGGCCACCGTCGGCGACGCTGCCGTGGTGGTCATCGCAGGACTGGATGATTCGGACGCATCGACCGGCCGCAGAGCTGCGCTCGTGGCGCTCGATACAGCCACCGGTGAGGAACGTTGGAGTGCGGCGCTGCAGCCGTCAACCGGGTCACACGAGATCGTCGGCATCGTCGACGGCGCAGTGATCGTACGCAGCGTTGCCGGTCCGGATGTGGCGTATCGACGACTGTTCGCATTCGACGAGGAAACGGGCACAGTGCTGTGGGACCGGGGTTTTCGAGGCGAGTGGTCGGCTGCGGTGAACCCGGGAGCGAGTGCGGTCGTCGTCAAAGTGCGACGGCCGGCGGTATCGGACGACGTCGAGAGCGAGATCGAGGTGGTGGAGCCGCGCACCGGCCGACGGCGGCACGTCGCCGCTGGTGAGCTCGTCGGTCTCGATGCCGACGGACGCGTGGTCACGCGGAGCGGTGACAAAGTGCTGGCGACATCTCGCGATGAGCGCACACTGGTCGGTGTGGTCGTTCCGAGCGACTCGACCTACTCGCTGGTCGGCGACGAGATCGTCGTGGCGAGTGAGGAGTCGGCGGGGCTCACGGTCTCGGATGGTGCCGACGCGCAGCGCACGATGCCGGTCGAGGGCACGAACCGAATCGACGCGCCCGGCTTCATCCTCCACCTCGACACCCTCGGTGACTCCTCGGTGCTGGTGATCGGGGACCGGGCCGTTCACGGCGCCTCGGTGGACGAGGACGCGGTGCGGATCCGGTGGCGTGCGATGGGCGTGTTGCTCGCGAGCACGCCAACCGATCGTGGTCGGGCCCTGCTGCTCGCGCTGCGAGGTGGCGCCGAGCAACGCGTCGTGGACGGATCCAACGGTCGAACGATTGCCTCCCTCGAGTTGAGCCCGGGTGCGCTGGCGACGCTGGGCATCTTCGCGAACGGCATCGTCGTGCAGAAGACGATCGAGGGTGAGCTTCGGCGGTTTGCGTTCGACCTCGACGGTCGTGAGCTGTGGTCGGTACCGGGGAGCGGACCCCTTGCCGCGAATGCCGGGCTGGTGGTCGACGTCGACGTGGCGACGTCCACCGACGAGCCGGGGTCCGACGACATCATCAGGGCGTACTCGGGCGCTGCGGGAACGGCCGACTGCGCCGGGTGAGTACCGTCGAACGGGTGAACGACTCCGACGCAGCCCTCCGGCGAATGGGATGGTCGGCTGCGTTCGACGACGCGTGGAAACGTCTCGGTCGGCCGGGGAGTCCCGCGCGGGTGACGCGCCTCGACCGAGGATGGAGCACCGCAGCGCGGAGTCTCGCCGAGGCGTCGGGTCTCGAGGAGCCGGTCCGGTTGCGGAACATCGGTGCCGACGTGGCCGTCGGCGACTGGATCGTCCCGAGCGACGACGGCGAGCGCGTCGAACACGTGCTCGAGCGCACGTCGGCCTTCACGCGTCGGGCTTCGTTCGACGGCATGCGAGCGGTCTCGCACACGCTTGCGGCGAACATCGACGTGGTGTTCCTCGTCCACGCGCTCGGGATGCAACCCAGTCCCCGTCGCCTCGAACGCGAGTTGGTGCTGGCCTTCGATTCGGGCGCTGAACCGATGGTCGTGCTCACCAAGACCGACCTCGTCGACGATGCCGAGCCGGCGCGGGAGGCGCTGGCCGCGGTCGCCCTCGGCGTTCCCGTCCTGTTGGCCAGCGGGGTCACCGGCGAGGGTGTCGAAGCGCTCCGTGACGAGGCGGTCGGGAATCGGACACTGGCCTTTCTCGGTTCGAGCGGTGTCGGCAAGTCGACACTGATCAACGCGCTCGTCGGCGACGCGGTGCAAGCGACCTCCGAGGTCCGCGAGGGGGATCAGCGTGGCCGCCACACCACCGTCGCCGCGTCGCTGGTGCCGATGCCCGGCGAAGGGTGGATGGTCGACACGCCTGGGGTGCGCGCGGTCAGTCTGTGGTTGTCCGGCGACGGGATCGAGCGTGCGTTCGCCGACGTCTTCGAGTTGATGGACGGATGCAGATTCCGCGACTGCAAGCACGACCGAGAACCGGGCTGCGCGGTCCGACAGGCGATTGCCGACGGCGAACTCGACCCGGTCCGACTGACCGCGCTCGAGTCGCTCATCATCGAGGAATCTGCGCTCGAGGACGAGCAGCGCGCCCGGGAGAAGGCAGGCGATCGGCGCGCGAAGGATCGTCGCCGACCCGAAGTCGCCGAGTTCGATGGAATGCGAGACTGATCCGATGGGCCGACGTGGACGACAAGAACTCGAAGCGGCCGGTGGGCGGGGAGCGATCGCCGCGAACGGCAAACCCGTCGAGTCGGTGTGGGACTTCCCGCGCCCGCCAGTCGTCGAACGCGTCGAGTGGCGCATCCGCGTCGTGCATCGCGACGCCGTGATCGTCGATGCACCGCACGCGATGCGCGTGCTCGAGACGAGTCAGGCTCCGGCGTACTACGTCGCCTCGGAGTTCGTCGACGCCCGGTTTCTGGTGGCGGTGTCACGCCGTTCGATGTGTGAGTGGAAGGGGTCCGCGAGCTACGCCGACGTCGTCGTCGGGAGTGCGCGCGCCGCAGAGGCCTGTTGGACATATCGGGAGCCGACGCCGCGCTTCGAGCCGATTCGCGATCACTGGGCGTTCTACGCCCAGACCCTCGACGAATGCTGGGT
>Ga0316197_10004169_pt1 | contig 10270 bp, 5 predicted proteins | sample OudBiesiAoxic_MG_FD_204939 | JGI IMG/M metagenome (GOLD analysis project Ga0316197, IMG submission 204939) | Coastal sediment microbial communities from Oude Bieten Haven, Netherlands - site A oxic | ecosystem: Environmental > Aquatic > Marine > Coastal > Sediment | place: Netherlands... | reverse complement strand
CTGCTCGCGCCGTTCTCGGCCGGGGTAGAGGGCTGGAAGACTCGCAGATGGCTTACGGCGGACGTGCTCTCGGAGGTGGCGCGTCTCGGAGTCGCCACCGTGTTCTGGAAGGTCTCCCCTCGAAAAAGCGGTGCTGCGAAGGCCCTCGCCGGTGGCCTTGCCGGCGCGGGCCGCGCCACGCTCGAGGTCGTACCCAATGATGCGGAGATGCCGTGGCTGCGGCTGACCGGTCCGCCCGCTACACCGGGTTCGGATTCCCTCTCGGACGTGGTCGAGGCCCTGGCCGGCGATTCGCGGAGAATAGACATGGATTCGAAAATCCTGGACCGGCTCTGCTGGGTTCCAGAATCCGGCGCCCGCCAGCCGGTCCTGCGGCGCCGCCGACCAGCGAGCTTCGTGCTGTTTTCGCCGGCCGTAGAGGGTGAGATGGACCCCGGGACCGCTCGACTCGAATCGGTCTTTATTAACGGCCTCGATGTGACGGTTGACTCGAAATGAAGCACTCCTTTTATTCCGTCGATAGGACTGACCTGACTGAAGGTGAGTCAAGGCCCACGCCACGATGGACCCACAAAACCAGCGGACTTGCAGGGTGGGCTTCAGCCAACCTTCAGAGTCGTTTTCGTTTCCTCACTCTCGGACTGGTTGTCCTCGTCTCGATCGTCGCCGGTTTCGGCAATCAAGCTCGAGCTTCGGAGCTGACGAAGGCCCAGAAAAAGTGGGTGAACAAAACGCTGGCGGCGATGACCATGGAGGAGAAGGCCGCCCAGATGATCATGGTCGCGCAGACCGGCTATCCTCGGAACCCGCGCTCGGAGGCCGCCCTCGATATCGTGGAGGCGGTCCGGGATGATGGCGTGGGCGGGTTGATCCTCATGCGGTCCGAGGAGGCGACCATCCCCGGGCTGCTCAATAGCCTCCAAAACGAGGCCCGGGTCCCTCTGCTGGTGGCCATGGACATGGAGCGCAGCTTGTCCTTCCGTCTCGTCCGGGGCTCCGTCGATCTTCCGTTTGCGATGGCCGTGGGCGCTACGGGCTCCGAGGATGCCGCACGTTTTCTCGGAGAGGTGACGGCGCGGGAAGGCCGGGCGCTGGGGATTCACTGGGCCTTCGCCCCGGTGGTGGATGTCAACAACAACCCGGACAACCCGGTGATCAATATTCGATCGTTTGGTGAGGATCCGGAGATGGTCGGCCGGCTCGGAGCCGCATTTGTCGAGGGCGCGCGCAGCGGCGGCCTGATGACATCGGCCAAGCATTTTCCGGGACACGGCGACACCGCCGTCGACAGCCACAAGGAACTGCCCGCGATCGACGGCGATCGGCGGCGCCTTGAGACGGTGGAGTGGCCGCCCTTCCGGGCGGCGATCGCGGCCGGGGTGGACTCCGTCATGGTGGGGCACATCGCGGTGCCGGCCCTCGATGAGACCGGCCGCCCGGCGACTTTATCCAAAGCACTCAATGCCGAAATCCTTCGCGGCGAGATGGGTTTCGATGGGCTCATCGTCACTGACGCCATGGACATGGAGGGCGTCGGTTCGGCGTGGATCGGCGAGGCCACCGTTGACGCCGTTCGAGCCGGCGCCGATGTCATCTTGATGCCTCCAGACCTTCGGGTGGCCCTGCAATCTCTCATCCGCGCCGTCGAGGAGGGCGTGCTCGACGAACAGCTCATCGATCAGTCGGTGCGGCGCATTCTGGAGGCCAAGGCGCGATTGGGCCTCAATGAAGATCGCCTGGTGGATGTGAAGGCGGGAGCTCTCGATGTGGGCCGGCCGGAGGACATTCGTCGTGCGCGCGAGATTTTCGAGGCGTCGATCACCGTGGTTCGAAACGATGCAGATGTCTTGCCACTCGCGGCCGAGGAACGCCTCCGGATTCTCCACCTCGTGATACCTGATGACCTGGGTGTGCCGACCTCAGAGTTCAGAAAACGACGGATAGACGTCAAGACCATCATCGTGGGCGATGAGATCTTGGTGGGCAAGGCGGACGAGATTGTGGACAGCGTGGAGGATTTCACCCACATTCTGTTCTCGGCGACCTACTACCGTGAAGCGATCTCAGACAGCCTGCAACGGCTCCTAGAGCGGCTGGTGGCAGCCGGCAAACCCGTGATCGTGGCTTCCTTCGGTGATCCCTATCTGCTCCGCGATCTTCCCGCGGTGGCGGTCTACCTCTGTTCCTACGGAACCTCGAGCACGAGCCGCCGCGCGGCGGCCCCCGTGCTCTTCGGTGAGGTCGATGTGGTGGGCAAACTGCCGGTGACTCTTTCCGAGGAGTACGCCGTTGGCCACGGCCTCGAGATCCCTCGGCGCGCCATGGGCCTGCCGAGTGCCACGCCCGAGGAAGCCGGGTTCCGTCCCGGCGGGTTGGACGAGTTGGACCGCGTGCTCGACGAGTTTGTCGATCAGGGGGCCTTCCCCGGCGGCGTCGTGGCCGTCGGGCACCGCGGAAAAATCGTGCACCTCCATCCCTTCGGGCATTTCTCCTACGACGACGATGCACCCGCCGTGGCGGCGGACACCATCTACGACCTGGCCAGTCTCACCAAGGTGGTGGCGACGACCACCATGGCGATGATCATGGTCGATGAGGGGCGCCTCGATCTCGACGAGAAGGTGCAGGACTTTCTGCCGCTCTTCATCGGTCCGGGCAAGGATGCGGTCACCGTCAGGCACCTGCTCACCCACAGCTCTGGCGTTGACTGGTGGGCGCCGCTCTATGAAGAGCTGGAGGGCCCCCAAGCCTATCTCGAGCGTATCCAGGCCATGGAGCTCGTCTACGAGCCGGGGACCGACTACAAATACAGCGACCTCGGCATCATCCTCCTCGGCGAGATTCTCTCCAGGGTTTCGGGGCAGCCGCTCGACGAGTTCGTTCGGGAGAGGGTGTTCGAACCCCTGGCGATGGCTGACACGCTCTATCGACCGGGGAAGGACCGTCTGTCGCGCATCGCTCCCACCGAGTACGACGATTGGCGTGGCCGCCTGGTTCGCGGCGAGGTCCACGACGAGAATGCCTTCGCTCTCGGCGGGATCGCGCCCCATGCCGGTCTCTTCTCCACAGCAGGCGACCTCGCTCGGTTTGCCCAGATGCTCTTGAACGGAGGCGTGCTCGAACACCACCGAATCGTCTCGAGAGAAACGGTGGAGCTCTTCACCCGCAAAGCCGGTGACGGCGAGTCGACCCGGGCTCTGGGCTGGGACACCAAGTCGCCCGAGAAATCCACCGCCGGCTCCTACTTCTCCCCGCGGTCCTTCGGTCACACCGGTTTCACGGGCACCTCCATGTGGATGGACCCGGACCGTGAGCTCTTTCTCATACTGCTCAGCAACCGTGTGCACCCGACGCGGGAGAACCAGCTCATTCGCAAGGCCCGGCCGGCGGCTGCGGATGCGGTGGTGCAGGCACTGACCGACGAGTATCGCGAGCTTCCCAAGTCGGTGGTCGAGGTGGGGCTGGACCGTGTGGCTGCCGGAGAGGATCACGGGCTGCGAGGGAAACGACTCGGGGTCATCGTTCACGCCGCGTCCGTGGCGGCGGACGGTCGCCACGCCATCGAGGTGCTGCGCGACGCAGAACTCGATGTGGTGCGTCTGATGACTCCCGAGCACGGGCTGCGGAGCCGGGCGGCGGCGGGTGAGCATGTCGAAAGCGGCACGGATCCGGACAGCGGTTTACCGGTGGTCAGCCTCTATGGGAAGCGCAGAAAACCGGCGCCGGAGGACCTCGAAGGTCTCGATGCCCTGGTCTTCGATCTCCAGGGAGGGGGCGTACGCTTCTACACATACGTGAGCACCATGATTCTGGCCCTCGAAGCGGCGGCCGACACGGGTCTCGAGTTCGTGGTGCTCGACCGCCCCAACCCTCTCGGTGGAAATCGTATCGAAGGGCCCGTCAGCGCGCCCCGTGACATTGTTCCGGCGAGCTTCGTCAACATGGCACCGGGGCCGATGGTGCACGGGCTCACGCTGGGTGAGATGGCCCGCTTCGTCAACCAGGGTCTGGAGAAGCCGGCCCGTTTGACGGTGGTGACCATGGAGGGCTGGGAACGCCATATGACCTGGGCGGACACCGGTCGCGCCTGGGTGCCGCCGTCGCCCAACATCCGCAGTCCCGAGGCGGCCATCGCCTACCCCGGGGTCTGTCTGCTGGAGGCCTCCAGTATTTCAGCGGGCCGCGGCACGGAGCGCCCGTTTCTATTTTTCGGTGCGCCATGGATTCAGCCGTCGGAGCTTCAGGTGTCGGTGCCCGGGTTCGAACTCGAGCCGGTAACATTTACACCGACCACATCACCGGCTGCACCGTACCCCAAATTCCTTGATCGTGAGTGTCGTGGAATGCGGGTCCACGTCACCGATGCGGCATCGGCCGAGCCCTACCGGCTCGGTATCGAGCTGCTCGTGGCCCTTCAGGGCGATGCCGATTTCGAATGGGGACGCGATGGCGGCGCCCTGACGCGGCTGATCGGCACAACCCGATTGTTGGATGATCTTCGCCAAGGCAAGACGGTAGAGGAGATCATCGCCGCGGATCTTGAAGACCACGAGGCCTGGCGCCGCGAACGTGCGTTGGCGCTTCTCTATTGACCGAGTTTTCAACAAGCGAGGAGGCGAGACTATGACCTGGGACCGACGCCAGATTCTGGAGTTCGGAGTAACCGCATTCGCCGCGGGGACCTTTGCCTCGTTTGCCGAATCGGCGGGACCGAAGCGAAGGGTAATCAGACCGAAACGCCTGCAAGAGGGCGACCTCGTGGGGCTGATCAATCCGGCCGGCGCCACCTTCCACCCTGAAAGGGCGGAGATTGCCCGCGAGACCATGGCCGCCCTCGGGCTCCGGACCCGATTCGGCGACCACCTTTTTGACCGATACGGCTACCTCGCCGGACGAGACAAGGATCGCGCCGCCGATATCAACACCTTCTTTGCCGATTCCGAGGTGCGGGCCGTGGTGGCGCTTCGGGGCGGTTGGGGCTGCAACCGGCTCTTGCCGTATCTCGACTACAAGCTGATCCGCAAAAACCCAAAAATCGTCATGGGGATGAGCGATATCACGGGCCTGCTTCTGGGCATCCACGCGAAAACAGGTGTCGTGACCTTCCACGGCCCAACCGGCGGCTCGAGCTGGAACGAGTTCACTACCGACCAGGCCCGGCGTGTGCTCTTCGACGGCGAAGCAGTTTCGATGCACAACAAGGTGGGCACCGACGACCGGCTGGTTCAGGTCAAAAACAGGGTCCTCACGATCAACCCGGGCTCGGCGCGCGGCCCGCTGTTGGGGGGCAATTTGACGGTGCTCACGGCCCTGATGGGATCGGGCTACCTGCCGGATTTCGACGGCTGCATCCTCTTTCTCGAGGACATCAACGAGGAGGTCTACAGGGTGGACCGCATGCTCACCCAGCTCAGCTTGGCCGGCGTGCTGGGCCGAATCGCCGGTTTCGTCTTTGGCAACTGCAACGATTGCGATCCCGGCCAGAGCTACGGCTCCCTGACCCTCCAGGAGGTCCTGTCTGACCACATCGGACCGCTCGGCGTGCCGGCCTGGTACGGCTCGATGATCGGCCACATCGCTGACAAGTTCACAGTTCCCGAGGGGGTGGAGGCCGAGATAGACGCCGACACCGGAACCATTGAACTTCAGGAACCAGCGGTCCTGTAAAACCCGTTCCCGTTCCCGTACCCGTTCCCGATTGGGCTAACGAATACCCTGTCATCCCAACGGAGGCCGTCCATTTCTGTCATTCCGACTGAGCGAGCGGAGCGAGTGAGTGGAGGAATCTTTGGGTTGGGTGGTTTCATGCTGAATTTTTCACAGATCCCTCGACTCGCTTCCGGCTCCGCTCTTCAAGCTCTGCCATGACAAGTCGCTCGCTCCCAAAGAACAAATTTCAAGCCATAAATGTAACTCTTTTGTTGTCAATATTTGACTAAATTCGAGATTCTGCCGGGCCGATCCCTTGTTCTTTCCATGAGTAGGCGCCGCCACGCGGCGTGGCGTTGCTCGGGATGACAGCCTTTAGGAACCGGGTGCCTTATGGCATTCTCGGAAACAGCAAAATCGCATCCGCGTTGCGGCGCGCTGCCAGACCCGAGGGGTGGTTCACGACCCGCCCCTCGACGACCATGGTCGTGGATCCGCCTCCGTCCAGGTTGATGGCCGACACGCAGCCGAGCTCGAGCATGAGATCGGTCAGCTCAGGCAGCGACATGCCGACGCTCTCGTTGGGGCGGCGACCGTCGACCGTGACAAAAAGCAGGGTGCCATCGCTTTTCACGCCGACCGCAGTGCGGGGGTGACGGGCGAGGAAGAAGACCTTGGAAATGGACTCCGCCTCGGGCTCCTCGAGTCGCTTTCCCTTCCACAGAAGGAGCGGCCCGGCGCCGACGATGTCATCGGCGCGGTCCCACTCGCCCTCCGGGTCGGGCAGCAGCGGGATGACCCTGGTGTCAATCGAAACCGGCGCCCCGGGCTGCCCATGCGGCCGAATCTCTTGAAGTCGGTCACTGCCGATGGACAGCACCATCCCGGAAGCCGGGATCACCGAGCTTCCGACTCCGTCCCGGACTTCGGCGATTCGCCCGTTCTCCACGATCATCTCGGTCCCCCCGGGGGAGGTGAGGGTGGTGCGGTGGAACTCCGGTGTGAAAAGGATGATATCGGAGGGTTTTCGAGCCCGATTGATTCCGTCGATGGGCAGCGCATTTGCCTCACCAATCCGGATCTCGCCGCGAAAGGAGAGCCTGCCGAAAACCGATCGCGTGGCGCTATCCGCGGCCCAGAAGCCGACCGCGGCGCGTCCCCGGTCAGGTTCGGAGAGCAACTTACCATCAATTTGGAGAGTGCCCTGGCTGTCTCCGGCGAGCAGCCCCGTCATCCGGAAATAACCTCCGTTGATTGCCGCCAGGGCGTCGTGTCGCTCAGCGAGCTCGGCCGTGGTTTCGAGCCCGATGGCGGCGTCGTAGGCATGGGCCACTTCGACACGGATCATTTTCGGATCCGCCTCGAGTACATGGATATTCCACGGCCCTTCGGGATTGGTGAGATCCTGGCCGACCTTTTCGATCTGTGCCGGCACCGAGTAGCCGTGTTCCGAAAGTCGCCGCCTCATTTCCAGTGTTTCCTCACGGGTGGGCAGGGCAGGGCTATAGAGGCGGTAGCTGGATCCGGTTGCCTCGAGCGCGGCCGCGAAGCCGCTGGCCCGCAGGTCGGCCAACGCCGCATCGGCCTCGGCCTGGCGGTTGAAGTCTCCGAGCAGAATCCGGTAGCTCGTCTCGGTCGCGATCTCACCCCTGGAGAGCACGACATATCGCAGCCCCGGGACGAGAGTTTCGACCGCTCGTTCGGCGGCTGGCGCTGTGCCGACACAACATAAGGCCATGGCCAGAAGGATCCGAGACGCTCTCGACCTCAACATCCCAACCTCTCAAATCTTGATGAAGATTTTCTTTCGATAAAGCAGATTCATGATGGCCCACCAGAAGATGACGTGCACCGTAGCCCAGGCCAGGGAGGCCGCGTTGTCTGGAATCCACGCGGCGAAGAAGTGATCATAGAGCCAGGTCTTGAGGGTGATCGTCGCACCATCGACGCCGGTCCACCGGATCTTGTAAAGGATCTTGGCCGCCAGGCTGCTCGAGACGAAGACGGCGATGGCGTTTGTGCCGAAGACAACGAATGGTCTGGCCCACACATCCCGACCGTGGATATCAACGACGTAGTAGATCACGGCGAGCAAAGTCAGGGCCAACCCGGCGGTCAGAACAACGTAGCTGCTGTTCCAGAGGTTTTTGTTCACCGGGAAGAAATAGCCGAAAAACACTCCGGCGCCCGTCGCGATGCTCCCCCATACAAAGAGCCCGATGAGCTTGTCGGACTGGCTGCGCGGCGAGCGAAGCCACTCGCCGGTGAAGATGCCTGCGAGAGCCGTCACAATGGCTGGCAGCGTGCTGAGGATTCCCTCTGGATCTCCTGGGCCTGGTGCATACCGCCACACGTGCGGTCCCAACACCTGGGAATCCACCCACGCGGCAAGATTGCCGTCGGGCCCGAGGTCTCCAGCCCCGAATCCAGGGACCGGAACCAGGATCATGGCCAGCCAATACCCCAGGAGCAGGCCCACGGAGAGCCACGCCCGCCCCAGCTTGCCGAGGTTCAGATATGCCAGGGATGCGAACAGGTAGACCAGTGCGATGCGTTGCAGGACCCCCGGAATGCGGGCCGTCGCCCAGTCGACGTCGAAGAACGGGAACCAGTTGAGAACCAGGCCGAGGGTGAAGAGAATGATCGTCCGGCGGACGATCTGCCGGTAGGTGGGGCCGAGGTCCCCGCCGGAGCGCTCGATTCGAGCAGCGAATGCAAAAGGGATGGCGACACCGAGCACAAAAAGAAAGAACGGGAAGATGAGATCGGTTGGCGTCCAGCCATTCCATTCGGCGTGGAGAAGGGGGGAGAAGGTCCTGCTCCAGTCGCCGGGATTGTTGACGAGGATCATGCCCGCGATTGTTGCTCCACGGAGAACATCCAGAGACCGCAGCCGGTTCTTGGATGCGAGATTCAACTCTGCTCCGGGCGAGGCCAGATGAAGCTTGCTCCGATGCCGGCCGCAAATGTGAGGGCCGAACCCACGAGGGCGAACCAGGGCCAGGCGAGTGTCGTTGCGAAAAAGATGAGGCTCATACTGGAGAGACCGACCACGAGCCCGGCCAACGCCGCCCGCTCGCCGACCCGTTGGGTGAAGATCCCGAGGAAGAACACACCGAGCACGATCCCGGTTGTGAAAGCGGCGATTCCCAGCACGCTGCTGACCACGGATGCTTTCACCCATTGGCCCGCGATCCCGACACCGATCTGGATCACTCCGAAGACCACGGTCAGGATGCGGACGACTCGGAGCTGCCGTCCGGCCGAGGTTTTGGAACCCCTGCCTGCAAAGTAGAAATCGTTGGCGGCAGCGGTCGCGCACGAGTTGAGCGAACTCGAGAGTGTCGACATGGCGGCGGCAAAGATGGCGCCCAGCAGAATACCCAGAAGACCCACCGGGATCTCGTCGAGGATGAAGCGCGCGAAGACGCGGTCGGGGCGTTCGAATGCCACTTCGGGAGCCAAGACCTGATAGAAGACAAAGAGCCCGACGCCAATCAGGAGGAAGAGCGCGAACTGCGCCACCACCACGAATCCGCCGACCCAGAGCGCTCGCTGGGCATCCCTCAGATTCCGAGCACAGAGGTACCGTTGCACCATCATCTGATCGACACCGTGTGAGCCGAGGGTGATGAAGAGGCCGCCGATCAAACCCGCCCATAGGCCGTAGGGCTGACTCCAGTCAAACGCCAGATCGAAGACCCGCCATTTTCCGGCTTCCGCGCCAACAGCTACGAGCTGTTCCCAGCCTCCCGGAAGGCGCTGCAGAATCAGGACGAGGGCTACGACGGCGCCTCCGATGTAGATCACGAACTGCACCAGATCGGTCACGAGCACGGCCCGGATGCCGCCAAAGAAGGTGTAGATGATCGTGGCGACGCCCATGGCGGCGACGGCCCAGTGGATCGGAATCCCAGTCATCTCCTGTAGCACGATCGCCGAGAGGAAGAGGCGAAGGCCGTCGGCGAGGCTGCGGGTGATGATGAACATTGCCGACGCCGCCTTTTGGGTAGCGCCCCCGAATCGCTCGTGGAGCACATCGTAGGCGGTGTAGAACGATCCCTTGAAGTATTGCGGCAGGAGCAGAAAGACCACCGCGAAGCGCCCGAGCAGAAAACCGAGCGGGATCTGCAGCCAGGTCATGTCCTTCGAGTAGGCGAACCCGGGGATGCTGAGAAAGGTGACGGTGCTGGTTTCGGTGGCGACGATCGAGAAGAGGATCAACCACCACGGGCGGTCGCGCCCGCCGACCACGAAATCGGCCACGCTGCCGGCCTTGCGGCCGATCCACAGGCCGAGGAGAACAACGCCCGCGAGATAGACGGCAAGGATGCCGAGATCCAGGGAGCCGACACTCACCGCCGGCCTCCGGCCGCCGCTGAAATGAGGAATTCGGAATGCGGAATTAGGAATTCCGTCCATGCCGCATTTCGGATTTCGGATTTGTTGTCGGCCTCCGACCGACGCGTCGCACCGTCGCCTGCGGGCGGCTCAAGGCCTCCTCCTTCCGATGAGGCCTGATCCGCCTCAGCAGCCGCCGGCGGGTTCGGATTTCGGGTTTGCCGCCCAGCCGCCCACGGCTTTTCGGCAATACGGCTCTTCGGCCCAAACACTTCACAAC
>Ga0316197_10004168_pt1 | contig 10274 bp, 8 predicted proteins | sample OudBiesiAoxic_MG_FD_204939 | JGI IMG/M metagenome (GOLD analysis project Ga0316197, IMG submission 204939) | Coastal sediment microbial communities from Oude Bieten Haven, Netherlands - site A oxic | ecosystem: Environmental > Aquatic > Marine > Coastal > Sediment | place: Netherlands... | reverse complement strand
ATGGTAGATTTGATAGTCATGATTTCTTTTGTCTAAAGATACACTCAAATTAATCTCCACAGGAAAAATTGTAAAATATAAATATTTATCTTGATCTATCACCAAATTATCAGCCTTTAAATCAAAAAACATTTTCATAGGGGTTTTATAATCCATAAAATCACCAAATTTAGTTTCCCCTACCACTGTAGTTGAGGAGTTCCCAAAATCTTGATCTATAAGGTTTTTTCTTTGTGCAGGAAGTATTTCTCCATAATATCTTATGAAATTATCTCTTTCCCCTTTAAATTCAAGGTTTACACCTATCTTTGCATCGTCACCTTCTAATTTATAGAAATAACTTTTATTTTTCTTATAACCTATTTTGGGGTCATAAACTTGAGGTAAATAGTTATTTTTTTTAGAAATATAATTTGTTTTTTCATCAAATGCGTCTAGGTATTTACCTCTATTATTTAATTGAACTATTCTCCCTTGAACATATGTTCCGATAGTATATATAGAATTATTCATAGGATATTTCATCTGATAAGGAGAACTTTTTTCATATGAATCTAATATGATTATAGGATAAACATCATTTATATTTTGTGCTCTAACTAAACCTGTAAATAATGCATTCAAATCGATTTCAGAGCCGTATTTTTGATAGATAATTTCATCTAAATTTAAAGGCTTAAAATCTGACTGATATAAATATATATCTTGGGTAGTAAAATTATTTACCATATATGAATATATCTCAGCTATTTTATCTATTTTTCCCTCTGTGTTTCCTACTATTTTATTAGAAAGCTCTCGGACCTTAGGGGTAATTTTGACATTATCCATAGATTGTATTTTTTCTTTGCTGAGCTCTGACCAATCTTTATAAAAAGAATACACAACTTTATTTATATCAAGCAAGAAATTTACAGGCATAGCCTCCTCTCTCTTTAAAACTTTTGTATTCTTTGAACTAAAAGTTAGGATATTTCTATCATTTAAAACTTTTTTATCTTCAACTATATTATCTCCTACAACCTCATAGTTTAACTCCATAGTTTTTGGATAGTCTATTACTTTTATTTTATTAACCGACGGAATTTTACTGTCAAAACTTTCAAACCCTCCTAATGAATAAGTATAATTTGTTTTAATAGTGTAATCGGTTATAATATACGTTTCTGGTTCTACTTTGGGAAAATTAATTATCCTATTTTTATTATGAACATATGAAGGTGAATATATAGCTAGTTCATCATCCTGTTCGATACTTTGGTTTTTAGGGATTGATATTTTTTCATAATCTTTTGTTACAGTATACATTTCTCCCAAGATCAATTTTTCATTGGTTGGATCGTAATTTATAATTATATCTGACAATTTTTTCTTTCCTTCATAATTAATTATCTGAGTGATCTTAAAATAATGCCTCTCGCTACTTCCATCTTCATGGACAGTTAATTTTTCATTGTTTACCAAGTGAACTGCTCCTAATTCAGCATATTTCTCAGGAAGTTTATTATTACTTTTAATAATATCTATAACTTCACTAAATTTATATCCTATCTTATCTGAATTTTCACTTTTTTCTAACTTAGACTTCGTACACCCTATAAAAATTATGGCAGTTAAAGTTAAACATAAAAATAATTTTATTTTACTTTTCATCTATTTTCACCTCTTTTATCAAAAATAAACTATTATTATTTGAAAGTTCCCCTATTTCCTTTTTTATGTCCTGATATTTTTCTTTAGAAAAATGGATCTTTGAATTTTCTAAATAATAAGTAGTATCTAATGTATCGTTTTTTACTTTAGAAGTAAACATAGTTTTAAATCCAGCATAATCTATGGCCTTAGGTTTGGGTATAGAGATATTTGAAATATCCTCTGAAAATTCTAAATGATAGTTTACAGTGAAACTTGTCGGTGAATTTAGTTTAAAATCATATTTTCTATCTGCTAATGAAAATGGATATGAGATTGATCCCTCATACATAAAATGGATACTAGGATCAGCACCACTAAATGGGATATATATATAATCATTGATCTTTTTACCATATTTAGGTATCTCAATATCAGCTTTTATAGTATATTTAGAATCCATATCTTGGGGATCGGCAGTCACAATATTTGTCGTTATTATACTGGGATTGACTTTGTTTATCAATCTGGTTATCCATTTATCTAAATCATACTTATTCATATTCATAGATGTTCTTCTCAATTCACCATCAGCTATCCCCGAAAATGAAAATTCAATAGTCCCTATAGCATTATAGTCCTTGTCAATATTTAGATCTATAGTTGCACTGGAGTTATTTTCTATAGCCGGCGACATAGGTGTAGTTCTCAATGTATCCCCATCTTTACGGGCTATTAGATAGGAATTATCCTCCTCATATTTAGGTAAAAAATCCTTAGTGGTCTCATTTGTTGGATCTAGGATATAAAGTGGCTCACCATTTTTGTCATAGGCCATTGTTATAGCGTGATTAAACCAAGCAACTGGTACTTCTTGACTAAGTCTATATCCAGAACTTATAAGGATCACATCTGACTTGATCCCAGCTTCATTTAACATAGCACTGAGAAGAGCTGCTTTATCCCTGCATATTCCTCCTCTAGTTTTAAATGTATAAGATATGTCATGTGGCTCTAGACCAGGTCTATTCTTTTCACCATCCACTCCTAAATATCTTATATTTCTAGCAACCCAATAAAAAATATTTTCTATTTTTTCCTCTCTTGTTTTGGTATCTTTAGTTAATTCTTTAACCTTCTCTCTGATATCATCATCCATGATAAGATGAGGAGTCACTAGATCGTAGTACCATTTGGATATATACTCCCAGTTTGGTATAGTTGTATACTCTATATGGTTTAAAGAAAATGCAAAGTCATCCATATTAGGCTCTGGTGTCACTAGTGGATTGTCCTTTATATTCCATTCGTATATCTGTTTATCCTCTACTACAGTTCTTTTTTGCTCATATTTAAATCCTGTTTTATTTAATTCATGGACATATAGTTTTATATCCTTGGGTAATATAATTTTTTCATAATTATTTATAAATTTAGCAGAACTTTCTAGAGTAATCACCCCCGAAAAATGTCCTTCTATCCTTGCTTTTTTTACAGTTTCAATAGCTTTAACATAAAGTATATCTCCTATTTCTAAATTTGATACAGTCCCAGATAAAGTTTTATGTTGAGTTGTATATATGTTTTGCTCTTGAGAAACTCCATTTGTTTTTTCTTCTAATATTTTTTTAGGATCCAATTTGATTGTTTTCCCATCTGATTTAATTAACTCTATAGCAGTTATATCTAAATTACTGTAATTAACATTATAATCAAAGGAAAGAGAGTTATTTTTTTTAGAAGTGGTATTCAAAACCTTTTTATAACTTTCCATTGTTATCGTTCCTCTTCCTAATTCATCTCTTTCTGTCAAATTATTGACTATATAAACCTCGTTATATTCCTTATAGTCCTCAGCTACTATAGGTAATAAAATTTTAATAGCTTCATCTTTTGGTATATAAGCAGAAAAACTTATCGATGAAAACCATATTGTCAACAAAATTATAAACTTCTTAACCATTTTAAACTCCTCCGTTTTTTAATATTCTTTATTTCATACCTGTTCCTAATCCTAATAAGAAGTATATAATAAAATTCCAAACTTTATAATAAAATTGTTAAATAGTTAAATTTTGGAAAAAATAAAGGTTAAAAATTCCAAAATAAAAGTAGAATCCAAAGATCCTACTTTTATTTCAACTATTTTTTATTTCTTATTAACTCTTCTTTTTCCCACGAACTAAGGCTCCTTTAGTTTTAGGAGAACTATTATAACCGTTTTCTTCTAATGCTTCAACTTTTATAAAACCAGCATTTTCTAACATCTTCAGAAAAACCTTTTCTGATACAGCTCCTCCCTCTCATTGAAACCAACTATCTACTCTATCTTTGTGCTCTTTAATCTCTTTTCCTATAAATAATTGATCCACTACCATGAGTTTTCCAGATGGTTTTAAAACTCTATATAACTCTTTTAATAACAACTCTTTATTTGGAACCAAATTAAAAACACTATTAGATATTATTGTATCAAAAGTGTTGTCTTTAAATATTAAGTTTTCATCTGCATATAACATTAGACTAGTATTCTCTAGGCCTAACTTATTTATATTTGTCTTGGCTTTTTCCAACATCTCAGAAACAATATCTAATCCAACTACCTTCCCTTGATCTCCTACTAATTTAGAAGCAAAAATAAGATCGACTCCTGCTCCACATCCAAAATCCAAAACACTTTCTCCAGCTTTGATATTCCCCAATAAAAACGGATTTCCTGTTCCACAATAACTATCAGCTATTATTTCTGGAAGCTGTCCCAATATTTTTCCATCATATTTCAAATATTCCAATGCTTTTCGTCCTGTAGTATATCTAAATTGCCCTACAGGATTAAGTGCAACTTTAGAATATTTTTTTTCGATATCTCTTCGTATCTTAGTCTTATCATCTATTGAAAAAACATTTTTCATTTTTTTACCTCCACCAAATATTCATTCCCTAATCAAAGTATAATATTAATTTTTTCTTCTATCAAGGTTATATATTGATTAACAACCTTCCATAGTGCTATAATCCTTTTGTAATAAAGGTTAAAAGGGGATAACAACGAGCAAAATTACGAGATATAAAAAAGTGACAAAAGAAGAATATGAAGAATTAAAAACTATTTAAGGAGGTTGTAAGATGAAATGGGATAAATTCGAGAAAATGAACAAAGACAAAATTGCTAGAAAAGAGCAGAGAGCTTCAGTAAAGAAGGCGGTTGATGAAATTAAAGAAGAGGAGGAGAAGAGGGCAATAATAATCTTGGCCAAAGTGTTGAGTCTAAATCTCAAGAATAGATAGTTAATTTATAGACTTAAAGAAAAAAATCTGAAAATTATTTAGATCAATCTAGAGAAGATTATGAATCTTTATCCGAAACTATACACCTTTTATCGCCTATTTTAATGTGATCTTTAATTAACAAATTAATCACAACATAGAGAAATATATATAGCAAGTTTGAGTCCATGTTTTTGTTAGATTTCCTACTTAACAAAATGCACTTTTGTTAAGTAGGAATACGAGTTTTTATATTTTCTGAATTAACGATAAAAAATTTCCAAAGAGGATATCAGAGGAATAAACTAGATAAGAATGTTAAAAAAATTCTCTTGAGTATATATTTATTTTATTCTAATATAGAAAAGACTATTGCAGTATTTAAAATACTTTTGCAATAGCCTAAAAATCATATAAATAAATTTCCTCTTAACACAACATCTTAATTTAAGATGCCTTTCTTATTGAAAAAGCATTTTCAAATAACTCTATTATTTCTTTTTCAGAATTCATGTCGTGTAAAAATTTTAATAATCGATCATAATCTGAAAGAATCTTTGCATTCTGTGTTTCAATCGTTTGCATTGATTTTTCTCTAGAAATTAATCCATATCTAACCATTTCTGAATACTTAAAATCTAATTCAGAGTATCCATATTCATTTAGATAAAAAAACTGTTTAAAGTCTTCTACTAAGCAATCAAACCTCCATGTAACACCAACAGGATGTGACCAATTTAAATTTTCTACAACTTCCTTTTTTATAAGTCTAGGGTTATTTTCAACATAATCAAAGAAATTAATATATTCAATATCAGAAGAGTTTATTTTGTTTGATAAGTTCTTTTCATGACAATTAAAGTGGTCCTTTATAATGATTTCAAGATTAGACTTACTTAAATATTCCTTATTCTCTGTTAAACCTAATAATAATCCTTTTTCTTCTGAACCATTTCCTAATTTTTCCATATAATGACCTTTAAAAGGTTCAAGTTCTAGATAAGATGCTCCATTTACTATTTTTTTTACATTATACTTTTTAGCTTCTTTAAAAATTCCATTACTAATACCATATCTACATCCCGCACAAATAACTGCACGTAAAATTGCAGGATTAGGTGTTTTAATATATGTTTTTAAATTCTTTTTAAACCTTTCAAAAAAATCAGAATCCTCTATAATAACTAATTCAGATTTTAATATTTTTTGAGCATCTTTTAGATTTTTTGTAGCAATTGAATGCACAGCATTAATTTTATGGTGATTAAATGCTATAACTCTTTCTGGTCCAAATTTTGACACAAGCCGTTGCCAAACATACATACTATCTTTTCCTCCGGAAACAGTTACCCCAATTTTTTCTTCATTTTTTAACTTTTCAAAAAGCAAATCTTCACCATGAAAACTTTTTTTGAAAAATCAGCACAATAATTACACAAAGTATCATCTTGATTTTTAGTATTTGGATAAGTCATTATCAAACCACATTTAGAACAATTTTTCATTTTTAAAACCCCCGTTTATTAAGTATTACTATTATGTTGTAAACTTTTATCATTTAGTTAAAGAGCTATATTAATTAATTTTTATAAATTAAAGTCTATAAATCTAAATTTAAACTTTTAGTGTTATAAACGACCTTTTGCTTTTAGTTAAAAAATAAAAAACTACTAATAAACAAAAGAAACATCCAACACAGAATAAAATTGTAGCTTTAGGATTTATTTGTAAAATAATACCAAATAATTTAGAAGATAAAACTCCTCCAACTCCAGCTCCTACAAAGCACCAAGCAGTATCTGCACTAGTAACTTTTTTATTTATTGTTATATACTTCATAACGGTTGGTACAATATTTCCCATACTTAACCCTAATGAGATCATAGTTATTAGAGAAAAAGCATTATTATTTTCAATTAATAACATTAAGATACTCGCTATTGAAATAATTATAGATAATACAATTACTTTAATATTTTTAAGTTTGTTCGTCAAAGGAATTAAAATTATTTTAGACCCCGCTAAAGAAATCCAAAATAATGCATTTGAAAGATAAACAATATTTTTACTTACTCCATTATTAGTTAATAGAAAAGGTCCCCATGTCCCGATAAAAATCTCACAACTTGCATATAGTGCAAAAAATATTATCAAAAGACTAATATTTCTAAAAGAGCTCTCACTATCTAATTGAGTTTTCTTTTTTATAGAAAAATTTATTTTATTTAATGAAAAAGCAAAATATAAACTAACCCCTAAAGAGAGGGAAAGAAAAATCACATATAAGATAGAAATATTAAATTTGGTAACTATATATCCACTTAAAAGCGGCGAAACAAATGTTCCAAGCCCATATAATGCTTGCACATAATTAATTATATTATTATTTGCTCCTTTTATAAAAGTCAGTGACATTAACTGATTTCCACCAACTGTAACTAAGTTTTTTAACATCCCAAAAAGTAAAAATATTATAATATAAGTCATAAGTGAGCTATTAAAATTTAAAAATAATAATAATAATATCGAAATAGCTAAAAAATAAATTGGCAATATCTTTGAATAATTAATTTTATAAAATAATTTAGTTGAGGCAAAAGCTCCTATTAAATATCCAAGAGATCTAGCCGATACAATAGTGCCTGCCTGAGAAATAGTAATATAAGAAGCTGTGATTAATTCATTAACAAGAACTCCTAAAGATGTGGTAATTATAGCTATAGAAAAAAAAGATAGAAAAAACATTTTATGTTTTGTATTAATCATTTGTTGAACAACTCCTTTTATATTTTATGGATTTTTTACTTCTAATAAAAATTGAATCTTTTTTAAGAATATCTTATTAAAGCTAATCCATCAATTTTATTTGAAAAAATAACAAAAATTGAATTTTAAGTCTCTTTATATTCAATTTCAACTATAAATTTATTTAGTTTTGTAAAAATTGAAAGTTTAATGTAAAATATTGATACATTTTAGGAGGTCGCATGGAAAATAAAATTTTTCAAATAGCTAAAATACATAAAATAACACAAAAAAAACTAGCGTGTAAAGGAATTAGTGCTTCTTATCTAACTAAAATAAAAAAAGGGTATAATCCTTTAAAAAAAAAACATATCCCTTTGCTGGTTGATTCTTTTAATAAAATTTTTCAAGAAAGAAATATAGATAAGATTATTACTATAGAAGAACTATATATTACTCCACAACAGGAACTGGATAAATTAGTAAATAAAAGCCTTATAGATAAAAGGATCTATTCCAAAGAAAAACAAGAAGAAATAGAGTTATTTGAACAAAGTAAAGAAGTTCATAGCTGTAAATACCGATATATTATAGCCAAATATAATCAAAAGATAGGTAAGAAAGAAGAAGCCTTAAATATCTATTATGATCTCTTAAATAATTTTTCTTGCTCCGTACTTTTTTACTCTATCTTAATCGAAATAACCAGATTAGAAAAAACTCAAAATACCTATGAAATATACCTAAAATACCAAAAGAAAATTAATATAGCTCCATATAAAACAAAAGCACTCTTAACTTATAATATCGGTGTAAATCTTTTAAAAACTAAAAAATATAGTAAAGCTATACCTTTTTTTAAAATTGTTGTTGATACGGAAGAGATTACAAAACACTACTATCACTCCTACAACAACTTGGGTATTTGTTATCAAAACTTAGGAGAATATGAAAAAGCCATTGAACACTTTAAAAAAAGAGTAAATGACCCATTAAATTATCACGATTTAGAAATTTGTTATACTAATATCATTTCTTGTGCAAAAAAAATGGAAAATGAAATATTGGTAAAAATTACTGTTAATAAACTCGAAAATATTCTTAGAAAATTACAAAATAAAACTTTATATCAAACTTATTGGAGTCTAGGTTTATCTTATATATATTTGGGTGAGAAAAAGAAGGCTATTAATGCATTTGAAAAAGAAATTTCTTTTCCTATAAACCTTAACCATAACCACTTTAATCCTACTAAATATTTAGATTCTATAAAGCACCTTGTTTTACTTTATGGTCACCAGCCATTAAAACAACAGGAATTAATAAAAACAATTTGTAAAATACCAAAAACAATTATGTGTTACAGTTTATCCATGCAAATATTAAAGTTTTATATAAATAATTCTTTAGAATATGAAGCTAATCTTCTTATTCAGAAAATACAATTATAAATTTAAAGGGGGAAATACAAATGAAAAAAAAATGGTTAATACTTATAGGTATCTTGTTACTCTTTAGTGTCACTTTTGCGAATAAAGAAGATGGTCTAGGAGGAAGAAGCCCTAAAGTACCAACTAATATATCTAATATTATATTTGAACAAAACTAAAAAAAAGCCCTTAAACTGTCAATGGTTTGAGGGCTATATTTTTCAACATATATTTTTAATTAATTAAAAATACACCAATCTAACCGTTATTATATTTATTTTGATTACTTCAGCTAATTAAAAAAAATTTATTTTTTTATTAAGACAGCCCAACAAATATCTTTTCCAAAAACACTTTCATTGTCTAAAACTTAGACAAAATACAAAAAAACTGCAGGGGATCCCCTACAGTTTTTCTTATTTTAACTTTATCTTTAGAAGTTATAGAATACTTTATAAGCTCTATAAATTTCATATACATCATATTTTGAAGCTAGCTCCATAGGTGAATGCATAGATAGTAACGCAGCTCCTGCATCGATAGTTCTGATACCATAGTGAGCTAAGAACATAGCTACAGTTCCTCCTCCACCTTCGTCTACCTTTCCAAGCATTCCAGTTTGCCATTTGATATTTGCATTATCAAATATAGATCTAAGTTCTGCTACATATTCTGCATCTGCATCAGATGACCCACCTTTTCCACCAGATCCAGTATATTTAGTAAGAACTATTCCGTACCCTAATTTACTTGCATTTTGCTCATCATGAACAGATTTAAACAATGGATTAAGACCAGCATTTACATCAGATGATAGTGCATGTGAGTTCCATAATACTTTTCTTAAGATCTGATCGTTAAATTTATCTCCTAAGATTTTATAGATGATGTCGCCCATAAAGTAATCTAAATATTTAGATTGTAATCCTGTAGAACCCATAGATCCTACTTCTTCTTTGTCTGCTAAATAACAGATAGAAGTTCTTCTAGGAGTTTCCTTTAGATCAAATATAGAAATCATAGAAGTATATCCACAGATTCTATCATCATGACCATATGCTCCTACAATAGCTCTGTCAAGACCGATATCTCTTGCTTTTTCTGCTGGAACCAATTGTAATTCAGCTGAGATAAAGTCCTCTTCTACTATTCCATACTCATCATTTAATTTTTTTAGGATAGTATATTTGAAGTGATCTT
>Ga0316197_10004167_pt1 | contig 10277 bp, 6 predicted proteins | sample OudBiesiAoxic_MG_FD_204939 | JGI IMG/M metagenome (GOLD analysis project Ga0316197, IMG submission 204939) | Coastal sediment microbial communities from Oude Bieten Haven, Netherlands - site A oxic | ecosystem: Environmental > Aquatic > Marine > Coastal > Sediment | place: Netherlands... | reverse complement strand
GACATCAATCCGGGAGAAACCGTCTGCGTTGTTGGCGAATCCGGCTCCGGGAAATCGGTATCTTCGCTGTCGCTGATGCGGCTTGTGGAATACGGCGGTGGTGAAATTGCAGGCGGTCGCCTGCTTTTTGATCGTGCACAAGGTGACCAGATCGATCTTGCCCATGCCGGTCAGGCCGAGATGCGGCGCATTCGCGGCAATGAGATCGGGATGATATTTCAAGAGCCGATGACTGCGCTGAACCCGGTTTTCACTGTTGGGCGCCAGATGACCGAAGGTCTGCGCATCCATAAGGGAATGAATAAAAGACAAGCCGAAGCGCGCGCGCTTGAGTTGCTCAAGCAGGTCCGCATTCCCGAGCCGGAGCGGCGGCTGAAGCAATACCCGCACGAGCTGTCTGGTGGCATGCGTCAACGTGTGGTGATCGCCATGGCGCTGGCCTGTGAGCCGCGTCTGCTGATTGCGGATGAGCCGACTACGGCGCTGGATGTGACCATTCAAGCCGAAATCCTTGCTCTGATGGACCGCCTGAAGCGCGAAACCGGCACGGCGGTGATGTTCATCACCCACGACATGGCCGTTGTCGCGCAGATGGCGGACCGGGTGGTCGTCATGTTCCGTGGCAATAAGGTCGAGGAAGGCACGGTCGAGGAGATTTTCGAGAACCCCAAACACGCCTATACCAAGGCTTTGTTGGCGGCGGTGCCAAAACTGGGTGAGATGAAGGGTAAGAAATACCCCGAACCGATGAAGCTTTTGGGCAGTGACAAGAACGCCATCAAACCGATTAAGGGCACCGAGGAGGTGCTGCTGAGCGTCAAGAACCTGACCACGCGGTTCCCGGTGAAAGGCGGTTTTTTCCGCCGCACCGTAGCCAATGTCCATGCGGTTGAAGACCTCTCATTCACGATCAACAAGGGTCAGACGCTGAGCCTTGTTGGGGAATCAGGCTGTGGTAAATCCACTGCCGGACGCTCTATTCTGCGTTTGGTCGAGCCGCAGACAGGTGAAGTAAATCTGGGCGGGACGGATATCATGGCGTTAAGCCAGCGCGATCTGCGCACCGCGCGGCTTGATATGCAGATGATCTTTCAGGATCCCTTCGCCTCGTTAAACCCACAGATGCAATTGGCCGATCAGGTGGCCGAGCCGATCCACAACTTCAAGACCCTCAAGGGCAAAGACGTCACTGACCGGGTCGAGATGCTGTTTGACCGTGTGGAATTGCCGCGCAGCTTCATGCGTCGCTTCCCGCACGAGCTGTCGGGCGGGCAGCGGCAGCGGGTCGCGATTGCCCGCGCACTGGCGCTGAACCCCAAGCTGATCATCGCGGACGAGGCTGTTTCAGCGCTCGACGTGTCAGTACAGGCGCAGGTGCTGAACCTGATGATGGAACTGCAGGATGAGCTGAGCCTGAGCTTCCTGTTCATCAGCCACGACATGGCCGTGGTTGAACGGGTCAGCCACTACGTTGGCGTTATGTATTTGGGGCGTATTGTGGAACTGGGGCCGCGGGACCGCGTGTTCGAGAACCCGCTGCATGCCTATACGCAGGCGTTGATGAAAGCGGTCCCCATCGCCGATCCGCGCCAGCGCAAAGATGAAAAGGACCTGAACTTCAAGCCTATCCCGTCGCCCATTCATCCGACCAGCTACAAGGCTGCCCCGTCGGAATACGTCGAAGTGCATCCGGGCCACCATCTGCTGATTACGGACAGTGGGTATTGACCATGGCGCAGCGTCTCAGCCCGTTCGAACTTATGGAGAAGCTGATCAGCTTTCCGACCGTCTCGCGTGATACGAACATCCCTCTGATCGATTGGGTGGCTGATTATCTGGACAGTCACGGGATCGAGAGCCACCGCTACATTGATCCAGAACAGCCCAAACACGCGCTCTTTGCCCATGTCGGCCCGTGGGAAGAGGGCGCTTTGGTGTTGTCGGGCCATACGGACGTGGTCCCTGTAGACGGTCAGCCGTGGAATACGGATCCGTTCAGCGTCGTTGAGAAGGACGGAAAGTACTACGGACGCGGCACCTGTGATATGAAGGGCTTCGATGCTCTCGCTCTTTGGGCGCTTGTGGAAGGTAAGTATTCCGACATCAAACGGCCCTTGCAGATTGCCCTGAGCTTCGATGAAGAGATTGGCTGCACCGGCGCGCCACCGATGATCGAGGCGATGCAGCCTGTGCTGCCCAAGGGATCTGCTGCGATCATCGGAGAGCCGTCTACCATGCAGGCTGTCACCGGCCACAAGGGCGGCATTGGATTTGATACGCATGTCATCGGATTCGAGGTGCATTCGTCGATGCTGCACAAGGGCGTGAACGCAATCATGGCCGGGGCCAAACTGATCGAATGGGCGAACCAGATCAACACCGAGAACATGGAAGACAAGCCCACCGATCTGGCTGCGATGTTCGACCCTCCTTTCACAACGCTCCATGTGGGCATGATCAAAGGCGGCACTGCCCATAACATCACCGCCAAGGATTGCTGGTTCGCCATGGATTTCCGCGTCGTACCGGGCGAGGATAAAGACAAGTGGGCAATGGATTATCTCAAGAAAGTCCGCGCGGTCGAGGCCGAGATGCAGGCCGTGGTCCCGGAAACCCGGATCGAGATCACGCCGCGCTTCGATGTACCGGCCTTGCAGCCTGAACACGAAGGCGAGGCCGAAGCGCTGGTGCGCCAGATTACCGGGGATAATGCAAGCCACAAGGTGAGCTATGGCACGGAGGCTGGCCAGTTTCAGGATGCAGGCTATTCCGCAGTGATCTGCGGGCCCGGCAGTATTGAACAGGCGCATCAGCCCAACGAGTATATTGAAGTTGCCCAATTCAATGCGGGGCATGATTTTATGAAGAAGCTTCTGGAGCGATTGGCGACCTGATCAAGGGACGTCCATCTTTCCCGACGTGTGACAGATGCAAGGTCCGGCTTCGCGGCACCTGCAGGGCGAAAGACAAATGCAGCCATTTCCGATTACCGAGGCCACGCCGATTACCTATCGTGCTGCGCTACCGAACCGCGCGGATGTGGTCGTTATCGGGGGCGGTGTCATCGGTGTGTCTACGGCGATCTACCTTGCGCGCGCCGGGCAGGATGTCGTTCTGCTGGAAAAAGGGCGCATTGCCGCAGAGCAATCTTCGCGCAACTGGGGCTGGATCAGGCAGCAGGGTCGTGACCCCGATGAACTGCCGATCATGGTCGAAGCGATCGCGCGCTGGAAAGAACTCGCGGCTGAAACCAACATCGATTTTGGTTTGCGGCAGCGCGGCGTCACGTATCTTGCCAGCACGGCCAAGCAATTGGCGCGTTACGATGCGTGGCTGCCACATGCGCGGGCGAATGGGATCGATACCCGTCTCCTCTCGGCGTCAGAAACACAGACGATGTTTCCGGGCATGGCGTGGTCTGCCGCCGGGGCGCTGGTCACCCCCTCTGATATGCGGGCGGAACCTTGGGCCGCAGTCCCGGCGCTGGCTGGGGTAGCCACGCGCGCGGGCGCGCAGCTGATCGAGGGCTGCGCGGTACGAAGCCTTGATATTCAGGCAGGCCGGGTGGCCGGTGTGATGACCGAGCGTGGTCGCATCGCGACATCGAGCGTTGTGCTGGCGGGCGGCGCGTGGTCCTCGCTGTTCCTGCGCAACCACGGTGTCTCGATCCCGCAGCTTTCCGTACGCGAAAGCGTCGCGGCCACGACCCCTTTGCCGGAAATTCACAGCGGTGCCGCGGCGGCCAAGGACGTGGCTTTCAGGCGGCGTGCTGACGGCGGCTACACACTGGCACCGGCAGGCGTTTCAGAATTGTTTATCGGACCAGATGCGTTTCGCGCCTTTCCCAAGTATCTCCCGCAACTCAGCGCGACGCCCTTCGGACAAGCCTATTGGCCCGCCGCGCCAAGTGGATTTCCCGATGCATGGCGCACGCAGCGGCGATGGTCAGCAGAAGACCGGACGCCTTTTGAAGAAATGCGTGTTTTGAACCCCGCTCCAAACCCGCGTCATATTCGGAAATTACAGCGCGGCTTTGCTGCGCTCTATCCGGGCTTACCGCCAGTCAGGCTCAAAGCTGTCTGGGCGGGCATGATCGACACGATGCCGGATGTTGTTCCAATCGTTGATCACATCGCAGAAATCCCGGGTCTGATTGTGGGCACCGGGATGTCCGGGCACGGCTTTGGCATCGGTCCTGCGATGGGGCGTATTTTGGCCGCACTGGTCACGGGCAATAGCGTAGGGCATGATCTGCACAGATTTAGAAGCACCCGGTTCAGAGACGGGAGCGCAATTGCGCTGGGACCCTCGATCTAGGCCCGGGATATTTTCAGGAGAAGACTATTGCCAATCAAGAACCGATTTGCCGAGACGCATGCCGAAATTGCGGCCTGGCGGCGGCACCTGCACCAGCACCCCGAATTGCAATTCGACGTGCATGAGACGGCGAAATTCGTGGAAGAGAAACTGCGCAGTTTCGGGATTACTGACATCACCACTGGCATTGGCCAGACAGGTGTTGTCGCGGTGATCGAAGGGCGGAGCAACACATCAGGCCGCGCCATCGGTCTGCGTGCGGATATGGACGCCCTGCCGATCATGGAGGCGACAGGGCTGGAGTATGCCAGCAAGACACCCGGCAAAATGCATGCCTGCGGGCATGACGGGCATACCGCGATGCTCCTGGGGGCCGCGCAATATCTGGCCGAAACGCGCAACTTCGACGGTCGCTGCGTGCTGATCTTTCAGCCTGCCGAAGAAGGCGGCGGCGGCGGCAACGAGATGGTAAAGGACGGGCTGATGGAGCGCTGGGGCATCGACGAGGTCTATGGCATGCACAATATGCCGGACTATCCCGTGGGGCAGTTTGCGATCCGCAAGGGGGCCTTGCTGGCGGCGGCGGACCAGTTCGAAATCGTGATCGAAGGGCAGGGCGGTCATGCGGCAGCTCCGCACGAGGCAATCGACACCAATCTGGCGGCGGCGCATGTGGTGGTGGCCCTGCAAAGCATCGCAAGCCGGAATGTCGACCCTGTCAAACAGGTCGTCGTCTCGGTCTGCACCATGAGAAGCGATACCGAAAGCCACAACGTCCTGCCGCAGACTGTGAAGCTTATCGGGACGGTGAGAACACTGGACGAAGACGTGCGCGATCTGGCCGAACAGCGTTTGCGGGATGTGACGACCCACACGGCGGCAGCCTATCAATGCACCGCGCAGATCGACTATGTGCGCGGCTATCCGGTGACCATCAACCATGACACCGAGACTGACTATGCCGCTGATGTGGCCGAGAACATCATGCCGGGCGTCTGGCGGGACACGCCACCGATCATGGCGGGTGAGGATTTTTCCTACATGCTGAACGTGCGGCCCGGAGCCTATATCATGATCGGCAATGGCGACGGACCGACGGTACATCACCCCAAGTACGACTTCAACGATGACGCGATCCCGGCGGGCTGTTCATGGTTTGCCGAGATGGTCGAGACTCGGTTGTCGGCGGGGTAGTTTTCTGCGGTGTGGATAAGGATTGAGGCACCTGACCTGCCTCCGTCTTTCACCGTTTCGTCAACCTTCGGCCCCTTTCATCTTTTGAATGCTCACCATAGACAGTGGGTAAAGTCGCTTAAGCACAAAGGATTAACCAATGCCCGTCAAGAACCGTTTTGCCGAACTCCATGACGATATCACCGCCTGGCGGCGCGATTTGCACGAACACCCGGAAATTCTGTTCGAGACGCATCGCACCTCAGCCACGGTGGCCGAGAAACTGCGCGCTTTCGGCTGTGACGAGGTGGTCGAGGGCATCGGGCGGACCGGGGTTGTCGGCGTGATAAAGGGCAAGACCCAGAGCTCTGGCAAGGTCATCGGCCTGCGGGCGGACATGGATGCGCTGCCCATCCACGAGCAGACTGGCGTGGAATACGCCTCCAAGACGCCCGGTGCGATGCATGCCTGCGGCCACGATGGGCATACCGCGATGCTGCTGGGCGCTGCGCGTTACCTGGCCGAGACCCGCAATTTCGACGGTACCTGCGTGGTGATCTTCCAGCCCGCCGAAGAAGGCGGCGGCGGCGGCAAGGAGATGTGTGACGACGGCATGATGGAGCGTTGGGGCATTCAGGAAGTTTACGGCATGCACAACTGGCCGGGGATGCCCACGGGCAGTTTCGGCATTCGCACCGGCCCGTTCTTTGCCGCAACCGACTTGCTGGACATCGAGGTTGAGGGGCTGGGCGGCCACGCGGCCAAACCCCAAGAGACGATCGACACGACTGTCGTGGCAGCGCATATCATTACCGCTTTGCAGACGATTGCGAGCCGCAACGCGGACCCGATTGGCAACATCGTGGTATCGATCACCTCGTTCGAAACCTCATCCAAGGCGTTCAACGTGATCCCGCAGAAGGTGCAGATGTATGGCACTGTGCGGACCCTGTCGAATGAGTTGCGCGATCTGGCCGAAAAGCGCGTGACCGAGATTTGTGAGGGCATCGCCGCGACATTCGGCGCGACCGCGCGGGTCAACTACAAACGCAATTATCCCGTGATGGTGAACCACCCTGAGCAGACGGAATTTGCCGCCGAGGTGGCGCGCAAGATTTCCGGGCAGTGCGATGAGGCGCCACTGGTCATGGGCGGTGAGGATTTTGCCTTTATGCTCGAAGAGCGCCCGGGTGCCTATATTCTGGTCGGCAACGGGACAGAGGGTGCAATGGTGCATCACCCGCTTTACAACTTCAACGACGAGGCGATCCCGGCTGGCTGTAGCTGGTGGGCGGGTATCATCGAAGAGCGGATGCCCGCGGGGTAGCGCACTGCTGCTCACGTGAGACGCGGTGCGCGCGTCAGGATTGAATTGTATTGGAAAGATGAAGCCGGGCGGTGTTCCCGGCTTATCACCTTTCGGCCAATAGGCGTCGGTAAAGGGCGATCAGCTCTGCCGCCTCGCGTTCGATGGCGAAATGTTCGGCGACATGGGGGCGGGCGTTTCTGGCCCATTCCCGGACCCGATGGGGAGGCTCGAAGGCGTGGGCGATGGCTTTCGCGAGGGCTTCTGGGTCGTCGGGGGCGACCAGCGCGCCGGTGCCCTTTGTCACGATTTGCTCGAAGGCGCCGACGCGGGTGGCGATGACGGGGACGCCGCAGGCCATGGCCTCGATCGGGGTCAGGCCGAAGCCCTCCCAGCGCTGCGGGGCGACATAGAGGTCGAGGACACGGTACCAGTCGGCCATGTCTTCCACTGGGACTTCGGGTAGGAAGTGGATGCGGTCTGCGAGACCTGCCGTCTGCACCCTGGTCTTGAGGTCGTTGAGGAAACCTCGGTCTTTTTCAACGGCACGGCCCATAACGAGGGCAAGGGCGTCCAAGTTCTTGAGCACGTCTATCATGGCGGTGACGAAGACATCGGTGCCCTTGGATGATCGGATGCGACCGTAGCACCCGATCAGGATCCCGTCGGCAGGCAGTCCGAGTTTCTGTCGCAGGTCCGCGCGGTCCTGCGGGGGCGAGAACCCCTCAAGGTCGATGCCATGCATGATGACTTGCGCATCGTTTTCCAGATATTCCGATGTGCGGTCCGATGTTGCCACCACAGCGTCCATGCGGCGGATAAGCCAGCGTGTCAGACCGGTTTGCCTGCGTTGTGACGCGGAGGTGAAGACAAGCCTCAGCTTTTTCCCCAGCAGGTATTTCAACGCCAGCCCGCCAATCATCTCAACATTGCGCCGTGCGTGCCAGACGCGGGGGCCGTCAGGGCCACGGCGGGGCATGGTGACAAGCTGAGACAGGCGGATTTGCGGGACATGGTCCGGAATCACGGGGCCTGTCGCGGCGATCGCGATGTCACGCGACTGCACCGGCACAAGGCGCACCACGGTCGCCGTGACACCCGACAGGCGGCGCTTGAAGTTCGGCGCGATGACCTGAACCTTGCGGATATCGACGTGGCTCATGCGGCAAGCTCCAAGACGTTGATCAGTCGCTCTGCGATGCTGTCCAACTGGCCTGTCTGACCTTCGGCAAAGGCGCGTGCAGCGTCGCAGGCTTGCCAGCGGGCGTCGTCATCGGAAAGCAGCGCGTCGACTTTCTCGGCCAGATCGCTGGCATCCGATATCATCTGTGCGGCACCAATGTCTTGCATTTCCTGGAACGTCTCAGCGAAATTCGTCACATGATGGCCAGACAGGACCGTGGCCCCGGATTGAGCGACTTCGAACGGGTTGTGGCCCCCAATGGGGCGGAGGGACCCGCCGAGAAAGACGATATCTGTCAAGGCGTACCAGGTTCCCAATTCCCCCATCGTGTCCGCCAGATAGACTTGGTCACCGGGTGCATCACCCAAGGACCGACGGGTCACGCCAAGACCCGCATCAGAGATGAGGTTCATCACCTCTTGCCCGCGTTCGGGATGGCGGGGCGCGAGGATCAGGTGCAAATCAGGACGGGTGGCCAGAAGACGCTTGTGGCCCTCCAGCACAACGTCTTCTTCGCCCGGATGCGTCGAGGACGCGACCCAGACAGGCCGATGGCCAAGGGCGGCGCGGGCTTCGAAGAGGGCGTCTTGATCTACGGGCAGCGGATCCGACATGGATTTGAGGTTGATGCCTCGTGCCACGCGTTGGGGCGGTGCGTGCATTGCGACCATGGCCTCGGCCATCTTGTCATTCTGGGTCAGGATCAGTTCGAACACCTCAAGTACATAGCGGGCGAATGTGGGTCGTTTGCGCCAGCTTTCCATGGACTTTTGTGACAGGCGTGCATTGAGCAGTGCCAGTTTCGCGCCGCTCTCATAGGTGCGGCGCAGCATCTGGGGCCAGAGTTCGCTTTCCACGAAAATCGCCGCATCCGGGCGCCAGTGCTTCAGAAAGCGTTTCAAGGGGCCGGGCGCGTCAAGAGGGGCGAACTGATGCACCGTACGTGGCGGAAGGCGGTCCTGCACCAGCTTGGCAGATGTGGCCGTGCCAGAAGTGATAAGAAACTGTGCGTCAGGAAGGGCACGTCCCATCCGGGTAATAAGAGTGAGCACTGAAAGGCTCTCTCCGACCGATGCCGCGTGAAACCAGATCAAGGGGCCATCTTGCTGACGTGGCTGCGTGGCGTGGCCCAGCTTTTCGTGTGCGCGTGACACGGAAACACCTGCGCGGCGCAGCTTACGCGTTTCAGTCCGGGCAAAGAAAGGGACCAGCAGCATGGAGGCCGCGACCCATGCACGATACAGGAAGGGCGCGGCCATGGATCGGCTCAGCCGCCGGTGTGGCTCATGTGGCGGGGCATCTGACCGTCCAGCCGCTGGCGGGAATAGTCAAAGTCGTGGCCCTTGGGTTTGAGATTGATGGCCGCGCGAATGGCCTCTTCCAAGGGCGCGCTATCCTGAGGCGCGGCACGCAAGGGCGCGCGCAAGTCAGCCATGTCTTCCTGTCCCAGACACATATAAAGCTCACCTGTGCAGGTCAGCCGTACCCGGTTGCAACTCTCGCAGAAATTATGGCTCAACGGCGTGATAAAGCCGATCTTCTGGCCGGTTTCCTCAAGCCGCACATAGCGGGCCGGGCCACCGGTGCGTTCGGCCAGATCGGTGACGGTATAATGTTCGGCGTAGCGGGCGCGTACGTCCTTTAGAGACCAGTATTGGCCCAACCGGTCTTCGTTGCCCAGATCGCCCATCGGCATCACCTCGATCCAGGTCAGGTCCATGTCGCGTTCGGCACACCATGCCGTGATGGTGGGCAATTCGTCTTCGTTAAATCCCTTCAATGCGACTGCATTGATCTTGACCCGCAGTCCCGCCTTTTGCGCAGCATCGACCCCCCGTAGCACCTGAGGCAGACGCCCCCAGCGCGTGATGTCGGCAAACTTCTTTTCATCCAGTGTATCCAGCGAAATATTCACGCGCCGCACGCCAGCGGCATAAAGCTGATCGGCAAAACGCTCCAACTGACTGCCATTGGTCGTCAGTGTCAGTTCCTTCAGCGCGCCGCTGTCCAAATGACGGGTCATGCCATTGAAGAAGGTCATGATGTCGCGCCGCACCAATGGTTCGCCGCCGGTGATCCGTAGCTTCTCCACACCCAGACCCACGAAAGTCGAGCACATGCGGTCCAGTTCTTCCAGCGTCAGCAGTTCCTTCTTGGGCAGGAAGGTCATGTTTTCGGACATGCAATAGACACAGCGGAAATCACAGCGGTCAGTCACGGAGACCCGCAGATAGGTGATTGCACGTGCGAATGGATCAATAAGAGGAGCTGTCATAGCACATAGGTAATCGCCCGCTG